>Ga0181356_1000818_pt1 | contig 13618 bp, 24 predicted proteins | sample Fa13VDMM110SN_FD_130104 | JGI IMG/M metagenome (GOLD analysis project Ga0181356, IMG submission 130104) | Freshwater viral communities from Lake Michigan, USA - Fa13.VD.MM110.S.N | ecosystem: Environmental > Aquatic > Freshwater > Lake | place: USA: Michigan | collected 2013-09-24 | reverse complement strand
GCTGGACTATCCAAAGGGACTGAATCAATAGCCCTGCCACAGTTTGGCAAGACGTTGCCGAGAACTTATTACACCCGTGCCAACAAGAGAAAGGAGTAAGTAGTTGTTGTTTCTATAAAGCAGTATGTTATACTTTCTAAAAAGTAGTACTAATCAAACGAGGACAATATGAAATTACTTAATTCGCTACAAGTAGCAAACGCTATCAAGATGGTTGGTCACAAGCGCACCATCATTGTTCAAGGTGAGAATGGTATCGGCAAGACTGGTATCTTCCACACCCTTGAGCGTGACCCACACTTTGCCAATCACGTTGCGGTCAAGCTCGACTGTACTCAGATGTCTGATGGTTCTGTGTGGATGCCTGACATTGATCGTGATGCAGGTGTATCTCGTGAGTTACCCAACGAGCGCTTCGGTGTAAGCAAAGCTAATCAGAAGGGTATCAATGGTGCTCGTCCATCGCTTGTGTTCCTTGACGAGTTGGCTAAGGCTAAGCAGTACATCAAGGACGTGCTTGCTCCGATTGTGTACGAGCGTGCTGTTGGTAACTACGAGATGGCTGAGGGTTCTGTCGTGTTCGCTGGTACTAACCTTGCGGTCGAGGGCTTGGGCGATTCGATACAGGCTCACTTGCGTAATCGTCTTGTGTTCTTGACCATGCGTAAGCCTACGCAACCCGAGTGGTATACATGGGGTGTCGACAACGGCATCGACCCTATTCTCTTAGCATGTACCAACGAGAATCCACAATGGTTCGATAGCTTCCTTGACTTCCAAGATGGCGGTAAGTATGCAGGTCGTGATCAGTCTAAAGAGAATGACGTTATCTTCAATCCGTTGTTATCTCAGCAGGCGTACATCACACCACGCTCACTACACTCTGCGTCAGACATTGTCAAAGAGCGTGAGTACATGGATACCGATACGTTGCAGGGTCTACTCGAGGGTACGATCGGTCGTGCTGGTGCTGAGGTATTGGGTGCGTTCATTCGCTTTGGTGATGAGACACCTGCGTTCAGTAAGATCGTGTCGTCCCCAAGCACTTGCCCTATCCCTACCAACCCAGTAGCGCAGATCATTACTGTGCTCAAGTGTGTCACGCAAACTTCCACTAGAGAAGAAGCCGAGGCATGCACCGAGTATGTGATGCGCAATCGTCGTGAGTTGCAGTCTATGTTCGCTAACAACATTGCCAACTCTACACGTGCGGCGTTGTTCGTCACAGTCAAGCCGTTCCAAGCATTGATGAATGACAACAAGATTTATTTCTCAACCAAGTAAGGGGGATGTATGAAAAAGTGGTCAGGCTACGCCATTAGGAAAGAGTACTTCAAGGTTGAAGTAGAAGCCGACACGTGGGAAGAAGCACGAGAGAAGGCGTGGGACTCTGAAGTTACTGACGAACCAATTGATATTATTTGGGAAATTTACGATATAGAGGAGGTACTAGCATGAGCAAAACATGGGACAAACTAACCGCACCCGATCGGGTGATTGCAGTACACGTTGACTTCACCAACAACAAAGACTTCGCTGGTCTATCAGGCTATGCGTATGTCGGTGATGTCAAGTTCGAGGGCATCGGCACAGCAGGCACAGATGGTCGTGATGTATGGTATGACCCTGCGTTTGTCGGTGGGCTTAACCGCAAGCAGTTGCGCTATCTCGTTGCGCATGAGTCATTGCACAAGGCGTTGATGCACTGCACTAACTACAAGGAGTTATCCAAGAAGTATCCACAGCTATGCAACATGGCTATGGACTACGTAGTCAATGCGACCATCGAGGAGATCGACCCCAACTTCACGTTTGTCGAGCGCATAGTAGATCCTGCGCCATTGGTTGACCCTAAGTATCGGGGCTGGTCTTTCATCGAGGTACTGCAAGACTTGTTGCGCAATCCTCCACCTCCACCACCCAAAGGTAAGGGCAACGGCGATGGTGATAAGGGTGGGCATGGCACACTCGACGAGCATATGTTCGGCGATGCAGTTGAGCTAGGCAGTAAGGAAGCCAACGAGCTAGCTCGTCAGATAGATGATGCTGGTCGTCAGGGTAAGATACTTGCCGACAAGATCGCAGGCAAAGGCTCTCGCAACAGCGCACTCGATCGTGCTACACAAAAGCGTGACACTAACTGGCGTGAGCACTTGCGTGAGTGGGTTACTGCACTATGTGAGGGTGATGAGTACTCTCGCTTTGCACCACCCAACAAGCGACTATTACCGCTTGGCGTTATTATGCCGTCGCACTTTTCTGAGGCTACGGGTGAGCTAATCGTTGCGTGTGATACATCAGGCTCTATGGGCGGTATCTATCCTACTGTGTTCGGAGAGATTGCCCGCATTGCGGAGAACGTACGACCTGACTCTGTGCGCATCATTTGGTGGGACAGCGCTGTGTGCGGTGAGCAGTTGTTCAAGCCGCATGAGTTCGAGAGGATCGGTCATCAGCTAAAGCCAGTCGGGGGCGGTGGCACTAGCCCTGAGTGCGTTGTGCAATACATTCGTGACAAGAAATACCAACCCAAAGGTGTTGTGTGGTTAACCGATGGGTACTTAGATGGTAGCAATGCGTGCGTCGATGTGCCTGCAATATGGGGCGTAGTTGACAACGACCACTTCAAACCACCGCAAGGCAAAGCAGTTCGTATCTACTCAAACTAAACCAAGGAGAATTACCATGAATCAAGTAGAAAACTCTGTATTAAATAAAGTAACAGCCGTATTGAATAGCCTTAACCTCAAGTTCGCTATCATCGACAGCGATGGCAACAAGCATGGCGAACTTAACATAGAGCAAGTCAAGAAGCTCAAGCGTCGCCGTTCCATCTATCCGTTAGGCGAACTGCGTGCACACATAATGCCTCACATGAAGAGCATTATGATTAACACAACCGCGCACATTCCTGTTGGCAATTACCAAGCCGAGGTAATTCGTGGGTCAGCCAGTTCGTATGCCACGCAGTTGTGGGGTGCGGGTAACTACAAGACCCGTGTGACAGCAGACAAACGCTATGTTGAAGTGACACGCATGGATCCATCAGTAGCATCGTTCATGAAGAACGACCCTGTCGCAGATCTATTGTCAGGGTTAGATGATCTGCCTAAGCAACGTATAACGAGAGAGGTTTACTCTCGTAACGGAATGTCAAGTTAATTAAACCAACCAAACGAGGAGAAGTAAATCATGACACGCTATAACATTGATACATGCGCATTACTAGTAGAACTCAATGTATCCCAATGGACTGCACGCAAGCTAGATCGCTCGACTACTGACGAGTTGGTTAGTAACAAGCATGCACAGGCTAAGGGTGCGGCTCGGGTTAACAAGAACCTGTTCGCAGGGCGCAGTGAGTTAGAAGTAGTAGGTCAGCACGTTACAGAAACACGTAGCTATGTGTATGACAATACGTTACCTTGGAGTGATTCGGGTATACGACTATTGCCAAGTGCTAAGTTTATGGAATTTAATAGCAAGCTACAACAAGCAGAGGATAAGTTTCATGGGCTGGTTACTGAGTTCGTTACTGTATACCCATCGCTTATCACAGCGCAAGCTATGGCACTAGGTGATATGTTCAACCGCAACGACTACCCACAACCCAACGACATTGAGCATCGGTTCAACTTCAACGTCAACTACATGCCTGTACCTGCATCGGGTGACTTTCGTGTAGATATTGGTAATGATGCGCAAGAAGAACTGCGCAAGAAGTTGTCAAGCCTAGCCGATGAGCGTGTTGAGTATGCGATGAAGGACATCAAGACACGACTGATGGAGCACTTGAAGCGTATGTCTGACCGCCTGTCTGTTGACTATGTTAGTGGTGAGGCTAAGCCTCGCAAGTTCCACGACTCGTTGCTAGAAGGTGCGCATGACTTGTGTGACTTGGCAGATAGCTTAAACATTGTGGGTGATGTACAGCTAAGCGATGCACGCAAGGCGTTAAAGAAAGCCATCGGCGGTATTGATGTGAAAGACTTACGCAAGGATGTGGGCGCACGTACCGATGTCAAGACGCAAGTCGATGACATCTTATCTAAGTTTAATTTCTAAGGGGGTTGTATGAAAATAGTTGTGTACTTTGAAAACGGTAGGGCTTCTGAGGTAGTGGCACAGTTTGCTAGTGAAGAACTGTATGCCGCTTGCTTGCCATTACTAGAAGACTTTGCTGGTAAAGATGGGTACATCGTAACCGAATCATGCCGTGAAGATGAGAAAGTTACTGATGACTTTGATTACGATGGTGATGAAGCAGAAGCACAAGCCATTGATGACGCATCATGGAGAGCTTAATATGAGTATATTAAAAGAAGCAAACACCATAATTTATGGTGATAGAGAAAAGACATATGGTAGTCCAGCTAAGAACTTGCAGACCATAGCTGCAATGTGGGACGCATACTTAAAAGCACGCAAGTATTCAGATGTAGTATCACCAAAAGATGTTGCCGCAATGATGGTGCTAGTTAAGGTAGCTAGGTTTGCCAACGACCCTGACCATAGAGATAACCTAGTAGACATGTGTGGCTATGCCGCATTGATTGAACGGTGTGATGAAGAACCAACTAAAGGAGAAGAAAAGTGAACGCATACGAAACGCAGATAGTGCGCAAAAAGCACAACGTATCTTGGAATGAAGAATACATAGTTGCTATGGTGCATCATAACGAAGGCATTAGCACGATGCGTGTCCTCAACATAGCTAGTCTACAAAAGGTTATGTCGCCAGCCACAACGCACAAGTATTTATCACAAGCCGTTACCAAGAAGTTGCTTAATCACAAGCAAAACGAAGAGGACATGCGCAGTATGACCTTATCCCTAACCGCAAAGGGCGAACGTTTTTTAAAGGAGATTAAAGATGCCCATGTCAGAAAATGAAGTTCTAGCAATGATGCGTGAGAATGCCGCTCTGTGTAACCTTGAAGCTGAGGTAATCATTGCGCTCAAAGCGTATCAAGCTAATGACCAACGAGTTCTCAACCAACAACTTAATCTAATTGTTATCTGTCTGCAACGGCTTGATGACGTAAGGAGACGCTATGACCCCCGAAGCCAAAGTAAAGAAGAAAGTAGTTGATGTACTTAAGAAAGGTGGTGCTTATTATTTTTTCCCTGCTACTGGTGGTTATGGGCGTAGTGGGGTTCCTGATATTGTTGGTTGTTATCGGGGTGTGTTCTTTGCTATTGAGTGTAAGGCAGGCACTAACAAACCTACTGCACTACAAGAAGCAGAGATGCACAAAATAAAAGAAGCCAATGGGCAGGTACTCGTTGTCAACGAAGACAATATATCTGACGTAACAATTTTATTGAGGGATATATCATGAGTAAGGAACAAGCGTACAACGAAATACTACAGCAACTAAATCTATGCACAGTAGAGAACGCTGTTCATTCAGCCGCAGTAATCATACTCAACAACAAAACAGAAACCGTCAGGGTCTATGGGTTGAATATGGACGAGAGTGAATTGCCAATGATACTTGTTGAATCCGCCGCAAACATAAGTGAAACTATTTCCAACCTAATTAAGAACAGGACTATCCAATGAAGCCAGCTAACTTTGAAACATATCAACCAAAACAAGATGAGTTCAAGATTGCACAATCACGCACCAACCCGTCGTACCACAAGGTATATGTACCAACACCACATCCATTTGTTGAACGCCTACAAGAGCATCGCAGTATTCCAAGCAAGTGGACACCCGGCGTTGTTAGAAAGGGCAAGTGATGGAAATTACAGTGAAGGTAGTTAAAGAAAATAAAGATGGGTCAGCAGACGCCCTCATTCACTTTGATAAAGAAGGATTGGAGTTTTTAGTACAAGAAGGTGTATTAGTCATACTCAAACAGTTCATCGAGCAAAGCAAAAATGCGCAAGCTGGTATAAAAATGCGCAAGAAACTAACAACAAAAAAGGCTCAAAAATGAGAAAGGTGAGCATACGAACAGTTGAAAATACTATTGGGTTGGCACGTAGTGTTGCTAATGGAACAACCAAATTTCCGTTTATGGGTTATTGCGCAGACCTGATGGAAAAGATGTTAGAAGAGATTAAAAAAGCAAGAAAGGCCCCTGACTTTATTCCACTCTACACCCATCCAGCAAAGACATTAACAGATAAAGAAATGAAAGACCTTATCCAAGAATATTGGGGTGATGTGCATATTGTTGACCCTGATGGCTTTTTGCATGAAATTGAATTTATAAAAGCAATACTAAAAAAGGCACAAGAGAAATGAGCGCACCTTTTGACAAGATACTTGTCATTGACTTTGAGACGAGGTGGGATAGCAAAGAGTACACACTATCTAAGATGACGACAGAAGAGTACGTCAGAGACCCTCGCTTCAAAGCCTTTGGCTTGTGCTACAAAACACTAGACGCCGAGGAGGGCATCACATGGGTATCACACGATGAGTTACAAGACTGGGTTGATTCGATTGATTGGAGTCGGACAGCGGTGCTTGCGCACAATGCTCAGTTCGATATTTCTATTCTTAGCTGGGTGTATGGGGCAAAGCCTTGCTTTATTTTTGACTCTCTATCTATGGCTCGTGCTCTTAGGGGTGTGGAAGTAGGCAACAGCCTAATGAAACTAGCTGAGGTATACGAGTTACCACCAAAGGGCAATGCAGTACACAGCACCAATGGGTTAACCGAACTTAGTTATGAGGTAGAGCAAGAGCTTGCTGAGTACTGTAAGCATGATGTGTTCTTGTGCGAGAAGATCTTTGAGCGCTTGATGTTGGAGGTTGATGGTGGCTTCCCTTTGAAAGAACTCAAGCTAATAGACATGACGCTCAAGATGTTTACTAACCCTATACTAGAACTAGACGAGGAGATGTTGAGTGAGGCGATCGAAGACGAAAGGCATAAAAGGGAAAGTCTTTTGAAGAAGATCGCCGTTGAAGAAACGGCGCTTGCAAGTAATGAAAAATTTGCAGAGGTTCTTACGGCACTTGGTATTGTCCCGCCGAGAAAAATTAGCAAAACAACTGGCAAAGAAGCGTACGCATTTGCAAAGAACGACGCCCTCTTCCAAGCCTTACTTAACAGCGACAACGAAGATGTTGCACTACTTTGCGAAGCAAGGCTTAAAGTTAAGAGTACGTTGGAGCGTACAAGAGCGCAAAGATTTGTCGATATTGCAGAGCGTGGTACGCTCCCTGTACCGCTCAACTACTACGGCGCACACACAGGTCGTTGGTCAGCGTCCAAAGGTTCGGGGCTTAATTTACAAAACCTCAAGCGGGGGTCTTTCTTACGTAAAAGTATTCAAGCGCCGGAAGGTTATACCCTTGTGGTCTGCGACCTTTCCCAAATTGAACCAAGGGTTCTTGCATACCTCAGCGATTATCAGCCACTACTCGAAATATTTTCTTCGGGTAGGGATGCGTATGCGAGCTTCGGCGCACAAATGTTTGGTATTCCAAACCTTACGAAAGAAAGTCACCCCGATCTTAGGCAATCCGCCAAGTCTGCGCTACTAGGTTGTGGATATGGCATGGGTTGGGCTAATTTCTCTGCACAACTACTTACTGGTTTCCTAGGTGCGCCACCTACCATGTACGACAAAGCGTTTGCCAAGCAGTTGGGTGTAACCACTCAAGATGTAAACGATTTCATTGGTTGGGAGAAGAACATGGAGATGATGCGTGCCATACCGCACACCTGCTCCGAGAAAGAACTGCTGATACATTGCCTTGCCGCCAAGAAGATCATCGATAAGTACCGAGATGCCGCCAGCCCTGTGGTCGATCTATGGGAGCTGTGCAACTCGTTGGTGAGTAATAGCCTGTATCAGGGTAAACCCTATGTATATAAATGCCTAACTTTTGACAAAGAGCGTATACTATTACCTAGTGGACTTGCTTTAAAGTACCCTGCTTTGACTGGAGAAGCCGATGTAAAAGGGCGTATTCAGTGGGTTTATGGCGTCGATGAAAAGTCTAAGCGCAAGCTGTATGGCGGTAAGATAGTAGAAAACGTAGTACAAGCGGTAGCAAGATGTGTGATGACGGACGGCATGCTCAGGATACAAAAGAGGTATTCCTGCGTATTGACTGTGCACGATGAGGTTGTGTGCCTAGTACCCGAAGACGAAGCCAAAGAAGCTAAGCAATGGGTTTTGGAGCAGATGATTAAAGACCCCTCGTACATGCCCGGCATACCTTTAGATGCTGAAACAGGATGTAGCAAACGATATGGAGAAGCCAAATGAAGATACCAAAAGAAGTTGTCATAGGTAATACCCCCCACCAGATATGCACGAAAAAAAGTGTAGTCGTAGGTAACAAGATATGTCATGGGTCTTTTGACGAAAAAACCCACATCATTACCATAGCCAAAGGCAACCTACTCAGAGAGTATAAGTACGACGCAGATGAGCAAGCTAATACCTTTTGGCACGAGCTTACCCACGCTATTCTTTATGATATGGGTTGCGCGCTAACGCACAACGAGAAGTTCGTTACTGAGTTTTCCAACCGCCTAGACCAAGCTATCAAGACTGCGAAGTTTTAAATGAAGAAGCCTAGATTTAGTAAAAACGATTGGGAATTTATAGAAGCATATGCGCATGGATATGCCTACGGGTGCGCAAATCTAGTTCTTAAAAATTTATGGCAAGAAGACGAAGTGGGGTATGTGTATGAGTATCAAGGTTGGTGTGATGGTTTAAGTTTTATAGGCACTTGCGGTGATTTAGAAGGCGAAGAATACGATTGGGAACAAAATGAAAATTAAATGGTCACACTCAGGTCTTAAAGACTACGAGGGCTGTGCAAGACGTTTCCACGAAGTCAAGGTACTGAAGAACTACCCGTTCACAGATACAGTCCACACCATATATGGCAAGCAAGTGCATGAGTCGGCTGAGCACTACATCAAAGACGGCACACCTTTACCCCCCGAACATGCCTTTATCCAACCAACCCTTGACGCTTTGAGTAAGAAGGTGGGTAGAAAATTAACCGAGCACGAGATGGCATTAACTGAAGACTTACAGCCTTGTGCTTTTGATTCACCTGACGTATGGGTGCGTGGTATTGCTGACCTACTGATTGTGGATGACGATGGGTTTAAGGCTAGGGTAGTGGACTACAAAACAGGCAACAACAAATACCCTGACCAAGATCAACTAACCCTGATGTCTTTGATGGTGTTTGCCCACTTCCCCCACATACGCCAAGTAAATTCCGCTCTACTGTTTGTTGTTAAGAACACGATGGTTACACAGACGATGACCGTAGAAGAGAAGGATTTTCATTGGCAGCTATACAGGGAGAGGGTAGCAAAACTGGCAGCATCCTACGATAATGACGTTTGGAACCCAACAAGTACACCGCTATGCGGATGGTGTCAAGTAAAGGGTTGCGAATTTAACCCCAAGCACTAAGGACAATCATGACTTACAAAAGAGACTACAAGCAAGAGTACGCAACATACGATGGCACAGAAGCAGTTAAGAAGAAACGTGCACAGCGCAACAAAGCACGACGTATGTTAGAGCGTGAAGGCGTAGTACACAAGGGCGATGGTTTAGATGTAGACCACAAGAAGCCACTAAGCAAGGGCGGTACAACAACTCGCTCTAATCTTAAAGCCGTACCAGCTAGCAAGAACCGCTCATACAAACGAACATCCAAGGGGGCAATCAAGTAATGGGCATATCAGACGAGGATTATGCAAGACAACTTGAAAAGTTAAAAAAAGAATCCGCAGTTGTACATGCGCAACAACAAACTTTTCAAGCAACAAACATAAACACAGGCGCATCCGCTAAAGCATCTCCGCCCCTAAAGATGAAAAACGATGATTTAGATCGTGAAGCATGCAAGGTTTCTATATCAACGTTGGTTGATATGTGGGTGCTACGTTGGCAGGACAAGTGGGTAACTGAAGACGAGATACGTAATGTCGAAGACTTTTGGCGCATTGCGTTTGTGCGTTTAGAAAACGTTAACAAGATAGAAAAACACACGCTTGGCGATTCATACGACAAGGTGTACAGGATTATTGAATAATGCAGATTATAGAAAATAAAGCGTTGCTGTTTAAGACACGCAACCCTGACAAGTACAGCGTTATACCAAGAAGCAAAGTAGTGAGCGAAGACAACGGCACGTTTGAAGTAGCCGTGTACTGGGGGTTGGACGAAGCTCGTGTGCTCCGCAACCTAGGTGTTAAGAACACACCATCACCTATTGAAGCCAAGTATAGTTGGCCCGGTCGCCATAGACCCTTTGCACATCAAATAGATACGTCGTCTTTCTTGACAATGAACCGCAGAGCGTTTGTGTTTAACGACCCCGGTACTGGCAAGACGTTCTCAGCATTATGGGCGGCTGACTACCTGATGAAGCTAGGGCATGTACGTCGTTGTTTAATTCTGTGTCCGCTATCCATTATGCACGACGCTTGGGTGAGTAGTATTGGTAAGAGTGTTATTCATCGTTCGGTTGTTGCGGCACACCATACCCAAGCATCAAGACGTGTTGAGATGGTACAAGGCGACTACGAGTTTGTTGTGGTGAACTACGACGGCTTAAACCTAATTGCTGAAGAAGTTGTTGCCAACGGCAAGTTTGATTTGGTTATCGTAGACGAAGCTAACGCATACAAAAACCCTAGTACGAAACGCTGGAAGTCACTTAATAAAATTCTTAAACCCGAAACCATGTTGTGGATGATGACGGGCACACCTTCTGCACAATCACCTGTGGACGCCTATGGTTTGGCTAAGCTAGTGAACCCTTCAGGTGTACCGAAATTTGCTACTGCCTGGCGTGACAAGGTAATGAGCAAGCTAACCAAGTTTAAGTGGGTGCCAAAGTCAGGTGCGGCGCAAGCGGTATACGATGCCCTTCAGCCAGCAATACGTTATACAAAAGAAGAGTGTACCGACCTACCCCCTGTACTTACCGAAACACGAGAAATTCCCCTTACACCTCAACAGGTTAAGTACTACCGCCTACTCAAAGATCGCATGGTTATGCAGGCATCGGGTGAAACTATTACTGCGGTTAATGCGGCGGCTGGTGTATCAAAGTTGCTACAAATTTCAGCAGGTGCGGCATATACCGATGACCATGAAGTTGTTGAGTTTGATTGTATGCCCCGTTTGAACGTACTACTTGAGGTGCTAGAAGAAACTAGCCGTAAGGTAATTGTGTTTGCGCCGTTCAGACACAGCATAGAAACTATACAAACTTACTTAATAAAACGTGGTATAGCAAGCGAAGTAATTCATGGGGATGTGACTGTTAATAAACGCACCGACATATTTAAGCGCTTTCAAACTTTGCCTAACCCTCGCATACTGGTGGTGCAACCTCAAGCCGCCTCGCATGGTGTAACCCTAACAGCCGCCGATACTGTGGTGTTCTATGGTCCTGTAATGTCGGTAGAGACGTACTTACAATGTATTGCTCGAGCAGATCGTATTGGTCAGACATCTACCAATGTGACGGTAATACACTTACAAGGTAGTGATATAGAGAAGAAGATGTTTAAGCAGTTAGAGAAACGTGTTGCAGGGCACGACATACTCTTGAACCTATATAAGGAGGAAATTAATTTATAAGGAAAACCCTATGTCGGGGTACTAATTGACTTTACTGATGTATAATATTTTACAAAGGAGCATAAAAATGCCAAACGAAGAGGATGTAATACCGCTAGATAAACTAGCAAGGGTGTATCGCAAGATATACTCAAAAGTTCAAGAGCTGACCAAGGAGTACGAGAGTCAAATCGAAGAACTCAAAGTGAAGCAAGACGAAATTAAGAACGCCATGAAAGATCAAATGTTGGCATTGGGCAGTAGCTCGGTGCGCACAGATGAAGGCACTATTATTTTGTCACAAAAGACACGCTACTACACAGACGATTGGGATTCATTCAAGACGTTTGTCATGGAGCATGATGCACTAGACCTATTCGAAAAGCGTATAGCGCAGAAAAATATGTCTATGTTTTTAGAGGAGAACCCCGGCATGGTGCCAGCCGGTCTCAATTCGATGTCCGAGTATGCAGTAACTGTACGTAAACCAACCAAATAAGGAATGTATTATGGGCGAACTAGCCAACTTTAACACAACACAAGCACCCGCCTTTGCACGCAAAGGGGAATTATCAACATTAGCTAAGAGCCTCGCAGGAGGTGGCGGTGGTGGTAGTGGTGGCAAACGTATCTCTATCAAGGGCGGTGTATTCCGTTTGATGGCTGACGGCAAAGAGATTACCTCTATTGACGATCGTCACCTTGATGTTGTTATCGTTAATGCCGCACCAAAGATCAGCCGTACATACTACGCTGGCACATACGAAGAAGGTAACACTTCAGCACCTAATTGCTGGTCTGCTGACGGCGAAACACCTGATGCGTCTATTGATACACCACAAGCATCAAACTGTGCATCATGCCCAATGAATGTTAAGGGCTCAGGTCAGGGCGAGTCCAAGGCTTGCCGTTTCTCACAACGACTTGCTGTAGTACTAGCCAACGATATTCAAGGCGACGTAATGCAGTTAACCTTAGCGGCTACATCGATCTTTGGTAAAGAAGAAGGCGACAAACGCCCACTACAAGCCTATGCTCGTTATTTAGCGGCACAGAACATTAATCCTGAGACACTTGTAACACGTCTACGTTTTGATACAAAAGCCGCAGTACCCAAGTTGTTTTTCCAACCACTACGTTGGTTAGAGGATGATGAGTATGCAGTAGCAGTAGACAAGGGTGCTTCAACTCCAGCCAAAAACGCCGTGACAATGAGCGTAGCTAAAAAAGCTGATGCTCCATTAGCAATCGAAGGGGCTAAGCCAAAAGCTAAAGCCGAAGAAGCGGAGTCATTTGACGAGCCTGAGAAGCGCAAGCCAGCCGCTAAAGCAAGCGCAGTACCACAGAAGAAAGCCGGTAGCTTAGCCGCTACAGTCGACGAGTGGGATGACGAGTAAGCACACAAGGGGGCGTTGCCCCCAACTAATTAATTTAAAAGGATACAAAAATGGTTTCAAGAAAAGAAATGGTTGCAGAAAGAAACGCTAGATTAGAGGCAAAGCAACGAGAAAACGAAATTCAAGGCATGGTATTTAGCCACATTGATATGCGAAAAGAGATGCGGCGTCAGGAGCTAGTTAAAGAATTTATGCTTGCTTTAGCACCTAGGTTTGATCACGACGACAACGATAGTTCAGAAAGTATTCATAGCGCCGCACTAGATTTAGCTACTGTGTATATGGTAAGGAGCAAAGAGTGGCTTGATGAAGTTGAAGGCGATATACGATACGAGCTAACAGGCAAATAAGTTTTGGGGGGAATGTGGATGGTTTAATAACCCGATGCTTCACGTACATTGCACTAGTACCCCCACCCCCAATATACCGAGAAAATCATGGCTTATTCAGAAGAAATTAGAAACACAACAAAGAACGCACCTAAGACGCTGGGCAACCAGCTAGGACGGTGGGCTATCAGCTTAGATTTCCCAGTAATAGAAGTAGCAAAATTTACAGGCGCAACAAGACAAACTGTGTACAACTGGTTCAGCGGAACCGAAGTAACCAACGCATATAAGATGCGTGTGCAGTCCTTG
>Ga0181356_1000817_pt1 | contig 13630 bp, 26 predicted proteins | sample Fa13VDMM110SN_FD_130104 | JGI IMG/M metagenome (GOLD analysis project Ga0181356, IMG submission 130104) | Freshwater viral communities from Lake Michigan, USA - Fa13.VD.MM110.S.N | ecosystem: Environmental > Aquatic > Freshwater > Lake | place: USA: Michigan | collected 2013-09-24 | reverse complement strand
TCTTGGATTGCTGACTCAAAAGTAGAATATGAAAGGTCTACGGGTAGAACGCTCAATCCAAAGCAACAAGCCGCGTCATCGAGAATGGGAAGAAGGGCAATAAGATTGTGGAACGCTCATAAAGATTTGTTAGACTCAAATGAACTTATCGATATAGCGAATTCAACTTATCAAAAAGTAAATAAATTACCAAAGTAGTTGGTCAGCGTAGTAACCTGCGCTGCCCTTTACTTTTCTATCCTTAGCGTGCCTTGCCTTATATGAGGCTCTTCTTTTATTTGCGTGTCCTTTTGGAAACTTTCCACTTCTCTCAAGTCCTAAAAATGTACCATAATCAGCGTATCCCTTAGCCCCTACAGAGGCTAATTTCTCGCCATTTTTGAACACATCTATTTTCTTACCTCTGACGCGAGATGGCTTCACTTGCACTCCAAGGCGTTTTGCCTGTGCTATGGTGTGTGGGGTAATGCGATAAGACATAAAGCAAATTTATGTATATTTGAATATTATAAACATATAATTTAGCAAAATGGCATTATCATTCGGAATTGGAGCAGTTAAGAAAACGGCTGCTCGCGGTACAAAAAAGAAAACCGCGTCTAAGAAGAAAGTAGTTAAGAAAGCAACCCCTAAAGGTCGCGCAGCAACAGCAGGGTCTAAAGTATCTGCTTCGGGCAAACGCTACTACCCATCAACACCTAAAGCAAAGAAGACTTACAAAGCGAGTCCTACTTGCTCTAAAGCGGGTACAGGTACAAGAGCGGGAGATTCCCGTAGTGCAGCAATTTTGGCATTGTGCAAAGCGTCTGTACAGAGTTTGAAAATCAAACCCGCAGCGTTAAAAAAGGCAAGAGTTCAACTAAGACGTTTATCTACAAAATAAACTATCTTTGTTCGGGTTTGAGTGATTGCGTTTATCCATAGCAATGACCAAAGAACGATGGGGAGCGAGAAATCGCTCCCTTTTGCTTTTTAAAATGTTATCTTTTGATAATTTTTGAGTTGCTTTACAAATTCCTCCACCGCAGGTCTAATCCAAGGATGTATATCTGCCATTCGCTCAATATACATCAACTGCCTGTGCGCGGTAGTCCCAAATGGGAATCCACTATCATCTCTAATATCTGCGCACAAATCGCCTAACATTGTTTTCTCATCCTTATGTTCAAAAACAAACCAATCGAGAATTGTAGGATTCGCGATTAGTATTCCCTCTTTTTTATTGCTCATTTGTTACCTCCGTATGTTTCGCTGTAGTAATCTTCAAAAGTTTTATGCTTAAATCCGACAAAAGCATTTGTCAATCTGCTTTCTTCAAATGTGCGCTGTGCTTGCTTCTTTTCTATTTCTTTGGCTTTTTCAATTATAAATGGCGTAAGTGCTTTACCATTTAATAATTGCTCTACTAACTTCTCGACCGCCGTTTGTTGTTTATTGTTATTCATCTGCGTCTAATTTTAAGATTTGAGATATTTCTAAATACTCGAAAGCAGCGTGCAATATCTCTCTTTGCTCGCAATCTTTGCATCCACAGAAATCGGAAAAAGGCAGGAAGTCATCTTCGCTTTCAATTCCGTTTTCTTGGTTGTAGTTAAATTCGTAGCATTTGTCTAAATGCTCTGCTACGTGCATATTGAGCATTTTTTCTTGGGTTCGGGTGATTTTTATAGTTATCATAATAGGTTTGCTTTTTCGTATTTGTCGTACAGCCAACTTTCTTCATCCCTGTACTGAAGTTTTTCGCGATATTCAAGAGTCTCCTGCAAAACCTCTTCAAAGGTCTTTTTTAAAGGCTCATATCTTTCGCGCATTAATTCTAAGTCAACCAATGCTCTTTCGAGTTGATTGCTCACCTTGATTAGTTTATCGCTCATTTCGATTAACTCTTTATTCTGCATCTTTATGAATTCGTTCATTTTTCTGTAGCATTATGTCAATTCCCTTATTGCGTAAAAAGTAGTCCCTTGTTAAGGCTCTAAAGAACTCCTGTTTTGAAATTTGAAGTGCGAAACACTCCTTTCTGACCTCCAACATCGCATTTGCGGACATCGATAAGTTGAAGTAGAGGTATCTGTTCCTTGGTTTATTCGCCATTTTGTATATAGAATTTATGTGTTTTTTAGATTATTTTATGCAAATATATGCGTTTATTTGGATTCTACACACCCCTCGCAAAACTTCCAACCTTATCATTAAATTTGTATATGGACAAAAGTCTAAAAGCAATCGGTTTAACAGCGTTGGCATTTGTAGGTTTTCGGGCTTATAAACTATACGAATTGGGTAATTCATTCGATTGGGAATTCTATGGAATGAAGTTTCAAAGACCTGCGAATTTGCAACAGGCTCTTACATCTTATCAAGTCGTAATGATTTTCAAAGTAATAAATCCTACCAATACATCTATGCAGATGCGAGGACTGAAAGGGACTATTATGGAGGGAACAAACGTGGTAGGTAAATTCAAAACAGGGAAATTCACAATCAAAGGTGGTGATACCTTTATCAACGTAGTTACTGACCTTGACTCCAAATATGTTGCTGCGTCTCTAATACCTGCTGTGTTGGCAAAGATTGCTCCTGTATATAAAGTGTCGCTAACTTCAATATTCCCATTTGGTTTACAATACACAATTGATTTCGAAGTTGCGACAAAAGATTACATACCAAAAGATTTTAAAACCCTGTTCAAGTAATGAGAATACCTGCGCAAGATTTCCCAAGTTTTAGAGGTGTTGAAACCTTGAACAAGGATATGGCAGATAACGCTGATATCAGAAGAGCCATTATCGCAGCAGTCCCCACCGCCAATGAACAGGTGGCTAAATTCTCCAAGCATTTTGGTAGGAACTCTCAGCGCGAAACCTGTAAGGCTGTTTTTGATTTCCTAAAAACGCAGATAAAATACAAAGCAGATGGCTCTGAGCAAGTCATCAAATTACCAAGCGCATTATTAAAAACAAAGGAGGGTGATTGTAAGTCTTATTCGCTATTGACTTCAGCGATTTTGACTAATCTTAATATCCCTCATAATTTTGTCCTAACATCATACAATGGAGACCCTACACCATCGCACATTTATGTTGAAACTGATGATGGTTGCATTATTGATGCAGTATGGGGTATCTTTGATAGCGAAAAGAAACCTTTTTACAGATACGAAGTAAAACCTAACGGAAAAATGAAAGTAAAAACACTTAGCGGAGTTGGAAATACAGGGATGGGAAATCCATTAGTATTCGCAGCATTGGCAACTACTCCCGCCATTATACGCGCTTTTAGAGAAAGCAGAGAAAATAAAGTAACAGGCTTAGGTGGCTGTTGCTGCAATAAGCGTATGGGTAATTGCGGATGTGGCTGTGGCATTGGCGCATTTGAGTTAAATGCAGCATCAAGAGCCTATTGCGACAGAACTTACAAATACAAAATTCCAAGAGAGGCTTGTTACGCAAGAGAACGCCTGCAAGACCAAGGTAGAGAATCAGCACAAGCAGCAGCAGAGTCGGCTAAGAAAGCAGCGCAAGCAGTTTCAACAGCGGCAAAGCAAGCGGGTCAGTTTGTTAAAGACTTAAACTTGAAACAATATGTGAATGCTCCTTTTCGCTCTATCTATCTTGGACTCCTTAAATATAACGTAGACGGCATATCTACATCATTACAAAAACACCCCGATAAGCGTGCTAAATTAGAACAGCAATTTACGCGATGGGGCGGTGATGGTAGAAAGGTGTTTGAAGATGTAAAAGAGGGTGCGTCAAAAAAACCTATTAAAATAAATTTGTTTGGTGCTGTAAAAAGTGCCATTTCTCGCGTTCTACCTAAAGGCGTTACAGGTATAGGTCAAACCAATACCGATAAGACAATGACCGCTGAGGAAAAGAAAGCGTTATATGCTGATTTGGTAAAAGCGGGTATTGAGGTAAAAGATTGGAGCAAAATGTCTAAGGAAGAAAAGGCAAAATTCATATCGTACAAATTGACTACAGGCGCGATTGGAACAAGTATTCAAGCATCGCTTTTAACAGGTGGTGGATTGGCAGCAACTGCCGTATGTACTCCTTTGAATATTGCTTCTGCTGTATGCGCTCCACTTGGAGCAGTAATTGGCGAGGCTGTATATGGTCAAATACCCGATTTAGTCGATATGATTGTTCGCGATGATAATTCATATAATCCTGTAGCAGATTCGGGCGATAATTACACCCCACCAAGAGCAGGTATTTATGAAGGTGGAAGTGGTGACGCAGATGATAAAGGAAGTAATTTGCCATTAATGTTGATAGGTGGCTCTATCGCAGGAATTTTGTTGTACAATAAATTTATAAAGAAATAATATGAGCGTTTTAATGGGTGCAATTTACCCCAACCAAAGTGGACAGACTTACTCGATGGCACAACCAATGTCTCAGTTTAGCCCTGCGCAACCAACTCCTCCTGTATCTTATAATACAGGAAGCAATGTGAACTCGTATTTGCCGCAAGGGAATTATGTTCCATCATTTCCTACTAATCAAGACCCTAATGTGACTTTAAAACAGGACGCAGGTGTGTTTGATTCTCAGCCACGAAATGTAATAGAGCCATCATCTTATATGGACAAACTAAAGCAGTACGCGCCCTACCTCATTGGTGGTGCTATTCTGCTTTATTATGTAATGCGAAAAAAGTAAATAAAAAAACCTAAATTTGAACCGATATGAATTTTTTAAACAAAGACACGTTGATTGATGCTGCTGCTTTGGGTGGCGGTGTTATCGCAGGACGGGCAGTAGTTAGCAAAATCGCTCCTATGATTCCCGTAGTTAAAGACAACCCTTACTTGGCTAATGCTCTACCTATCGTGGGTGGTATTGCCACATTAATGCTTGGAAAAGGAAACCGCATTGCCACAGGATTAGCGAATGGTATGTTCGCAGGTTCTGCTGCTTTCTACGTTGACACATTGCTTCAAAAAGCAGGTGTTAGCATTGGACAGATGCCAATGATGGGTAATGTATTTATGAATGGAACAGATGAAAGCGTATTAATGGGTGCTGCCCAAGATATGCCTAATTACGCTTCTGATTCATACGACTTCACCGCCTCAGACACAGGGGAGTTGGATTATTAATCGTTAAACTGAATGTTGAAATCATAAAACACTCTAATATATAACCAATGAATAGTATCGTAGCCGAAAAAAGGTACATCCAAGAGCGTCTTGGAATACCTTATGAGAGTTTATCTCAAAGTTATTTGCGTTCTGAAGTAGAATTAACTAACCTTAGTTCTTATCAGTTCCGTATCCAACGTGGACAAGTTGCCACACCAATTGTTACTGAGCGTTTGCTTCAGTTGAATGACCAATTCGTTATCACCCATTTTACTTTGGGAACGAAATTCATCGCTGCTGCTGCTCCTACCAATTTGCAGCAATTGACCGCTTCTGTGGACACTTTTGTTAATCCTAACGTATATGTTGGTAACGCTGCAAACACCGCTGCTGTATTCAACTCTTCGTTTAGTTTTACAATTGACCGCAAAGAATATTTGCCCGCTTTCCCAACGCGTTCTTTCTTGCGTGTACCAACCACTCAAACTACTGCTGCCAACAACTTAATTGATGGCTACGAAAATGGTCTGTATGGCTTCTACCCAAGCGAGCCTACGCTTGTAGATGGTCGTCAAACTTTGGATTTGATATTGGATTTAGGTAGCGCAGTTACCATTACTGCTGCTGCTCAAGCCGTATTTGCAGTCCTTGAATTCCGCGGCTATTTAGTCGTGAATGCGAAATCCTAAGAGTATTTGGCATTTGTGTAAAAGAGGGAGCGAGAAATCGTTCCCTTTTTTTTGTATATTTGTTTAAAAATAGAACCATATGAATAACCTCATCATTAAGCGTAGCCAATTAGCAGAGGCACAACTAACAGGTGGAATCGCAGTAGGTAAAAAGTATCAATTTCTTGAAATTCCAAACTTATCAAGAAATAATATTATCCTTTACGGGTTTCAAGTTTATACGCGAAATCAATTAGCAGCAACTCCTAATGGAAACACGACTATCTTAACTGCCGATACTAACAATGTAGTATTGTCTTTCCGCGATACGAACAAAGTTGAATTTGTGTATCAAGCACCTATTTTCGATATGATTCGCTCGAACGTGGGCGGTTTCATCACGATGATTTCTCCACGCTTAGTCAATTTGACAGATTCGTACGTTCAAGTTGTCGCAGCAGGTACTTTGGCTGTTGACCAAGTAGTGGCTGTAAATTTATATTACTCACTTCCTAACGAATAAGCGATATGGCATTTGTGGTAAGTAATGTGCTTGAAGCATATTGTAAATCGAATATGGCTGCGCCTTATGCTGACCCTATTGGGCAAAAGTATAAGAGCGTATATATGCCATTTCAAGCCACAGGTCAATATAGTCAAGGCATTCAAAAAGCGTATTATTTCCAACCCGATAATGAATTGGATGGAGACAATGCGATAATCAGAGGTTTAGAATTGGTTACGGCTGATACCGCGGAAAATTTTTATGCGCAAGGTGCAATTAGAGATAATATGCCCGCATTTCCCGATGCGTCACTTTCTACAGGAGTCTTGTACATCTCAAATTTGAGAAGAGAAATACTCGCAACCCTACCTTTGATTGACCTGTCTCGAAATATTAATGATGGTAAAGTACTTCGCACTTTCTTTACTCAGCACCTGTGGCAAAATTGTTACATAGAATTTGTAAACCCTGCGGTGGTACAACCCACAACAGGAATTCAGTTAATAGTTTATTACGAAGAAAGGAAAAAATAATGGTTACACCATCGTTTATAATTGATACAATGAAGGAGTTAGACTATCGTTATTTTACGATACTTGACTCCAATTATAACATTGTATATCAAATGTTTCAACCTGTGAGTTTAGAAGACGCAGTCAAGAGGATGAAAAAATTCCTTGAGAATGCGTCATCTGCTATGTACAGAATTCACATCTATCCAACCAATGAGAAACTCAAAAACGGAGAGCCTAAATCGCAGGGCTTCCAATATGAGATTATGCTCACAGAATCTTTGAAAGGAAAACAGGAAGACCCATCAGAATTTAACGTGGGAAATCAGAACCAAAACCAAGGGCTGAATGGTATGGGTCAGTATATGGATAATATAATGACCAATGGCAACGCTATGATGGGCGGTGTTGGATTAGATAAGTATTTAGGAGAAAAGGATAAAATTATGGAACTCCAAATGCGCATACAGCAATTGGAAATGGACAAAAGATACCTTGAGGAAAAGTTGGAACGCAGAGAGGCTGAATTAAAGAAAGATTTTGAATCTCAAATGTCTACAGAAAACAGGATTCAAGGAATCATCAATAACGTACTACCCACCTTTATGAGTGGGTTTCAACAATCACCTATGAATGGTGTGGCAAACGCATTTACACAAAACTCACAACCCAATATGAACAACGCGAACAACCAACCAAGCCCAAAAGACAAAGTCATCGCAGCGGTTAACACCTTAATGAAACTTGACGATAATTTTCCCGAAAACATCGAGAAGTTAGCGAAGTTAAAAGAGGAGAAACCTGCGATTTATGAAATGGCAGTCCAATATTTAAAAAGTCTATAATGAGCCAAGTAAAAGAAGCATATGCGGAAGGCATACTTTCGCAAATAAAAAAGAGACCTTTACTCACAACTATATTGGTTGGGGGTATAGGTTATTTTGGGTATAAATTTATTAATAAAAAAGTAACAGAAGTTCGGCAAGAAGGTCGCGTTGATACTGCTGACACCCAAGGGGCTGCTGTTTCTAATGTATCGCCTTTCAACTATGCTGCTTTTGACAATTATTGGATAGCGGGCAAAAGATATCCTGTGGGATACAAAATATTTACAGATGCTTCTGTAAGAGGTATCGCAAAAAATATCTATGATGCAATGGGCTATATTACAGATGATGAAAATGTAATAAAAGCGCAGATTAAAAGATGTAATTCTAAAGTTAAGGTTTCGCAATTGTCTAAAATGTTCACTCAAATTTACAAGCGTGACTTAATTACATTTTTGAGAGATGGTGTTGGGGTTAGACCTAACGCAGGATTAAGCAAAGAGATACTCGATGAAGTTTTAAAATACGTTAACTCATTACCTACATTTACAAAATAATGGAAAAGAAAATAATTTACGCAGTTGCAATAGGTGGGATTGGATATCTCATCTATAAGAATTTTGATAAAATTAAATCGCTAATAAAAGGTGGGGGTGCATCTGAAACAGGAAGCGCAGAAGAGCAAAGTAGTTCTACCACTACACCTACTACTACTACTACTACAAAAACAAGCAAGTCTACAACGCAAGCAAATCCATTTAAACAGAAAGTAGAAATGTTGCAAGAGTTATTGAAAGTTGGTGTAGATGGTGCGGCAGGCAAGCAAACCAATGGTGCGTTAGAGAATTTGTATTCTTCACCTCCATTGACCATCAATTCTGAAACGTCATTTAGTTCTAATTACCCTTACTTGCGCAAGAATGGAAAAGGTGTGATTACTGCTAACAATGTGGATTTTTACATTAACGCATTGCAGACCAAAACAACTCCTACACATTTGTACTACAAAAACCAAGGTAGTTTTGTACAGGATATGAAAGGCAAATTACCAAAGTTTTCGCCATTACCTACATTTGGTAAATAATGCAATTAGGAGCGATTACCCCAAAGCATACAGAAAATCTAATCGGTGCGACCGAATTGGATTTTTCTCCTTTGGAGACAAGATTGAAATCCATTGAACAAAAGCAAATGATAATAATAGTCGCTCTTATTATTATTGCATTCCTTATTTTAAAGAAAAAATGAAAACGTACACACTCATAAATACATATGGTAAAAATACAGCGTTGGATTCAATGTGTATTTCTATTGCTTTTCATCGCCCTACAGGCTCTGCTCCATTTAGTGTGAATGGTATTCCTGTCGAAGATGGTAGAACGCTTACAATCTCTCAAAATGTGGGTGATTTGGACGTATCAAAATACATTATCACATTTCAAGTGGGAGCGGGAGTTAAAGAAGCATATGTAATTAAAATTGTCCCCGAAGATGAGGACGCTTATTTAAGAAGTTAATATGGTAAGATTCAACTTAGAAACCAATTACCCTACAGAGTTTGAGGCTCTGCGTCCATACATAGACCCTAAGAGTCCTATTGCATTGGATGATATTGGCGTATCTATGTTAGCCAAAAAATTCTATCCCGAAAATGGCAAAGGAAATAGCAGCGCGTATGAGGCTGTTGGCATTTTAGCCAAAGAGTACGGAAGAAATATCGATTTTGCAGTCGCTGAATACAAAGAGTCTAAAAGCATCCCAAGATGGGTGTGGTTAGGCGCGGCTGTTGGATTGGTTGCTTGGTATGTAATGCGCAACAATAAGCCGAAGGGAATCTTCGGCACTATTGAAGGCAAAACTTTTTACGCAGGAGATATTTCCTAAAAATCTAATTCAAATTCTGAATTGTCAAACCCTTGCACTTGCGAGGGTTTTTCTTTTGTATCACCCTCTTCATCATCTGCAAATACAGGTTCTGAATTGAATTCCCCATCGGGGAACACGCGCATAGCAGATGGTTCGTGGAAACGACCCTGTTGAGTTGCTACACCTTGAGATACTTGAATTACTACATCGCAGTTGTGGGCGAATTCTTGAGACCCTCTAAACTTACCATCCTTCGTCGCTTGTTGAATTGTTATCCAAGAGGTTTCGGGTTTAATCGCTTTGAGTTGTTCTAACTCTTCGGGTTCAATTTTGATGTAGTTTACTGAGTCAATGAATACAAAATCGAAGTTATTATTTTCGAGTGCTGTAGCGATTTGCTGAGCATCTTTGAAGTTCGCATAGAATAGATTTTCATTTGCCATTCCGAACTCTTGTATTTTCTTCTGTAGGGTCATTGAGAAACCCTCTTCGGCTGCGACATAAAGAACAGAGCCAAAGTTCTCAGAGAGGTACTGAGCAAACTGCGTACACAGAATTGACTTACCACTCTTAGGTATACCATACACCATTGCGTGAAAGCCAATCTGAGGGTCTCCAATGAATCGCTTCCACTTACCTGTAAAGGTGTAATGTGGGTAGTCGTAATTCATTAAAGATTCGGCAGACATAATACCATCAATTTCTTGCGTGTTTTGAGCATCCACTTTTTCGAGTTGTTCAATCTGTTTTCGCTTGGTATTTATTTTGTTCATAATTACCTGTTTGTCGATTTCAGAAAGGGTTCTTTTTTCGTGAATCTTATAACCGATTAATGCCCCTGCTATAGTAGGTATTAAAGACTTGGTGAAATGATGGGCTACTGCGCCCATTCCTATGGCTGTTCTAATAGGGGTTGGAAACACCAATTGCGAAGACAGCAATCTCATTTCGTGCTGTAACTTTGCTTTTTTCTGTTCCAATTGACCTTGATAGTCAATATCGTTAATATCGTTTAGAGAGAATTCCATTATTTTTTAAGTAATATTAGCGATACTATAAGCCCCAAAAGAAGCCACATCATTTTTTCGTAAATTTCCCCTTTGAGTCCCTTTTCGCTGATGTACTTTGTAATGATTTTGGATGGTTTGATTTGCGTAGTGTTGACAAATGTTGTGCAGTTTTGTTGGGCTGAGTAGAATCTAAGGGTGTCTCTAAATCGCTCAATTCTAAAGGTTCTGAATTCGATGGTGTCTCTTTCTTTTTTGAAAAAAAACTGCGTATCGACCTTGTCAATTGTTTGAATTTGAACTTCGCGTAACTTGATAGTATCAAGCAGATAGGGGTGATTTCTGACCAAACGATGAAACCTACGTTGAGGACTGCAAGAAACAGCGTAAATGCTAAGAGTGATAATAATACATATTTTGGCGTATCCATACTTCATTTTTTTATTGTTTTGGTTGTGGGTCTTTTAGAAATAATAATGCGAAACCACCTGTGACAAATATAGAAACTTCAGTAAGCGTTGCTTTTTCAAACCATACAAGTATAAAACAAGTAAAGATTAAAAATAATCCAAGCAGCGTAGTTTTATAGTTTTTAAATATCCTATCAATCATCGCGTTGTTTTTACTAATTGTTTAATGGAAATGGCAATTGCGAGGCATACTGCTACAAATTGAAGCAAAGGTAAAAAGGGGGTTACGAAAGACGTAACCACCCCTACCCACGCTAAGATAATTTCTGATATCTCTTTTCGGTGGTCTGTCATTGTTTAGTTTTTTAATTCTTCTGATATCGCAGTTACTTCTCCAAATTCGATGTCATCAACAGAGTTAAGTTTTTCCAATGCTTTAACAATCGCTTGATTTTCTTGAAGTGTGAAGCAACCTTTTTGCATAGCGATGTTGATTGCTGAGTTTACGATTTCTTTTGCGTTTTGTAGTTCCATAGTTTTATGTTTTTAGTTTGAGTTAGTTGACCAAGGTAATGGTGTGTTTACGGGCGATACAGGAGGATTGATTTGTGAATCTATTTGCCCTTGAATGCACGCTTCGATAGAGATGATGCCGTTCTCCCCTAAAGTCTGTTTAATCCAAGCGATTACGATTTCTTCGGTTAGGTCTTCGTAAGGGATGAATTCTGTCACATCTGCGGTTGAGAATTGTGCTGTGTTGTTTGTAAGTGATGCGGTGTAATCTCCATCTACTCCGACTACATCGTAAACAGCAGTTACTACATAATATGGATTGCCCTCAATCGTTTGAGTATAAAGTTGGGTTACCTTCCAAATATAATTTGTCATAGTTCAAAGATAATTTATATAGCCATTAAAATCCTATACGCTACACCATTAATTACTACAGCCCAAGTATGGGTTTGTGCTGCCGCTGCTGTTGCTACTGCTCCTGCGGGTATTGCAACACTACCTACTACAAATTGATTGCTATCGGTTGCTAATAATGGTTTTGCACTTGCGCCTATACACACGTTACCTGCTCCTGTAGTTATATTGTCACCCGCTTGAAAACCCAATGCAGTATTATTACTGCCCGTACTCAATCTCAAGGCTTGATATCCAATTGCGGTTACGCCTGTATTGGTGCTGTTGGTGAATGCTGCTTCATAACCTACTGCGGTATTGTTAGATGCGTTGTTGTTTCTTAATGAAAAAGTACCAAATGCAGTATTATTGTTTTGATTACCTGCATTTCTTAATGATTGAGTACCAAAAGCAGAATTACCTGCACCCGTTGTTGAAAGACTTAATAAAGAGTCACTTCCAAATGCTGAATTACTACCACCTGTTGCAGCATTTTGTAAAGCATTATGACCAAACGCTGAATTACCCGCACCCGATGTTAGTGAGTCCAACGCATTTGCACCAAACGCTGAATTACTTGTACCCGTTGTGTTTATTGCTAAAGCAAGATTACCCACAGCAGTATTATTATTGCCTGTACTCAATCGCAAGGCTTGAAAACCAATGGCAGTTACGCCTGTACCCGATACGTTGGTTAATGCTGCTTCAAAACCTATTGCGGTGTTGTTTGATGCTGTATTGGCTGCTAAGGCAGAATTACCTACCGCGGTGTTATTTGAAGAAGTAAGACTATTTTGCAACGCACTTACTCCTAAAGCGACATTGTCAAGTCCTGTAGTATTTAAAAATAGAGCAGAATTTCCCAAAGCCACGTTCCTTGTTCCCGTAGTTGTTGCGGCTGCTGCATTTTGTCCTACTGCGGTGTTGTTGAAGCCCGTTGTATTAGCCAAAAGTGCCGAATTACCTACTGCGGTATTGTTATTGCCCGTAGACAAGAGCAAGGCGTGATAGCCTATTGCTGTTATCCCTGTCCCTATATCGTTATTTGCTGCTGCTTGATAACCTAATGCGGTGTTATTCGATGCGATGTTTAGTCTCAATGCATCATAGCCTATCGCAGTATTATTGTTTGTATTGGTGTTAGTAAACAATGCTTCGTGTCCTAATGCCGTGTTTCTTGTACCCGAAGAATTATTTGATAAAGATTGACTTCCTATTGCGGTGTTGAAAGATGCGGTGTTTAGTCTTAATGCATCTGCTCCCATTGAAGTGTTTCCAACTCCCGATACGTTTGCTCTCAGAGCGTGTCTTCCAAATGCAGTATTATTTGAAGCGGTGTTGCTAAATAACGCTTCGTGACCAAAAGCACTATTTGAATTACCCGATAAGTTAGCAGTTAGTGCGGAAAGACCGAAAGCAGCGTTATCTACGCCCGAAGTATTGCTATCTAAGGCACTTTGTCCAAATGCTGTGTTTGAAGCGATGCTACCACCACCATAATTGGTTACATCATTGGTCGAAATGCGCAACGCGGACTGATTTCCGAGCGAGTCTTTAACTATTTGTAGTGTTGCGCTTAGAGGATTGTCAACCTGTAAATTTCCAAGGGGTAAAGGCGTTGGTGTGCCACCGCCACCACCACCATCAAAACGAATATCTGCCATATGTAGAGTAAATTTAACTCAAAAATACGCATTTAAGGTCAGTTTTTGGCTTAATAGCGATTGCGAGTGCGGTTTTAGGTGCGAAATGATTATTGTGCATAGATTGTGGATAAGTATAGGTTGCGCTCCTTGGTTTCGGAGCGCGACCGACCCACGCACGCGGGTGGGCCTCT
>Ga0181356_1000815_pt1 | contig 13632 bp, 18 predicted proteins | sample Fa13VDMM110SN_FD_130104 | JGI IMG/M metagenome (GOLD analysis project Ga0181356, IMG submission 130104) | Freshwater viral communities from Lake Michigan, USA - Fa13.VD.MM110.S.N | ecosystem: Environmental > Aquatic > Freshwater > Lake | place: USA: Michigan | collected 2013-09-24 | reverse complement strand
GGCCTTGCACTCTATGCCGAGAAACTTACCGCGAACGCAGCACACAATGTCAGGCACACCAGAACGGCCAAAGCCGTAGGTGGCGGGAAAGAAATAATAAACGCCGCGAGTCTTGAGGAACTCAACGACTTTGTGTTTAACTTTTGCTTCGGGGGTTTTAGCCATGCCTGTAGAATACAGGGTTCCTTGACTGTGTCAAGGGGTAGCTAATAAAAAAGAGGGGGGAGGTTGGGCGGTAAAGTAGATTACCTGCCGCCCGTCCGGTTGTGGAGGCCTACCGGCTACGAAGTGCGTTGAGAGCTACCGGTAAGATCGTATGGGGTCACATCTACAAGGCTAAAACCATACGCGTTGATAGACTGCTCTCTGTATTATTCTGCGCGTTGAATAGCCCGTTCCAAATACCATCGCGCCTTCTGCAAATCCTGAATCGCATCGGTGCCCTTCCTACCGGAGCGGCTCACATACTTCACCACGTTGCCTAGGTTATACCCCAACTGTTTGGCTTCGATAAAGTCTATTACCTCTATGCCACCTACCTTGTAATGCGGCGGGTGGTTTACCATATCGGGAGTATCTACAGGGTCTTTACGCACCCACCTATACTTACCCTTCTCCGGTGAGGTCAGCACAAGGCCACCTAACTCTGTGCCTACAGCCGTAATATCCAATTCCTTGTCCAATTCCTTGTCCAATTCCTTGTCATACTTCCGCATCTGCGCGTCAATCCTAGCGTAATACTTATCGCTGTCAATGGCAACCCCGCTACGTAGCACCTTCTCATGCGCCACCAAAGCAGCGCCGGTCTTATCTATGTTTTCGTCCGTACCGAACCATGGGTTCCTCTCTAGCCATGCAGCGGTAGCGGGGGCGATCTTCGCACTCCCTGCCGTAACCAATTCCCTCGCGTAAGCCCCCATTGGAATACCTAGCTTATTAGCTATCTTTACGTGGGTAGGTTTCATCTTCTGCTTAACTAAGTAGACGTAACTCTTAACTACCTTCAACTTCTCTACTACCTCGGCAACAGTCGCGCCCGCCGACAACATCTTCTCAATCTTCTGTGCTTTGTTTAGCTTCTTCATGGTCTTGCTCCTTAGATTGTTGATCTACAAAACTTCTCAGAACTTCCCGCATCTTGGCTTGCCCGTGTTTGGGATAATTTTCTTTGAAGAACTTCATTACGAACGGCTCTAACCTGATACTGGTAAATGCGAGGGCTAGTCTCTTACCCTTACCTCTACCACGCTTCTTTGTTGCGGCTACCTCTGTTTCGTTCATGGTTGCTCCTTGGTATAACATTGTTATGCTTCGGGTAATATCAAGAAGGTGCGGGCATTTACTCTAAGTCCAACACCGTCGATGATCTGACTGTCCTCCACCAGCTTTAGCATGCCTATCCTTCTACGCATGAAGTCGGGAAGGTTCTCACTGGAGGAGAAAGTGACACCATCTATGCCGTGTCTAATAGCATAGTCTATTCCGTTTATCCATATGAGGTATGCTTTGTTACCCTCATACGCTGCCTTCACCTTTTCAGCTACACAGTATTCCTTATACTTGTCAGGGAACACTATAGACTCCGCAGGTATAGTCTTAGAGAACTCCTCCCATTGCTGTAGTAGGAACTCAGTAGCGTTGTTTCGTAGCCTAGAATAAAGCACTGCGTAACCCTGCTCTTTACGTGAGTGTACGTTGTTGACTGCAATTTTAGTCTCTTGTATCGCCCTCCCTAGCATCTCGTCTGTGCTTGGTAGACCAACGAACTTGGATATGATCTTTATGGCTTTCTTAATATCCGAAGTCTTATTAGTATCCCCCCGTTTCCGCGAAGTCTTTATCCGCTCATTGCATATGAAGAAAGAGCTTCTACCCCCATGCACCCCTAGTTCGATACTACCTAGAGGCTCACGCTTCTCCGATATCTGAAAGGATTGAGCGCAGTAAAGGTTCGTAGGGTTAGGGTGTGCGCGTTTGTAATTCCTACCAGTAAATATCCATTGTGGGTGGGCTAGTGCTAGTTGGTGAATCAGCGGCTCAAGGAACGGGGCTATAATCGCACTCGTATTCTCCCCTATGAGCTTCTTATCAAAGTGTATGTTATTGTATGTCATGTCTACTCCTACCAATCAAAGCGTTTAAGGATTTCATCTACCTTGTTCTTCACCGTGCTGCGCATCTCAGCACTCTCTTTAATACCGTCGATGTCTACGCCTAACATTGTTATCTCAAGGGCACGCCGTGCTTCCTCCAACTGTGGGTCTTTTGTTAGGTTCAAGTGGGTCAGCATGCTGCACATGTTCTGCGCGTTGCTAACGAAGGTGTCGTGGTAGCGCCGCTTAGTCTCCTCGTCCCCCTGCACATCGGTCAACTTCTCCGACATGGCGGTAAGCATGGCATGCAACTTATCCCACGGCTCACGCATAGCGTCCGCTAGCCGTCCGTTGTAGCTGTCCTCGTACTGCTTTGCTAACTCCTGCATGTCCTGCTGCGGTATGTCTAGCCTGAAGTCACCCGACTCGGGCAACGGACTGAACACCAAGCGGAACCCGAACTTGGCCTTCAACTCATCCAACGAGGGGTAGTCCTCGGCGTCGAACAGATTGCCCATATGGTGCTTTGCTAGGTCTATCAGGTCTACGTAGCTGGCGTACAAGTCCTGACACATGGCCTCCATGTTGGCGCGATGCACGTTCATAGTATGCTTGTAGTCCATGAATAGCGAAGTGGGCAACAGCCGCACTCCCTTGTCCGACCATGACAAGGTCTTCTGGTTGTGATACAGCCGTGACCCCGCTGCGTAGTCCGCGATAGCCTTGCGCTTGTTGTTACCTGCCATCAGGTTCTTCTGCACCCTCGCACTGCCCGTGCTTGCTGAGTTATTGATAAGCACTCTCTCGGTTGCGCCCTTATCAAACTTGTTGGCTGTCCACACACTTATGTTTAACTCTACCAATACCGCACTAGACGTAATAGACATATCTATCTCCTAAGATTTGGTTTACCTGCAAGTTTAGCCATCTGATACAGAGACTCTGAAATTATGTGCATCGAGAATCCCTCTGCCATACCAAGGTCGTATACGTGGTGAGTGGGGCCACCCTCTGCTTCCTTATGGTGTACTTCCTCATACAACTCGGCGTTACTCAACAACTCCGTGAACTGAACAGCATCCTCTATTTTCATCACATACCTCTTGTAGCCTATGGTCACGCATAGCCTGCTCATGTTAAGCCCCCTTAATGTGGATGGTCTTACCAACCGGCGCGATAACATCGTTATCAATAACCACCCAAAGAATCGGCGCATTCCACTCCACCCCCCACGAGCCAATATATCCATCGGTCAGCACAATGATTGCATCGGGCTGTATGTTCTTCTCCTTCATGTAGCCGATCATGCACGTTGGGTCTGTGCCGCCACCGCCCTTGGGTTGGGTTGACATAACAATGTTATCGAGGTCGCTCGTGCTGTATTCCTCATGTCCTGCTACTACGCCATCCCAATACAACAAGTCCACCTTCTCGGGCTTCACGTCCTTGGCTATGCCTTGCAACTCTGACAGGAAGTCGTTCAACTGCTGCCCCCCGATAGAACCCGACGTGTCTATGCCAACCACCAGATGCCCTACCCTCTCGCTTATCAGCGTAGGCATATAGATGCCCGTATGCAGGAACCGCCGGTTGACCCTGCGCCATGAGGACGTATCACCCCCTCGCACAGTAGACTTAACGAACTCACGCAGAGCTTCACGCCAGTTGACTTGTGGTGCTAGCAACTCCCCCAACTCACGGCTCATGCCACCCGCACCTTTACCCACCTTCTGCTGTGCGAGTAGACCTTGCCTGATACCGGAGTCGATATCTCGCTCTAGCTCCTTCTTCTCCTTGCCGGTCAACTCCTTCGCACCATCCCAGTCATGCTTGTCTACGCCGCCCTCACCCTCACCCTCACCTTGCCCGTTGCCACCTTCCTCTTTCTCCTTCTTCAGTATGTCGAATACCTGCTTGCTGTTCATGCCAGCGAACCGCGCATCCACCAGTCCGATAGCCTTGCCGCCCTTCACCGGCATGGCGATAACATCGTTACGCTTGTCCATCTCGACCAACTCAAAATTAATGACGTAGTCGCAAGCCATGTTAGCTAGCTGCGGGTTTTCCTCCCACAACTTACGCCACGTGTGCATGTGCCGGTAGGCTTTGTGTAATGTCTCGTGCAGCACCACGAACGCCAACTCCTTGTCATCCAAGGACTTGATAAACTCCCGCCCGTATGTCTCATCACGCCCGTTGGTCATCGCGGTAGGGAACCCATCCTTCACGTAGGTCTTACCGATGGTCATCATCCCCGACCACAACGCAAACTTCGGATTGCGCATGATGCTTATCTTCACCTTGCTCAGCCGACGTTCTTCCTTGTCCTTCTCTACTACTACCTGCTTGGCTACAGATAACATTGTTATCTCTCCTTGGTTAAAGTTGCTTCGTGCTTCTACAATAGGTCTTCGTTGCGTTGCACCCAGTCAGCGAACTTCTTACTGCTGAACGCAACTGCTTGCTTGCTCGGGGTCTTGGCTATGTTGATAGCGAAGCATGCTTGCCACTCCGCATTGAACCGCTCGATGTAGTCCATGAACGCATTGATTGTGGACTTATCCACCTTGCTGATGGCACCGAACACCACGATGGCACATGCCCCTGCGCTATCAGGCACAGACGCAGTACTAGGGCTGGCTATCACCGACTCCCATGTCGGCAACTGATCGGAGAACTCGATGTAGGCTTGCATCGCACGGCTCGCTGCCTCACCCACGGCACCACTCATTGCCGCTATCAGGCTGTCCGCATCCAACTGCGAGCGCACCTTCACGATGTTACTCACCCGCTCCAACGACCGAGGCGATACGAACGCTATCTGCATCTTCTTGGGGTTGTAGATGAACTCGTTGCTGTCTTGGTTGCCATCGGTGTAGCTTGCCATGGCGTGAGGGAATTGCTTGACCCATGCACATATCTCAGGGGCTATGTCGTTGTTGAGCGCCCAACCCAACCACTCATCTGCATCGGGCTTTCTTACACGTAGCGAGATAATGCGATTGCGACTATGGGCCTTCAGGCTGTCGCCTACCCCGTCCGAACTCAGGTTGCCGGTTAGGAACGTGATGCTCTGCTCATGCACAGAGATATCACCCAAGCGGGGGTTCACCGACTCAAGCATGGGGTGCAGCATGTTCTTGATAGGCTCGACACCCTTCGTATACTCATCTAACATTGTTATGACGGGCTTGCCCATGTGCAGTTGGAACCGACTGTTGGGGTAATACTTAGTGGTCTTGGTCTCATGGTCGATCACCGGCATGGCGATGTCACCCAAGTCCATGTTAGGCACGTCGATGTAGGCCGTGCTGTGGTTGGGCAGTGCTGCTGCTAGTGTCTTAATCAGAGAGGACTTACCAATCCCCGGCTCGCCCTCCAACAAGTAACGGTTCATTGGTGTGGACAGAATGATCTTTGCTGCTTGCGCCAACGTGATTGTCTTACCGAAAGTAACTTCAGCCATTTCTAACTCCTATTAAAGTAGGTATAAGCTAAGAATGAAATCGTTGTTTCAATCCTAACCCCATAACATTGTTATACGACGGAACGTCTTGCTGCCAACTTACGAACGAACTCCTACTACACATATAGTATACCACAATATGCTGTGTATGTCAAGCAAATCGCCAGACCTCTGCTAGCAGAGGGGTTTAGCCCACGTCGGGGTCTGGGGGTGGGCTAGGTGGTAGGCATCCCACATCGGGGAGAAGTAGCGAGCGTAGGCATCCTTCTTGACGCTGCCCTTAGCAACAGCCTCCACCGTGAACATCTCACCTCTGTATATGCCACTGAGTATTGACACCAGCGCAGTCCTCATCATCGCCGCATAGCAGAGATGCACCTCGCAGAGCAACACCATGGTCGCCTTGTAGTAGTCCACGTGCTGCTGCTCCCCCGTGCTAGCCATATAGCCCATCAGCAGCGCGTAGCGGTTCTCGGCTGTCCACTGGTTCATATAGCCCGCCACCAACGGATAGCCCTGCGCACCCAGTGCCTCCTTTATCTCGGTGTCCTCCACCGTGTCCCCCTGCCGCAGCCTACAGAACGCATCCACATAAGCTAAGAAGGGCTGGTATCTGTCCATCACCGCCTTCTTGCCTCGGCGGTTGACCTTATGCACCGTGTGCTGCACCGCGTCCTCCACCATCCATCCAGTCTGCGTCCTCCGCACCAGAGTAGGTTCGTTGTGCTTCAACCGATAACTCCCCTTGTTGCTACTCCCATCCTCGTTCGGGGTGCCGCAGATGGTCAGGCACATGGTCTTGTCGAACACATACGCTGATATCCCGTTGGGGCTAACCTCGTAAATGAACTTGCAGGTCGAGCTGGTGTTGAACCCCGCCGTGTTTATAACAATGTTATCCTCAGGTGTGAACGTCACTACCGGTGTGTTGTAGAGGATGCACTGGATAGACCCATCGGCTTGCTTGAGTATGCGGAAGCTATCGACGTAGTCGCGCCTCCCCAACGGTCGCTGGTCTTCAGCCCGCCCACGGATGTGCTTAGTGCCCTCCCATTTAGCAAGGGCTTCTGCGTAGTTATCTAAGTGCTTTATCTCTGACCTTTGGTAATGCATCTCATACCTCCGTTGTTGTAAAGAACCACGCTATCAAGGCACCACTCACCACTCCAATCACCCACACAATCAGCATTTCCATCTCTCATCTCCTTAGCTTGCTTGTTTAGCTACGACCAGCGTTTTGGCACCGTCCACCCGCAACAGCCGCTTCTTGTAGCCGTAGCCGATATTGATGCCGTGGTAGTAGCGCATGGCTTGTGCTGCGTTGTGCATGCTGTATCTGGGCTTGTAGGCTCCCTTTGAGTAGCGCCCTACCTGCACGCACCATAGCGTTTGGATCGGGGGTAACATTGTTATGTTGGGGTTTGGGTCGAAGTCCAGTTGCGCGTTTGCCATCCATTCCTTCAGTGTCGGCTTCTTCATTTCACACCTCCCCCTTCATCATTAGCGCCACCAAGTCAGCGCGGTTAACCCGCAAGAATACATACCGATAGCTCAGGCTCCACTCCCCCCACGCCTTGCACGTGGGGCACTCTGCTTCGTAGTCCTTGCATGGTGTGCCTACGTAGGCAGTCACCTCCTTCTTGGTCATCGGCACTCGCACCGTAAAGTGGGTGCCTATACGTGGTTTGCTCATCTCACTAGCCCTCCCTTGTTGTTCAGGCCGTGCAGGTCGCGCCGGTCTGTGATTAAGATGTAGTTCGACTTGTGCATCGGGGCGATGCACCACTTGGCACGTGCAGCCCTTGCCTGTTCTTCGCCACACACTAGGCACACTCGGTAGCCCAACTCCCAACGGAGAGGCTCCACGTCATCTCCGCACCAGCAGCAGTTCAGCGTATCCCAGTCGTTCATTTTGTTTCCTCCAGTATGCGTTGGGCTTGCGCCGTTAGCTGCTCCATCTTCTCGAAACAGCAGGAGTCGTCACCTACTCTCTCCCACTCCATAACAATGTTATGTAGCACCTGCCACAGTGCTTGCTTCTCGTCGGCCAGTTGGTCGAGGGCTTCTTCCCACGACGTTACTTTTTTGGTGTGCATTTGATACTCCTAAAAGGAAAACAATATAGCTACAAAAAGCCAGCATGCTGGCACTAGGGTTACTACCCACAGACACACCCAAGTGCAATTCTTCAGGGCATTCATGCTGCCCCCTTCTGCGCGTTTAACCAGTCTTGTGCATCGCACAGATAGTTTGCCCCTTCAACTGCTAACTCCCGTCCAGCCGCTAACTCCCTTGCGGCCCACAACAGGTTGTCTACCACCTTGACTACATCGACTACATCGACTACACCGATGATTCTCCCTGCCCACTCGGGATGCACCCAAGCAGCCACCCCTTCAAACGCTACCCACACCCAACCCTCTGGGCGGGCATTCCACCCCAGAGTAGCTACATCTGCCGCTATTGCTTCACTCAACTGCACCATGTTCTTATCCATATCTGTCTCCGTATAACAATGTTATGTCCGGCTGTAGCAATCAGTGGGGTGCGGACGTTCTCCCACTGTATGTATATTATACCACAATAAAGTATGTATGTCAAGCAAATCGGGCAAGAGTGCCCCCGAGCATGGGGCGAGCAGTGCGAGGGTGCAGTGTGTCCGGCGAGGGGTAAAGTTATAAAGTAAGGAAAAAGAGGGTATTGTAAGAGTCTAGTTTGAAAAACCTTACAAAGCAAAAAAGCTATATGGCAGCAGTAAGTTACGTAAGAAAAAAGATGTAATGTAATAAAATAAGTACTTTTTTAAGATTAAGCCAACTTTACCGAGTCTTTTACATTTTTGCGAAAGTGAATTTGAGCGGAACTGCGCGATTGCCCTTTTTTGGTTTGAGGCTCTCTCAATTTCCACGGTTTTCTTACATTACACGAAAAAATGGTCTTTTTCCCTTTATAATCATGGGCTTACGTATTGTAAGAGTCGTTTTTCAGTTTCTAACTTACCTTTATAATCAACAACTTATTTCTTACGGTTTTTCTTACAATACCCCCTATTTTATTACTTTATTATACAAACAAGTAAAAAAACTATTTTTAAGAAAAACTTGACAATCTGCAAAATTTAGGTTAACCTGCGACGCAGGTTAAGTTTTTTCCCCCTAGTTTTCCGCGCATAACAATGTTATCCGCTCAGCCTTACAGAACTATCACAAGGCACAACGACCTCCGCTCGGCCTTGCAGAACTGTCATCGGGCACAACGACCTCCGCTCGGCCTTGCAGAACTGTCATCCGGCAAAAACCAAGGCGAAAAACCGAAGCGAAAAACCAAGGCGAAAAACCAAGGCGAAAAACCGAGGCGCAATATAACAATGTTATATGTTGCAATGCAGCAAAAGACGGACGAAAAAAAACCCGCCGAAGCGGGTTTAAATGGAGCGGGTAGTTTACATCGAGCGAAAATATTCCAATGCCGCTGATGCACATTTTTTTGGCACCATGCCGCTTTCCCACGCCTCATAGTATTTATAATCGGGTGAACAATTTGAATCTATGCCGCATGCCGCTATTAACGCGGCATTGACTTTTTGCATATACACTTGAAACAATAGTGCCTTAGCTAAGGTGTACATTTTAATCTCCAGTAAAATGGGGCGGGAATATTCCCGCCCCTATCCTGCTACCCTTTGGTGCCGATTTTGCTCATGTCACCCCCCATGGTAGTAAACGCATCAATTAGATACGCTTTTACTTCGGAAGACTCAGGGCATTCGTCATTTACTTCCCCTTCGAAGATACGATTTAACATCGTCTTCAATTCTGCGAGGGTTTTTTGATCGACGGTAGACGTGCCACCCGCGCTATCTGTTTTCACGTAACCTGCCTCAATCCGTATGCGCCTCCAATACTCATTACACTTTGCTTTCAACGGCTTGTTCTGTGTCCCCTCTACCATTCCCATGGCGCGGTCAAACATTTTACGTTCCTCGCGCACTATGGCGCTTTCCTTTCCTACAAGGTAAACCCAACCCTCGCCGCATACGCTACTGATTGCCAATGCGTAAGTATTGATAAGACCGTTAGCTTTACGCAACCCGCCTGCGCATTCTGCACGTGCTGCTACCAATGCATTGTAATTCTCCATTGCTTCGTTCGCTTCAACTGTTGCTGTTACTACGGTTTCGCTGGGCATTATCATCACTCCGATTGTTACGGTTAACCTACAAGGTATAGCGTTTTTTCTTTTCGCTATGGGTATATTATACCACGAAAAAGCATAGAATCCGGCTTTTCTGTAATCAATAATGCCGTAACATTGTTATGCACGAAAAGGGGCGAAAAGGGGCGAAAAGGGGCGAAAAGGGGCGGGAATCGGCACACCCCACACCCCATAATGGCATTGATGGAACCAGCGTCCCCCTTACTCTCGGTTTTGCACATTAGATTACTTACCCCCCATCTTGTTTTTATTATGTACCCCCCACCCCCTATATATTTTTCCCAGACTCTTTCCCTACTAGCGTAGGTAGAAACACCCCCCATCGTTTTTATTTACCTCCCCCACCCCCCTATATTTTTTGTGCTATATTATGTGTAGGTATTTCTGGAGCGCACCAACGCCCTGCATGTATGGCAATTAACGTAGAACCTACAAACACACATCCTCACCCCTATTCAACGGAGGATGACGAGGTATCTTCGTTTGCTGATGCGCTTACGGTCGCTGCTAATACTCAGTCTCTTATAGAGCAGTTAGGCGGGCCACCGGAGATGACACCGGAAGATGCACAGGCCGCAGCAGCCACCCTTCAGGCTGCGCTTAAAACACAGAATGTACGCGCCTTAAACACTGCACCGGTTGCGTTTGCTGCGCGGGAGTTCATTCGTGTGTATAGCGCGAGGCTGGCGGCTGACATTTCTGATGTACGAACGTCGATAACTAATAAGTTACTAGAGCTAGCTAACTGTGGTGACCCAAGGTTTGAGCTTAAGGCTCTGGAGTTGCTGGGCAAGCATAGTGATATTGCGCTATTTACAGAGCGCAGCGAGGTGACGGTCAACTACAAGTCATCTTCTGATTTGGAAGAAGCTATTAAGGAACGGGTCAAGCGCCTGCTTAATGCGGATGTAGTAGATGTGACCCCCATAACCCCCGAGCATTTGGACGAAGAGCTAGGTGTATCAGGAGAGTATGCAGATATTGTAGTATCCAAAGAAGTCGCATCCCGCGCTGACGAGTTTGCTGCAAGTTTGTCAGGGGCAAATACATAATAATGAGTGCGGAAGCGCAAAATGTATTAAACACGGTGAGTCTTAAGGACATACCTAGTATATTGCACCTATTACAAGAGTCAGAGCAGGCAAAGCTGCTGGAAGACCTGAAGCTGCTTGAGAATATGAAGGGCAAAGAACTGGCGCAAACTAGGTTCATGGCCTTCGTGCGGCAGATGTGGCCTGCGTTTATATCCGGCAAGCACCATGAGATTATGGCCGAGGCTTTTGAGCGGGTGGCTAGTGGGGAGTGCAAGAGGCTCATAATTAACATGCCGCCCCGCCATACTAAGTCGGAGTTCGCGTCTTGGCTGCTCCCATCGTGGTTTTTAGGCAAGTTCCCGCACAAAAAAGTCATCCAAACGTCCAATACGGCTGAGTTGGCAGTGGGTTTTGGTCGGAAAGTACGTAATTTGGTCGATTCTCAGGTGTATCGTGATGTATTTCCGGGTGTTTCGCTACAATCTGACTCAAAAGCAGCCGGTAGATGGAATACTAACAAGGGTGGTGACTACTTTGCTATCGGGGTAGAGGGTACGGTAACGGGTAAGGGTGCGGATATACTCATTATTGACGACCCGCACTCTGAACAAGACGCAACAATGGCGGAAACCAACCCCGAAATCTACGACAAAGTCTATTCTTGGTACACATCTGGCCCACGGCAGCGGTTACAACCGGGTGCTTCAGTCATTATAGTGATGACGCGTTGGGCAAAGCGGGACTTGACGGGGCAGGTGATAAAAGCTGCCACCCAGAGGGGTGGTGAAGAGTGGGAGGTGATAGAGTTTCCGGCTATTTTTGACGACGAACGACCCCTTTGGCCTGAGTTTTGGTCGCTGGACGAGTTACTAGCCCTCAAAGATGAGCTTCCGGTAGCCAAGTGGCAAGCGCAGTACATGCAGCAACCCACCTCCGAGGTGTCGGCTATCGTCAAACGGGAGTGGTGGAGGCTATGGGACGAGGACAGGCCACCTAAATGTACGTTTAAGATTCAGTCTTGGGATACGGCCTTCCTTAAGACCGAGCGGAGCGACTACTCCGCCTGTACGACGTGGGGGGTGTTTTATCTGGAGGACGCCACCGGCAAGGAGCAAGCTAACATCATACTGCTCAATGCCTTTAAAGAACGGATGGAGTTTCCAGAGTTAAAGCAGGTAGCCTTCAAGCATTATAAAGAGTGGAACCCGGATGCGTTGATTGTTGAGGCTAAGGCCACGGGCGCACCGCTGATATTTGAGTTACGTGCCATGGGTATACCGGTACAGGAGTTTGTCCCCAGCCGGGGTAATGACAAGATAGCAAGATTGAACGCAGTAGCTGATATATTTGCCTCTGGTAAAGTATGGGTGCCGGGCAACCGCTGGGCAGAGGAGCTTGTGGAGGAGGTTGCGAGTTTCCCTTCGGGGGAGCATGATGACTTGGTGGACTCTATGACACAGGCGCTACTACGTTTTAGGCGCGGTGGGTTTATACCGTTGCAGTCCGATGAACCGGAACCACGCAGAGAGTTTAGGCGGCGTGTACAGGGATACTATTAAGGATAAATTATGGCAATGGAAAAAGGTTTATACGCAGCCCCGGTTGGTATTGATGAAGCCGCTGAGCAAGGGACTCCGCTGGAGATTGAGATAGAAGACCCGGAGTCCGTTACCATAAACATGGACGGTACAGAGATTCGTATTGGCAAAGAAGAAGAAACGGAAGAAGAATTTTCCGATAACCTTGCGGAGTACATAAGTGAGAACCAACTACAGTCCCTTGCAGCAGACCTTTTAAGCGAGTTTGAAGATGACATAAGTTCGCGTAAGGACTGGATGCAGACTTACGTTGATGGCCTTGAGTTGTTAGGCATGAAGATTGAAATTAGGACAGAACCGTGGGAAGGGGCATGTGGTGTGTATCACCCACTGCTCGCTGAGACTTTGGTTAAGTTCCAGTCTGAAACCATGATGGAGACGTTCCCCGCGATGGGGCCAGTCAAGACTGAGATTATAGGCAAAGAAACCCCTGAGAAAAAAGAAGCCGCGCTGCGGGTTCAGCACGACATGAACTACCAGTTGACGGAGAAGATGACAGAGTATCGCCCTGAGCATGAGCGCATGTTGTGGGGCTTGGGGCTGTCAGGTAACGCCTTCAAGAAAGTGTACTACGACCCGTCATTTGAACGGCAGATGTCCATCTTCGTGCCCGCAGAAGACATGGTGGTGCCTTATGGTGCGAGCAATTTACAGACTGCGGAGCGTATCACGCACGTGATGCGCAAGACTAAGAATGAGTTGTTGAAGTTGCAGGTAGCGGGGTTCTACAGGGAGCTTGATCTTGGCGACCCGGTTAACTCGTTGGATGAAGTAGAGAAGAAAATAGCCGAGAAGATGGGCTTCCGTGCGACTACGGACGACCGGTTCAAAATCCTTGAAATGAACGTGGACTTGGACTTGGTAGGATACGAGCATGAGGACAAAGATGGGTGCCCCACGGGTATCGCGCTGCCTTATGTAGTTACTATTGAGAAGGGCACGCAGAACATATTAGGTATCCGTCGTAACTGGCAACCGGACGATAAGACCCACGCCAAGCGGCAGCACTTCGTGCATTACGGGTACATCCCCGGCTTTGGCTTTTACTACTTCGGCTTGATACATCTGATCGGGGCTTACGCTAAGAGTGGCACCTCTCTGATAAGGCAGTTGGTGGATGCGGGCACGCTGTCTAACTTACCCGGTGGACTGAAGACGCGAGGTATGCGGATCAAGGGTGATGACACACCTATCTCTCCCGGTGAATGGCGAGACGTGGATATTCC
>Ga0181356_1000812_pt1 | contig 13652 bp, 15 predicted proteins | sample Fa13VDMM110SN_FD_130104 | JGI IMG/M metagenome (GOLD analysis project Ga0181356, IMG submission 130104) | Freshwater viral communities from Lake Michigan, USA - Fa13.VD.MM110.S.N | ecosystem: Environmental > Aquatic > Freshwater > Lake | place: USA: Michigan | collected 2013-09-24 | reverse complement strand
AGCAACAATGTTAGCAGGAATGATTAAGCAAGTAAACGCTGATGTTCAATCAAAGTATACAATACAAGGTCCACCTGTAACAGAACTACCTAAAAAAGAGGAGTTAAGTTCAAAACAAACAAAATACCTTACTCAATTACAAAAGATACAATTTCAGTTCCAATTATCTGATAAAGATGGTGTATCCGAATATCATCAAGCATGGTGGGAAGATTTTGTAAATAAATCAAAAGTTAAATTACAAAAATTAGAAAAAGAAGCATTAGTAAGAAGATGGGCATTTGGTGATAAATCATTCCGTTTAAATACTATTGCTGATAAAGATGCGCAAGGTTGGGCAATTGAAAATGATAAAGTAAATGTAACTAAACAACAAAAAGATAATGTTAGACAATTTGAAGAAATATTTTTGGGTGTTGGAGCAGATGTTCTTTCATTTATGGGTTCAGTATTAACTGTAAATCCAGATATGGCAATTCGTAATATGAAAGATAGATTAAAAGATACTGCAGCTAAGGTAAGAGGTAGTGGTGATATATCTAAAATTCAAAAGTTAAAATCAGAATTAGCTAGATTACAATCAATTGGAGGTAAGAATAAAATAGTACCAAATGAAGGGATTGTATTTGTTTATAAAGGGAGTACCTATAAACTAACCGGTACATTCGCACCATTAAATCAGATATTAGGTATATTTTACGAATAAAAATTTATATATATAGATATATAATAAGTTATAAACAAAAAATAATTATGGCAAAGAGAAAATCTTTTGATGAAAAAAACAAAAATATTCACAAATCACGTAAGTTAATTATTGATACGGTATTTGGGAGAGAAGATAATACTCAAAGAGTTTTTGGTTACGAAAAAGAAAATGAAACAAAAAAAGAAGTTGGAGAAAAGTGGGTAGATGCAGAAGGTAAAGAGTGGGAGCAAAAACAAGGTTTTAAAATAAATTCTACACAAATGGATGATGTTAGAGCTTATTTACAAAAATTAAGTACATGCTCATCTGAAAAATGTGAAACAGCAAAATATAGTGGAGCTGATAAAAAAGTTATAAGAAAAACAGGTCTATGTGTTACTTGTTTAGCTAAATTTGAAACCCAATTAAAATTAGATGGAACATATGCATTTTATGAAGATTATAAAATAACAAAAAATCAATTAGCATATGTCAGAGATATGAAAGTTCAAATGGAAGAAGCTTTGACTGGGATAAGACAACAAATTGAAATGGTAAATGAAGATGGTAGTATTAGTAAGTGGGATTGGCAAGTAGATATTGAAGAAGTAAAAATAGATTTAAAAAAAGATATTGATGCAGCTTATGATGCAATAGAATCATTATTAGAACGTAAATTAGCATTAGAGAATAAGTTACGTGAATTAAATCACTTAGAATTAATAAAATAAAAATTATGAAAAAATTATTGAATTTAAAAAATATCGCAATTGTGGTATTAGTAGTAATAATCCTATTAGAGTATTTTAATCCAGGCGGTATAATGCCAGGAAAAACTATAAGAATTGCTGGAAAATCTTATGAAGTTATCAAACACGAAATTGATACTGTTGATATTGTAAAGACTAAAATAGTAACAAAAAAAGGTGAAGATATCTACCACGAAACAATCGTTGAAAAGGAAGTAAAAGTTCCAGTAAACGTAGATACCAATTTAATCTTAAAAGATTATTATACAAAGGTATTATATAAAGATGTATTGGTATTACCTGATTCGTTAGGAACAATTGCTGTAACTGATACTATTTCACAAAATAAAATATTTGGTAGAACCTTTAACGCTAATGTTAAGCAAAGAACTATTAAAGAAACTACAATAGTAAAAGAAGCACCTAAAACAAAAATATTCTATGGTGTTGAAGGTGGTTTTAATAAAGCAGATGTAGTATCTCATATTGGAATGGGAATATTAGTTAATACTAAAAAAGATAAAATTTATAATTTAGGTATTGGTGTTGCAAATAGAGTAATAGATGGTAATAACGGCGGATTAACTCCATATATTAATGGTGGAGTATATTGGAAGATTCGTTTGAAGAAATAATAATATGATTCAACAGCAACCAAAGAAAAATCTAAAGGATATAATTGCTGAAGAATATCGAAAGTCTGCAGCTGACCCGATATACTTTATGAAAAAGTATTGTGTTATTCAGCATCCAACACGAGGTAAAATTCCCTTTCACCTTTATGCTTTTCAGGAAGATTGTTTAACTGATTTTAAAGAAAATCGTTTTAATATTATTCTAAAATCACGTCAATTGGGTTTATCAACTCTTTCGGCAGGATTTATTCTTTGGAAAATGCTATTTAACCAAGACTACAATGCATTGGTTATTGCAACCAAAGTAACGGTAGCTAAAAACCTTGTAGAAAAGGTTAGAGTTATGCACGACTTACTTCCTATTTGGTTAAGAGATGGTGGTAGTTCATCGGTTGAAGATAATAAACTTTCCCTTAAATTAAAAAATGGTTCACAGGTAAAAGCAATCGCAAGTTCTCCAGATGCAGGACGTTCAGAAGCCCTATCCCTATTAATTGTGGATGAGGCAGCATTCATTAGAGATATTGATGAAATTTGGTTATCAGCACAATCAACTCTATCAACGGGTGGTTCGGCAATTGTATTATCAACACCAAATGGTATTGGTAACTGGTTCCATAAAATGTGGGTAGATGGAGAAAGTGGTGCAAATGGTTTTAATTGTATTAATTTACATTGGACAAAACATCCAGAAAGAAACCAACAATGGAGAGATGAACAAACGAGAATTTTGGGAATTAAAGGAGCAGCACAAGAATGTGATTGTGACTTTGTTGGTTCGGGAGATACAGTAATAGACCCGGCTTTATTGACTTGGTATAAAGATACTTATGTAATGGATCCGGTTGAAAAAGGAGCATTTGATGGTAATCTTTGGAAATGGGAATATCCTAATTATAACAAACAATATATGGTTGTAGCTGACGTTGCTAGAGGAGATGCATCGGATTATTCTACTGCTCAAGTAATTGATATAGAAAATGCAACACAAGTTGCTGAATATAGAGGTAGACTGGAAACAAAAGATTTTGGAAACTTTTTAGTAAGTTTAGCTACGGATTATAATAATGCACTATTAGTAATAGAAAATGCAAATGTTGGATGGTCAACTATTCAACAATGTATAGATAGAGGATATGGAAATCTATTTTATATGAGTAAAGATTTACAATATATCGATACTGAAAGACAAATGTCTAACAAATATTATAGAGATGAAAGGCAAATGGTTGCAGGATTTTCAACAACATCTAAGACAAGACCTTTAATCATATCTACATTAGACACATATATGAGAGAAAAAGATATTTTAATTCGTTCTTCTCGTTTAATAGATGAGATGTTTACATTTGTATGGCATAGTGGTAGAGCAGAAGCTATGAAAGGATATAATGATGACCTTATTATGGCATTAGGAATTGGATTATGGGTTCGTAATACAGCACTTCGATTAAGACAAGAAGGTATTGATTTAACAAAAACTATGTTAAACTCAACGCAAATCAATCAACATACAGGTGAATTGATATCAACAGGCCATATGGCAAAGAATCCATATGAAATGGATTTGGGGAAAAAGGGAGTAGAAAACTTAACTTGGTTACTTCGTTAACTTTTATATATTTATAGATTGAAACTATTATAGATGAACGAGGATTTAAATAAATGGTTTAAAGAAAAATGGGTAAACATTGGCAAAAAAGTTGATGGTAAACACCCACCATGTGGAACTTCGGGAGAAAAAAGAGGTTATGCAAAATGTGTTCCTGCAGCAAAAGCAGCCGGAATGAGTAAAAAAGAAAAAGAAAGTGCAACTCAAAGAAAAAGAGCTGCACAAAATGATGCAGGTAGAGGTGGTAAAGATAGTAGTGGACAAGGTAAAGCACCAATAAATGTTTCTACTAAACCAAAAAATGAAGATTGGAGTAAAAAATATAAAAGTAGTATAGATTGTAATAATCCAAAAGGTTTCTCTCAAAAAGCACATTGTGCTGGGAAAAATAAAAAAGAAAATAATATGAAACTAACAGTAGAACAAAGGTTAGAACTATTCTTAGAAAAAAATGTTCCAACTGATCCAGGTAAATGGGCAGCATCAAAAGCAGCAGCAAAATCTAAATTTGATGTATATCCATCTGCATATGCAAATGGCTGGGCTGCAAAAAATTATAAAGCTAAAGGTGGTGGTTGGAAAGTAGCTAAAGAAGGTGTGGAATTAAATGAGGCGTGCTGGGATGGGTATAAGCAAGTCGGGGGTAAAATGAAAAATGGTAAGATGGTGCCAAATTGCGTTCCTGTAAGTGAAGATATTAATAGTGATGATGATGTAAATTACGGATACGTTGAACCAGAAGAATATGATGTAGAAAATGAAGAAGATGTAAAAAGTTTTGTGATTTTTATGAGAGAATATAATAAATCACTTGCAGAAGCAAATTGTAATTGTGTATACGAATCTGAATATAGAGGAAGAAAAGTTCAATTGGGTAAACCAATGCAGGGTGATATAAAGAAATTTAAAGTTTATGTAAAAAATGATAAAGGAAATGTTGTCAAAGTAAATTTCGGATTCGGTGGTTCTTCTGCTAATGGAAAAATTATGAAAATTAAAAAAGATAATCCTGAAAGAAGAGCATCGTTCAGAGCAAGACACAATTGCGCTTCGCCTGGACCAAGATGGAAAGCACGATATTGGTCTTGTAGAAAATGGTAAATTTGGAAATATAAAAAAATTTACTTATCTTTAGAACAAACTATATAAAATAAAATGGCAGAAAAATCAATATTTGGTAGGTTACAGAAACTATTCTCAACAAACACTATAGTCCGCAAAACAACGGATGGTGTTAAAGTCATTGATACAGATGAGTATCAAAATATGACTACAAACCTTGTTGATAGGTTTATGAAGTTAAAAGTAACAAATTATGGATCGGGACATATTGATTCATCAATGGCATATCAACAAGTTAGAATAGATTTATTCAGAGATTATGATTCAATGGACCAAGATCCGATTATGGCATCGGCATTAGATATATACGCTGATGAGTGTACTGCAAAGAATGAATCAGGAAATATATTAAAAATATATCATGCAGATGATAATATTAAACAAATATTAGAAAATCTTTTTTATGATATTCTTAATGTTGAATTTAATTTATGGCCTTGGACAAGAAATTTAGTTAAATACGGAGATTTCTTTTTACAATTAGAAATAGCAGAAGAAGAAGGTATTGGTATTGTAAATGTAATGCCTTTATCTTCATATGAAGTTGGTAGAGTAGAAGGATTCGATGCAGCAAATCCACAAAGAGTTAAATTCGTATATGCTCCTTATCAAAATCCATTAAGTGCATACGGACAAAGTCCAAAGAAAGAATTTGAAAATTATGAAGTAGCTCACTTTCGATTAAATTCAGACTCTAATTTCTTACCTTACGGAAAATCTATGATTGAAGGTGGTAGAAGAGTTTGGAAACAATTAATGTTGATGGAAGATGCAATGTTAATTCATAGAGTAATGAGAGCACCTGAAAAAAGAATATTCAAAATTGATGTAGGTAATATTCCACCAAATGAGGTTGATAACTACATGCAAAAGATTATTAACTCATCTAAAAAAGTTCCATTTGTTGATGAAAGAACAGGTGAGTATAACTTAAAATACAATGTTCAAAACCTTATTGAAGATTATTATATGCCAGTTCGTGGTAATGATAATGGTACTTCAATTGATACCCTAAAAGGTTTAGAATATAATATGATTGATGACATCAATTATTTAAAAGGTAAAATGATGGCATCGTTAAAGATTCCAAAAGCATACTTAGGATATGAAGAAGATACTAATGGTAAAGCAACATTGGCATCTATGGATATTCGTTTTGCTAAAACTATTGAGAGAGTTCAGAGAGTATTGATTTCAGAATTAACTAAAATAGCAATCATTCATTTATATGCACAAGGTATAGATGATGACCGTTTAACTGATTTTTCATTAGAACTTACAATCCCTTCTAAAATATATGAGCAAGAGAAAGTTGAATTATATAACTCAAAAGTTCAATTGATTCAACAAATGCAGATGACAAAGATGTTCTCTAAAGAATGGATGTATGAATCAATAATGGGATTAGCTAAAGATGAGCAAGATGAATTAACAATGCAAGTATTAGATGATACTAAACAAACATTCCGTTTAACATCAATTGAAACACAAGGTGTAGACCCGGCTAAAGAAACGGGAACAAGTGAACCGACTAATGTGGAAGAAGAATTGAATAAATTAAAAACAGAATTAGAAGCTGAATCCCAAGTTGGTAGACCTAAAAATCCAGTTAGATACGGAAAAGATGACCATCCTGAAGGAAGAGACCCATTAGGAATTAAGACTCTTAAACAAAAGGAAGGTTCAGTAGCTTACAAACCAAGAGCTAATTATCAAGAAATATTTAAAGATATGATGGGTAATAAAAAAACTATTTTGAGAGAAGATACTAATAAAATTAATTAAAGTATTATAAAAATATATTTATATCAGAAAATCATAAGGAATTAATGAAAACTATTAAACATTCAAAGTTTAAAAATACAGGATTTATTTTTGAATTATTAGTCAGACAAGTGACCTCAGAAATCATGTCAGGCAAATCAAATTCAATAGCTGAAAAGATATTGAAAGAATCTTTTAACTCTAAAAAAGAATTATCCAAAGAATTAAAACTATATCAGTATTTGATAAATGAAAAATATAATTCAGAATCAAAGGCTGAACAATTCATTAATACAATATGCGAAGCTCGTAAAAGATTAGACGAAACCAAATTATTAAAAGAAAAATATAATTTAGTTAAGCAATTAAAAGAAACATATGATATAGATGAATTTATCAAATCACCAATATCTAATTACAAAGTATTAGCATCAATATATAAAATATTTGAAACTACTGTTTTAAATGAACAATTTGACCCAAAAGATACAGTTTTATCCAGATTTACTATTTCTGAAAATATCATAAATTCATCTATTCAAAATAAAGATTCCAAAATAAAAGATGCTGTATTAGAGCAATATAAAAAACAAGATGATGATTTAAGAGCAGTATCTTATAAATTATTAGTAGAATCTTTTAATAAGAAATATAAAAATTTAAGTGAAGAACAAAAAGGACTTTTAAGAGAATACATCAATAATATAAATAATACAGGTAAATTAAATGAATTTGTTTCAGATGAAATAAGTAAATTAATTTCTGAATTAAAAAATGTTGGTTCTATTATAACTGATAAAGTTACAAGAATTAAATTAGCAGAAACAATAACAAACATAAAGAAAATTAAATCTGCTAAAAAAATTAAAGAAGAACATCTATCAGCAATGATGATGACTTATGAGTTATTAAATGAATTAAAAAATAGTTTAAAAAAATAAAAAATGACAAATTATAGAATTTTCAAAGTTAGTACATTCACATCGGGTAGTTCCGTTACTAAAATAGGTAGACATGATACGACTGGGAATTATGATAAAGCTTGGGGTATATTGTTACCGGTTGGTATAGCTACAACAGGTAGTGTATCGGTTGAAGGTGGTGGTACATTATCTCTACAAACACTAATACAAGGCCAAGTGTATCCGTGTCATCCAGTAGGTATTCAATTATCAGCAGGAACTGCATCAGTATTATCATAACAATATAAAGAAATGCCAGCACAATCAAAAGCACAACAAAGATTTATGGGAATGGTTCATTCAGCTCAAAAGGGTGATATGGAAAATCCATCTCCAGAAGTTAAAAAAGCAGCTGATTCAATGTCTGATAAAGATGCCAAAGATTTTGCATCAACAAAGCACGATGGCTTACCAGAAAAAATAAAAGAATTTATTGTTAACGAAGCAAGAGGACTTAAAATAATAGAAAGAGAATATTTTTCAGTAGTAGAAGAAATTCAAAATTATTTAGAAGCATACAAAAAACACAAAGGTACTCCTAACGAGAAAAAAATTGTTTTAAAACTTAAAGAACTTGGCAATAAAAAGAAATCTTTATCAAAAGAAATGGATGATAAGATTAGTGGATTATATAAAGATGTTGAATTAAAAGCTGATGTAGATGAAATGAGTACAAGTGCAGCAGCCGGACCATATAACACACCATTTGCATTTGGTAAAGGTGAAGATGAAAAAACTAAAGGTAAAAGACAAGCTGATTTAACAGGGTATACCGTAGTTAATGAAAATCGTTGGTTAGATTTAAAAAATGAAGAATCAACTGCACAAGCAAAAATTGGTAGAGGTATATCTAATATCAATAAACAATTGAAAGAAATGGAAAGATTTCTTAATTGGTATGGTAAAATTAAGAACGAATCTGGTGTAAATAATAAAAGTTATTGGAAAAGGACAAATAGTCATATTTATAGTATAAAGGAAAGATTAATTAAATTAGACCAAAAAATCAGACAAATATCAGAATAATGAAGCTATCTCAATTAAAAGAACTTGTTAGACAAGTAGTAAAAGAAGAAAATGATTATCAACAATTGTTTAAACATATGTTAGATAAAAGTGGTAAATCAATCGCCGATATGTCTGATGAAGATAAAAAGAAATTCTTCAACGCCGTAGATACTGCTTACAAAGCAAAATCAGAAGGTAGACTAACAGGATATAATGAAGCTGAACTAACTGCAGGACAAAAGAAAATTGATGTAGATGGTGATGGTGAAATTGAAGGGAGCGACTTAGCTACGTTAAGAAATAAAAAATAATGAATAAACCTTTATTAATAGAAACCCATCTATTTGAAGCTAAACTTCAAAAAGAAGAAAATGGAACTTATTTAGTTAAGGGAATCCTACAAAGAGCAGGTGCTCCTAATCAAAACAATAGAAGATATCCTAAAGAAATATTAGAGAGAGAGTGTAAAAAATACGAACAACTTATTAAAGAAAGAAGAGCATTGGGTGAATTAGACCATCCGGAATCTCCAATTATTAATTTAAAAAATGTATCACACAACATTAGAGAAATCTATTGGGAAGGTGATGATGTATATGGAGTGGTAGAAATACTTTCAACACCATCTGGTAATATCTTAAAAGAATTATTAAAGAATAATATTCGTTTAGGTATTTCATCAAGAGGATTAGGTTCAGTAAAAGAATTACCAGATGGTACTGTAATGGTATCTGAAGATTTTGAATTAATTGGATGGGATTTTGTTTCAAACCCATCAACACATGGAGCATTTATGGCACCAGTTAATGAATCTAAGCAATGGAAACAAATTGCAGATGAATGTGGTAAATGGTGTAAAGCACAGGATTTAATGAGAGAAATTATAATTGAACTTAATTAATATGACAAAGTTAATAAACTTAATACCTAAAAATAATATTACTGTAAAGGAATCTTTGGATGATATGGATGTAACATTACCTGCACAAGTTGATAGATTTTTAGAAAAATTAATAAGCCAAATAAAAGGATATAGTTTACCAAAAAGAAAAGAACAATTGGTAATAGCAAAAATTATTGATGCATTGGGTTTGGATAAGCAACAATTAATGCAAGCAATTCAAAAGATTAAGAAAAACGATATTTTAAAAAAATAGCATATGATACGCTTAAAAGATTTATTAAAAGAAGATGAGGAATTTCAACAGTTACCAACTGAATTGAAAAAACATTTCTTAGAAATCATTTCAACATACAATCAACATAGAGAAGGTATGAGTAGAAAATCTGATATTATGCAAGTTGCAGAAACATTGGGTGGTATCGCAGATGCAGCACAAGAATATACTTTAAGAGAGGGTGGTGATTGGTTTGATAGAGTTACTATTAAACGTAATATGAGTGAATTAAAAAAATTACAATCAGGTTTTGAAAAAGAAGCAGTAGAAGCAAAATCACAACAACAAAGATTAGAAGCTCTATATGAAGATATGGGACACGTTTTGGGAAGATACTTTGAAATAGCAGATTTATCAGAAGATGTTATGAAACAAAGATTGGGATTAAGAGAACAAAAATGTAAAACTTGCAAATAAATGGAAGAATTAGCATCATTGTTATTACAAAGTAGAACACAAGCTCATTCATTTCATTTAGGAATTAAAGGTATCGGAGCACATTCGGCACATTTAGCATTGAGTGAATATTATGATTCTATCGTTGGATTAATAGATGGGTTAGTAGAAACGTATCAGGGAAAAGAAGGATTAATTCAATTATCTGGCATTGGAACTTTGGATAAAAATAATGATATTAAAAATATTATTAAGTATTTTGAAACTTTATGTGGGATGGTAGCTAGATTAAGACAAAATCCTAAATTAAAAGATAGTTGGATACAAAACGATATTGATACTGTTGTATCTCTTTTATATAGAACAAAATATAAATTAGTAAATCATCAGTAATAAATGCTATTGGTTAGTATAAAAAACGGAAATATTGAATCCGCTTTAAAAGAATATAAAAGAAAAGTTCAAAAGGTAAAACAAATAGAACAACTTAGAGAAAGACAAGTATTTGTTAAACAATCGGTTAAAAAAAGGTTACAAAAAGAAGAAACTATAAGAAAAAACCAAAAAGATTTAGGTTTTCTTTAGTTTTCTAAAAAATTTATATATTTATTCTCAAATATCCTATCTCATATAGGATTACTTTTTTAAAGACATAGTTGATTAATGAATACCCTTCTTATAAGGTGTGACCGAACAATCAACATAATTCTATTGGAGTTCCTAAACGAATAACTTCACAAATAAATTTAAGGAAAAAACAAGATGGCAAATTCAAAATTATTGAAAGAAGCAATCGCTGATGCAAAAGCCGTTAAAGAAACCGCTTTAGCAAACGCTAAAATCGCACTTGAAGAAGCATTTACTCCTAGACTACAATCTATCTTAACTCAAAAATTAAGAGCAGAGGCAGAAATGGAATATAAGGATGATGCAGACAAAGTTGACGAGGAATTGGATTCATCTAACATTGGTTCAGGTAATTCACAACCAACATTAGATGCACACACAGACTTATCAGTAGGTGTTAAAAAAGACTCAGGTAAACCTGAACAAGCTGGTACCGACTATAAGAAGGTAGCAGACATTTCTGAAGAAGAAAACCCATATGGTGATGACAACATGGCAGGTGACGATGAAAAACAAAATGAAATCGCACAATTAAAAGCTAGATTGGCAGAATTAGAACATGGAGATTCTGAAGAAGAAAAAGAAGAAATGTATAGCATGGATTCTGATGATGAAAATCAAAAAGATGAAATGGACATGGACATGGATTCTGAAATGGGTGATGATGAAGAGTACGATGTTACCGGTGGTGAAGAAGAAGATACCGAAGATAATATGGACTTAGAAGCAATCATCAGAGAGTTAGAACAACAATTAGGTGAAGAAGAAGAAGAAGGTACTGAAGATGAAGGAAGCATGTATGAAAATCTTGCTGATGGTTCTGAAGCTGGTACTGACAAAGGCGAAACACCAAAATTAGTTGTAACTAACGAAGCGGAAGATGAAGAATCTAAAGATGACGATAAAAACGAAGTTATCGACTTAGAAGAAATCTTACGTGAAATGGAAGCTGACATGACAAATGAAGGTGAAGAAGAAAAAGAAGATATGAAAGCAAAAGACGCTGAGTTAAACGAAGCTTATAATGTAATCAAATCTTTACAAAAAACAATCAACGAAGTTAACTTATTAAACGCTAAGTTATTATTCGCAAACAAATTATTCAGAGCACACAACATGACTAACGAACAAAAAGTTAAAGTGATTGAAACTTTGGATAGAACAAAATCAGTTAGAGAAGTTAAATTGGTTTACTCTACATTAGCAGAGAATTTCAAATATACAACATCTTCTAACAAAAACGCTAAAAAATCAATTTCTGAAGGAATCGCTAGCAAAGTAACAAAATCTACTAAGCCAGCAACAGCAGCTAAGCAAGTAATTGCTGAAAGTGCAGATTTTTCTGAAAGATTTAAGAAATTAGCAGGTATTATTAAGTAATTAACACACAAAAAAAAATAAATTCATTTAAAATGGACTTAAAAAAATTAATGACAGGCGCAAGCCCACAAAGCGTAATGCTTGAACAAACTAGAGGTTTGAAAAGCAAATGGGAAAAAACAGGCTTACTTGAAGGAGTAGGTTCTGAAACAACTAAGCATGGTATGGCAGTAATGTTAGAAAACCAAGCAAAACAATTATTAGATGAGGCAACTCGTACAGGTACTTCAGGTGGTTCTGAAGAGTGGGCTGGTGTAGCGTTACCTTTAGTAAGAAGAATCTTCGGTTCTATCGCAGCTAAAGAATTCGTTTCAGTTCAACCAATGAACTTACCTTCAGGTTTGATTTTCTACATGGACTTCAAATATGGTACTAACACAACTTTAGGTAGACCAGCTGTTAGTTCTTCATTATTTGGTAATGGTGGAACTTTTGGTAAAGATGCATATTCTCCTTCTGGAAATAAATTAGGTTCTACACAAGCTGCTGAAGGTGGTTTGTACGGAGCTGGAAGATTTGGATATACAATCAACGATACTACTGCTGCAGTTACTGCAACTGTAGCTTCTGGTTCTGCATCTGATTTCATCGGTAACGAAACATTATCCGCATCTTTCTCAGCAACTCCAAATGGTTGGAGAAAAGTAACAGTAGGTTTACCTGCTGATGCTGATTGGCAAGGTGTAAGAGCTTTCAAAGTATCTGGTTCAACTGCAGTGACTTCATTCCCTGAATTAACTACAATCAATACTTTAGGTTCTGCATCTTTCTATGTATCTTCTTCAGCTGTATTAGTTGCAACTGATTTAGTTACTCAAACTTTAACTTACCATGTTCAACCATCTGATTATAACAGAGGTGACTTCGAAGATAGAGGTGCTGATTTAGCAATTCCAGAAATCGAATTAGAATTGAAATCTGAGCCTATCGTTGCTAAGACAAGAAAATTAAAAGCAATTTGGACTCCTGAATTAGCTCAAGATTTGAACGCTTACCATAGTGTAGACGCTGAAGCTGAGTTAACTCAAATGTTATCTGAGTATATCGCTTTAGAAATTGACTTAGAAATCTTAGAGATGTTGCAACAAAATGCATTCTCTACTGAATACTGGTCAGCTAGAGTTGGTTATGATTATAACGCAGCAGCTGGTAGATTTGAAGTTGATTCTACTGCAGCAGCAGCAAGTGCTTATGTAAAGAGTACTTGGTTTCAAACTTTAGGTATTAAATTACAAAAAGTTTCTAACAAGATTCATCAATTAACTATGAGAGGTGGTGCAAACTTTATTGTTGTATCTCCAAACGTAGCAACTATTTTAGAATCAATGAATGGTTTCTCTGCTAACCCAGGTAAAGATGCTTTATCTTTCGCAGCAGGTGTAACTAATATCGGACAAATCTCTAATAGATACGATGTTTACAAAAACCCTTATATGACTGAGAACGTATTATTAATGGGCTTCAAAGGTTCTAACTTCTTCGAAACTGGAGCAGTTTACGCACCTTATGTACCATTGATTATGACTCCATT
>Ga0181356_1000808_pt1 | contig 13692 bp, 14 predicted proteins | sample Fa13VDMM110SN_FD_130104 | JGI IMG/M metagenome (GOLD analysis project Ga0181356, IMG submission 130104) | Freshwater viral communities from Lake Michigan, USA - Fa13.VD.MM110.S.N | ecosystem: Environmental > Aquatic > Freshwater > Lake | place: USA: Michigan | collected 2013-09-24 | reverse complement strand
GAAAGAGAAACCATCCAAGTTAGACCTTGATGTGTCCGATGCCGAATTGAAGATATATATGGCGAAGACGGATAAGGATTTAGACGATGTACTGAAATCCATTCGCAAGGCAAGTGTGAAATACGACAAGTTAGACGAGTTGAATAAAAAATCATACGACCATACACTCCAAATATATACACAGAAACGCAAGGCATTACTCGAACAGCGACGCAAGGAAGACGACGAAAAAGATGCAGAAATAGAACGAAAAAAGAAGGAGAAGGCGACGGCAAGTCGAGCAGTCAGTCAAGGCAAGGCAGAGAGACAACGCAATATACAGATGTTTAAAGATGCCCGAGGAAATGTTAGACGGCAACGAATGGCGGATTTAGAGGAGGGTGAAATATACGAAGGAAAAGGTTTCAATCCCGATGACTTGAAAGAGTTTAAGAACTACGTCAAAACCACCGACCATCTCAGTCATCATCTAGACGATTTAAAGGAGACACTTGACCCCAAGGATGTTCGGGACTATATCCACTTTACAAAAGAGAAGGCAAGATTGAAGAGCAAATTGGTCGGCGGGTTAGTGCGAATGATTGGTGGCGAAATGACGGATAGTGAAAGCGATAGCGACTCGGACAGCGATATGGAAGGCGGTGCAGGGACTATTCTCGGCAATATAGGCAGAGCATTAAAGACCTCGTGGAATAGACCCGTCCAGTCAAAAGCAGAGCGTCAATACCTAAATGCCGTATTAAACTACGCCGAACCTGCCGTCCTCGCTCCTCTCAATATCCTAGCACCACCCGTCGGTAAAATAGGGGAGGCACAGAGGCAACTGATGAAGTCCAAGGCGGGGGTTTAATGTTTTACCATCAAATTCATTTCTATCGTTTTGTGGGTTGTTGTTTTGTGGACTTCCGAAAATTAGTTTGTACTACGAAGTCTAAAAAATATACCCCTGTTTTTTTTTAGAATAATATGGGAACTGATGAAATACGAAGTCCACAAACCACAAACCACAAAACGCCACCCCGAAATTGATGTTTAACCCGCTTACCCTCAATTTCATTTATAATATATTAAGACCGAAACTGATTTAAAGATTATCTAATAATATAGAATAAACCGAAGATGGAACAACCTGTTCAAACCAAAGAAGAGAAGAAGAGGGCGTACATGCGTGAATATATGAAGAAATACAAGGCAAAGAAATATGCCGAAGATGCCGAGTCTATCCGTCGTGCAAACCGCACTCGTTATTTAAAGAGGACACATGCCGAAGAGATTGATGCCGACGATAGGACGAAATATGGAAACCATCTCGCAGACATTATCGCATTAAGGGAACTCATCAATCGTATCCCACAACAATATATAATTGAAATTGTACAAATATAAATATAGGGAAACCTAAGAAAACACCAGTCCTGCATATTTTAAATAAGACCTCACCTTGTAGTGACTTTAAAAGCGATTGAAATAAAGCGAACTCTTATAAGGTAAGCGATTGAAAATATTATTTTATCGAGGCGACAACCCGTTTCAATAAAATAAAAAGCAAAAAATTGATTCACTTTTTATTTGTCTGCCTAGACGGCAACCGATATTTAAGTATTAAAAAAATTGAAACGGATTTAACCATCACTTTCATATTTAATATATTAACCCCGAAATTGATTTAAAAACATCGCTATATTATAGATTAAAACGATGGCAAATACATTACAAGCATTCTTGAAGGAAAAATATGTGAAGGTGACGAAGGCAAACGCCGACCAAATCACCCACAAGCGTATTAAAGATGAATCAAACCATATCGGTGGCGGGACATATATTATCAAAGGCGAAGACCTCGCAACATTTTACGGACTGGTGTATAATGAAGCGGTGGTCGCAGGGAATATATGGACGCTGACGGAAAGGCAGTCCTCCGACGTCCGAATATTGATTGATTTAGACTTTAAGCATGTACACGGGACGCCGAGAAAATGGGACTACGACGACGCCCACAATATTTTACAGGAATATATGGAGCAGTTGAAACTGCTGGTGGATTTTAAGGCAGGTCAGAAGGTGACGGCATATATAATGGCGAGGGATGCCCCCAATCATCTCCCTGATGGGTCAAAGACGAAGGACGGCATCCACATTATTATCAACCTGAAACTCAAACGCAAACTCCAAGCAGAACTACGGAAAAGAGTAATGGCGAAGGCGGTAGAAGAAGGTACGGAGATTAAGGGGGTGATGGATAAACTGGAATTGACGAACGGGTTGAATGATGTGTTCGACGAGTCAATCACCAAGGGCGGGACAGACTGGCAGATTATCGGGTGTCGCAAATCGGCAACGGCAGGGGTCTACAAAATCAAACGGCAATTCAAATACGAATTAGACCCAGCAGACAGAGAGTGGATGCTGGAAATCGGCGACCCAATCCCAACACCACCACCCCGAGAAATATTCAACGATGTAATCGTGACCGCCACGAAAACAGAGTGCGAATTAACCCGAGAGGGACAGCGGATTATCAACCCGACAGCAGAGGCGAACAACCGCAGGGATACCGAGCGACAGCAATTATTAGACACGGCAGTCCCCGAGGATATTATCAAATTATACCAGTGCCTAGACACAGTAAAAAGATGCGGAGCAGGGACGCACAGCAACTGGGTGGGAGTAATGTTGGCGACCAAGGGAGCAATCGGCGATGCAGGGAAGGAGATTTTCGTGGAATGGTCGTGGACATTCGGCGACCCAGACACGAGAGCAGACCAAAACGCAGTTGCAGATTTATACGACAACGCAAACCCGACATCATTAACAGCAGGGTCGCTACATTACTGGGCAAGGGAGGACAACCCTGAATTATACCGAGAATTATTCACGAGACAAGAAAAAGTCATCACGATGAAAACAGCAGAGGAGCAGATGGACACAATTTTAAGAAACGGGTACACAGAATACAAAATGGCGGTATTATTCAAGATTTTACACGGAGATGTCCACGTATGCCAAGACAGAGAGCGGAGAACAATCTACAATTTTACGAATGAAATGATGTGGGAGAAGGATACTGGCGTAATCATACGCCTAAAATTATCCGAGCGACTACCGCCATTATTCAAGGCAAAAATAGTCCAACTGACGGAAGAAGCGGATGCACTCGACCCAGTCGAAGACAAGGAATTAATCTTCGCAATCAAATGCAGAACAGACGGATGCACCAACGCAATAAACAAACTGGAAAGCACCAACGACAAGGAAAAGATATTCAAGGAGATAGCAGATTTATTATACAAACCAAAGTTCCTCGACGACTTCAACCGATCAAAGGACGAACTGCCTGTAAAACCCCGCTCGGTAGTCAATTTACAGACGCTGGAGGTCAGACAACGGACAATCAAGGACAAGTGGACATACGAATGTGATGCAGAGTTCTTGGAAGGCGACAAGTTTAAAGAAGAGGACGAGATGTGGATGAAAACATACTTCCTACAATTATTTAGACACCGAGAAGACACAATGGCGACGACGCTGGATATATTCAAGACCTCACTGAGCGGACGAGTAGTCAGACATATGTTCTTCCTGCTGGGAGAAAAAGGGAGCAACGGGAAATCATTAATGATAAAGGGACTGCAGGAAACATTCACGGGAGCAACAGACACAATCAGTAAGAAAATTATTGTCCAAGACAACAGGGCAACATCGGCACTCAACACGGAGGTGGAAAAACTGGAAAACTGCAGGGTCGCATTAACCTCCGAGTTCGACAAGAATGAAAAAATGAATATTAAGATGATTAAAGAAGTATCGGGTGGCGACAGAATATGCCTCAGAGGAATGCGGGAAACAGAGAGGACAATCAGACCAACAGCAAACTTGTTCGCAGTGACCAACGACATGCCGAGTATGAAAATAAAAAACCCCAAGGAGCAGTCGGCATTCTTCAAGCGGTTAATCATCATACCATTCCACGCCGAGTTTGAAAACAACACCGAGTATGAAGCAAACTTCCTGAAGAAGAAATCACAATTATTAACATTCATACTGAAACACGGTACAATCAGGGAAAAGTTCAACATTACAGACGAGATGGTCTCAGCGGTACAGGAATACCAAGAAGAAAGCACAGCGGACTCATTCAACGACTTTATCAAGGCAAGAATAGAGGTATGCGAATACGAAGTGGACTCCATACAAGGCAGACAAAGCACAAGACTAGACCAAAAATCAATTATAGAGGCATACAATGCATACTGCCAACAACTCGGCAACCACCCCGAGAAAAAGACCCCGACCAAGTGGCACAAGGAAATAATGGCAAAGTTCAACTTCACGGCAGAGGACAGCAAGGAAAGCGGAGGCAAGAGATACTACAACGGACTGCGATGGTTAAAAGAAGAAGAAACCGAAGAATATTAATAAAACAATTATAGTATTATTTACCCCTGAATTGATGTTTAACCCTGTAATCTAATTATATAACTTGTATAAAATTGAATCACTTTTTATTTCGGGGTCTAGGTAGGCAACAAAATAAAGAAGTCAAATATCTAAGAATACTGCAACCAGTCATATTTTAAATAAGGCACAACCTTACTACGAAATTGATTTAAAGACAAAGCGACAAATTGAAATAAAGATGGCATCAACAACCAAAGGACTTACTGCTGAGCAGATTGAAATAGTGAAAAGTCTAACCGATGAGCAGGTCAGTAAGGTATTGGATGTATTAATCACTGGTGCTGATATGTGGGGTGAATATGGATTGAACGGACATTACTGGTGTGAGATGCCCGACGGCAAGATTATAGACGAGTGGTTCTACGACCAGTGCAGAGATGCAATGAAAGTAGGAAACAAGACGCTCAAATACTACCCGTGTGCCAATCCCATCACAACCGCAGTGATGATTAAGAAGGCAAGGGCACTGGTGGATGCGATGGGAGGCGATGAAATCAACGCCCTCATATTTAAAAAGAATGTCGCCCGAAAGTGTATGTTTAACGCCATCGCCAACTGCTACAATCACGGAGGAACGCTACGCTTCGGGTCGCTCGGTTTAGATACGGACTGCGGTTCAGTCACGATGTGGATTTACGGCAACGAAGACTTCAAGACATACAAAGACTACACAAAGGAAACCGAAAATCAAAATGAAAGAATGACTATACGCAACCCGAAAAAAGCAGAGAAATATTTTAGAAAATTGTACACCAAATAATAACTATATTTGTATATTTACTATTTATTTGTAATTAAGTATTTACCACGATATTAATATAAAGACGATTAGTAATTCAATTATATAATGGTACATTATTCAAACGATTACGGCAGAGCAAAGCAGGAGGAAACACGCATATTTCCATATTTAAAAGAATACTTTCATTCACCCACACTAACACCGACGGCAACTCAATACGAGCAGTATGATTTTATAGACCCCTCATTCAACTACGAGGTAAAGACCCGATTTGATATAAAGAGAGACCAGTACGACACCACACTTATACAGACGGACAAGTTCTATCCACGAGGTAAGTTTATCGGGCGTCCAGTCCGACTTATTTTTAATTTCGTAGACTATTTGTGCTATATTGATTACGACGACGAATTATTCAAAAACTTTTTAACGACCGAGTTTGCCCGACAGAAAGACCAACGCAATCATTCATCGCCACACACTTATATCCCGAGGGAGCACTTAAAAACGATTTGTAAATGGGATACACTAACAAAGTGCGATAATTGCGGTTCAAACTATCCGAGGGATATGATGGCGTATTTAGACGGAGAAGGATTAACGGCAGATTTATTGTACTGTCCCGTATGTGTTGAAAACGAGGGGTTTGAAATTGAGTATAATTAGATTATTTTTTATACATCTCATATATATAAGATGGATAAAACCGAAGAACAGAAGATAGTTGCAGGACGACAAGAAATCAAATCACGAATACCGAAACCATTAACCGATGGAGACATCGAACGCCATACTGGTACGCAGATTATAAAATACAGCGAATTAGATAATTACAAGACCATCGAGGAATTATTACCCACAGACAAGTCGGCAGTTATTATTTTAATTGAAGACCAATTCAATTCGGGACACTGGGTTGCCGTGATGAGATATGGTAAGACCTGCGAATATTTTAATTCGTATGGTGCTAAATATGATACGGACTGGAAGTTTATAACCCGAATGATGCGAATGATACTACAACAAAATACGAATGAGATGACGAGACTGATGGATACTGCTAAAAAGGACGGTTGGAATACTATATGGAATAAACACCGCTTCCAAAAATTAGGTGCTAAAATACAGACATGCGGACGATGGTGTGTATTGCGGATTGAGATGATGAAAATGGGATATACACTACCTGAGTTCTACGATTTTATAAAGAAGCGTGAGAAAGAAATGGGGGAGAAGTCCGACTTTATTGTCGCCAAGTTTGTTGCCTAAACCTTACCATCAATTTCGTTTCTATCGTTTTGTGGTTTGTTGTTTTGTGGACTTCCGAAAAATTAGTTGTACTATAAAATCCAAAAAATATACCCCTGTTTTTTTTTAGAAAAATACAGGAACTGATGAAATACGAAGTCCACAAACCACAAACCACAAAACATTAACCATCAATTTAATATATAGACAAAGGGTTTAAAGACTACCCTGTAATTAATGTATAACCCAGAGATGAACGAACACGACGTCAAAATGATTACCGATGCTCTCACCGAGATATCCAACATTAAGAAAATAGAGAACCTGTCTGCACAATACGTTATATTACAGGAGCGATTGAACCATTATAAATACCTACACAACCTGCACACAGAAGCGATGCGACAAACCATTAACCGAATGGAGGCAAATGGTATATCCGTAGTGTCCGACGATAAATAATTATTTATCCTTTGAATAGTCAGGCATACTCTCATATTGATGGAGTGCCTTTGTTAGATTAAATATGGCGGATAAGTGTGCGGTCAATAATTTACGGCGTTTCACATTCTCCTCTCCCTTCGTATTGCCTAATAGATGTTGAATAGCGTTTGCTTCAATACCACACTTGGTTAAGAGTTCGTTGATTACTTGTGCGTCAATCATTATATATTACTAAACCATTATTTATTCAAAGATATAACGCCGAAAGGGCGGTTAAACATCAATATAAGGGTTAAAAACACATTCTTAAAAAGCAAAAAATTGATTCACTTTTTATTTTAGTACCTGGACGGCAACCGATATTCAAGTATATTAAAAGAAGATACAAACTTAAGAACACACCAGTCCTGCATATTTTAAATAAGGCAGACCTTATCGAACGAGCAACCGAACAAAGTAAAGTAAAACCGATTGAAATAAAGATGAGCGAACAAAATAACAACTGCGAACAGTGTGGAAATAATAAAGAACCCACAGGTGAATGCTTTGACTGCGTGATTAGACCCAGTATGGTGGAATGCGGAATATGCTACAACTTGACGCAGTCTCCCTCACGAGGATTCTACTGCGACCACCAAGTATGCGGTGACTGCTCTAATCAGATAACCACGTGCCCGTTCTGTCGTCGCCCGTGGGACGAAGAAGAGCAACACACCCAACAGGAACACACCTGCGACGAATGCAATACAGGACACAGCACACACTGGCGTAGATTTGTGGACACAGCAGACGGGACAGCAAGAATGGTATGGTGGTGTAATGAATGCTGGGGCGATGAAGAAGACAACGAAGGGGTGGTAGTATTAGAAGAACGACACAACCACGATTAATAAATCAAACAAATAATTATATTTATACATTATATGCCTTTATAATGCGATGACCTTGTAATTAATTATATTTTCTATAAAATTGAAATTCTTTTTTAAATAAGACACAAACCTAAGAACACACCAGTACTGCATATTTTAAATAACCCTTACCCCCGTTATTTACTACGAATTTGATTTAAAGACAACTCGATTGAAATAAAGATGAGCGAACAAAATAACAACTGCGAACAGTGTGGAAATAATAAAGAACCTGATGGATTGTGCTTTGACTGCGACCATCAGAGAGAATGCGGTATATGCTACGAAAAAAAAAGATGGGGATGTGATGGCGGTGATTTTATACAGGGGAACAACTGCGACCACCGTGTCTGCGTTGACTGCTCCGTTAAAATAATCTGCTGTCCATTCTGCCGTAAATCGTGGGAGTTCTTTGAGGACTCTGACGGAGAAGAGGAAGAAGACGAGGAAGCGAGGTTTCAAGCAGAACATCTCGCAGAGTTTCCCGACCACCATTACTGCACTGAATGCGTGTGCTGTATCGGGTGCGGATGCTGTGGATGCGGAGAAGAAGACGAGGAGGAAGACCCTGAAAACAATGTTGAGTATCGTGTTGAGGTTAGATTTATAATCGACTACGAGGGAGAACAAGACAGCGTATGGGTGGAAAATGAACACGGGAGTGTAGAGTTCTTAAATCGTGGTGAAGCGATTGCCAAATACAGAGAGTTAGTCGTCGAACTCGCCGAAGACAGAGTATATTGTCGTATGCCAGTGAGAGCAGTAGCGGTGACCCGTAGCACAGTCCGTTATAGAGAAGACGAAGGAGAAGTAATAGCAATCACCGATTTCACGACAGGAGAACCTACCACGAGAGAAGAAGAATGTAGGAACTGCTACGACGAAAATCACGATTGGTGTACTGGACTGGTCACCTCGAACGAACACGATGGAATGTGCTACGCATGTTTCTCACACATTTAATTATATATTATATGCCTTTCTAATGCGATGACCTTGTAATTTAATTAATTCTGTTTTTTCTATAAAATTGAACGCCTTTTTTAAATAAGACACAAACCTAAGAACACACCAGTCCTGCATATTTTAAATAAGACCGACCTTATTTAAAACCGAAAGCGATTGAAACTAACCGATTGAAATTACTAACAAACCGATTGAAATAATGTCTACATTCAACCACGGAGGACAAAGAAGAACTGCTCAATTCGCCTGTGGATTTACCGCCAGGGGAGCACCAAAAGAAGTTGACGCAAAGGTCGCAAGACATTACCGATTTTGTGATGCGTGTGGAATGAAAGGACAGAAAGTAGACATCCCAGCATTCTCCGCAGTCAATGCAGGAATTAACGGATGGGACGGAATGCTAGGTGGAGGACACACTGGTCTTACTTCCTCCCGAGCATGTATCGCAATCACTAACAACGGACTACCCGATGAAGCAGTCACCAATTTAATCACCACGAATACCACGAGCGGATTTGTGACCGAACAAAAAGGAATCGCCCTCTCCGACGAAAAGTTGGAGCAATTATTCAGTGGTAGTACAGCGTCAGCACTTCTACCCAAGAGTAAGAAAGCGAAGAAAGCGAACAAATAATTATATTTTCACATATTATCTGTATTTACCTGTAATAATCTAACTAACTACCATTTTTTCAACGAATTAATGCTTTTTTTCAACTATAAATGGATTAATACTGTTATAATTTTAAAATTATTGATGCTTTATATAGAAATAATCCAAATATATATGTAATAATCCAACTTTTAGTGCCTTTTTTCAACATTTTATAATATTTTCAATAATATATAATGGACGAACCCCTATTAACCCCCAACGAAGAACGTTTAGTAGTATTGCCTGTGGAACATCAGGATATATGGGAGATGTACAAGAAAGCAGTTGCCTCATTCTGGATTGCCGAGGAGGTGGACTTATCAAAGGACTTAAGGGACTGGAATAGACTGACTGACGACGAGAGGTATTTTATCAGTATGATTTTAGCATTCTTCGCTGGGGCAGATGGTCTCGTGAATGAGAACCTGACCTTTCGCTTCTATAATGAAGTGCAGAACTCGGAGGCACGACTATTTTACGGGTTTCAAGTTGCGATGGAGGGCATCCATCAAGAAGTCTACGCCACCTTAATAGACACCTATATAGCAGACCAACGGGAGAAGACCCGATTATTTAACGCCATACAGGAGTTCCCCTTTATACGCAGTAAGGCAGACTTCTGTTTAAAGTATATGAAGTCGGGAGATACATTCGCTACTCGTCTCGTTGCATTCGCATGTGTGGAGGGTATAATGTTCTCGGGTGCTTTTTGTAGTATATTCTGGTTTAGGAAGAGGGGTCTATTGAATGGTCTTACATTCTCTAACGAACTGATAAGTCGGGACGAGGCATTACATGCCGAGTTCGCCGTCCTACTATATAGCAAACTGAAATACAAATTACCGCCAGATGCCTTCTATTCGGTGGTACGGGAGGCAGTGGATATTGAGATACAATTTATATGCGGGGCGTTGCCGTGCCGTCTTATCGGTATGAATAGCGACCTAATGTCTCAATATATCAAGTTCGTTGCCGACCGACTCTGTCTCCAAATGGGATACTCTAAATTGTATAGCGTATTAAACCCTTTTAGTTATATGGAACTCATCTCGCTCGAACAGAAGTCCAATTTCTTTGAGGCAAAGGTATCGTCGTATGCTTTGGCGAATAGGGAACAGAATGGCGATGTCTTTGAGTTCAACGGGGATTTTTAGTTCGCCTTATTTAGGCAATCCCTTCGTTTTATTTTAGTTATATACTATATAATGTCTGCCCTTTCTCTAATCGGTCAATTCTCTACTTTTTCTGTCGCTGTCCCTAATGGTGGTGCTGGAAACGGAGTCTCAGGTGTATTACTCACAAAAATATTCCCTGCTGGGACATATATGGGTAGTATTCTAGTTGAAATTGTAGGTGCAGGAGTCACCACTGGTCGTTTTGTCGCTACCTTTGACGGAGGATATGTTCTTTGGACTATTACTGGTGCGGACGGCGTTGATGATACTGCTCTTGGAACATTCTTTTTTACTTCCGATGGAATACTCCCTCTCATCGTATCAGCAGTAGGAGTCGGAGGAGCGTGGACTTCTCAACCTACCAACTTAAACCTCCGACAAATCGCCTAATTTAGGCATATTGGATTTCTGGCGGTAAACGGCGAACCGACGCTGTTTTTAGGAACTCTCCCGTGTAGGGGACTTTCTATTCTACCCTTCTAATCTATTTTCGTATTACAGAAAAAAAACCTAAACGAGCGTCAGTTCGCCGTTCACCGCCGAAAAATAATCGTCGTATATATTGTATTAAAATAATCTACAATATATATAAGATGTCGCAACTAAATCAAGTTAAGAGGGATAATTCACCCGACCAAGTGTATTACGATGTGACGATAACAAACTTTCAGTCGCAGGACACTTTACCGCCAGTGTTCTATTATAATGAGTCAAGAACTATTCCGTTTATTAACTGCCCCGAAGATTACTATTTAAGCATTATTCGGTTTAGCGTGGATACAGGCACTCTTCCCGTTTGGATACCAAGCATCGTCCCATTCTCTGCAAACCCGAATACAACCATCTATAATATCACACTTACTTACGATGACGGGACTACCGAATACACGAGTGGGGCAACCCCGATGACCTTTATTCCACAAGACCGCACGACAGGTATTACTCCTTCTCCTCCTAGCACGACTTCAAATGGTCTTCAAATCAACGACACAGGATACTACAACGTCTATTCCTACCAATATATAGCGTATTTAGTGACGGAAACATTCAAGACCGCCCTAGCAAGTTTAGTAGCAAATGTGATTGCGGGTGGTAGCACGATGCCCACTTACGATATTTACGCTCCCAATCAAAACGCAACCGCTCCACCCTCAGTCACCCCAGTCACACTATCATCGGACGATTTACCGCCATTGTTCCAATGGGACACATCTAGCGATACTGGGTCTATTTTCGCCATTCCACAATACGATTTGAACCCCGACGTGAACCCTGGTTTAAGCGGTAATAACCCCATCAAAATATATTTTAATGCCCCGATGTTTTATTTGTTCCAGTCCTTCCCCGCCACTATTTTCGGTTATAGTAATGTAGGCGGTGATGAGAACTTCCAAATAGAGGTGGTTAATCAAGGGGGATTGAATACCCAACTCATCACTCCACCGCAGTATGATGTAGTCAACCCTGCGTGGACTACCCCGCCATTATCCATTCCATATATTTCTACTTATCAAGAGACGAGTACCATCGGTGCTTTATCCCCGATTACCGCAATTGTATTTACGAGTAATACGATGCCGATTACACCCAATCAAGTCAGCACTCCTCTCATATTATTTAACAATCAACAGATAGGATTTCAGGGCAACAATGCAGACATCGCCAACATCGTGACTGATTTAGTAAGTAGCACTGGGGCGTACCGACCATCGTTGGTATATGAACCACAGGCACAATATAGACTGATTACTTTGAACGGCAACCGCCCTCTCTTCAATTTAGACCTTCAAATATTCTACCGATTAAGAAACGGACAACTTGTACCGTTCCGTTTAGCAAGTGGCGGGTCGGTCACTATTAAACTCGCATTCTTAAAGAAGGACGGAGGAGGTCAGTCCGAACAATCCCAACCGTTGGCACATTTAAGTCCCTCATTTAGTGGAAACGGGGGTCAAAAAGGAGGTAGACGTATGTGTTAATTATTTAGCGGAGAGTCTGCCGATATTTTATAATTGTATATTATATAATGTCGGACTTTAAAACAATCCTCGTCAAAGACTCCGTTATAGGTGATATTACGGCAGATTTAGACTTCGCAGTCAAATCAGGTGCTTCTCAAACCACTTTCCAACCGTTTCCTTCCACAAGTGCTTCCAATAGTGCTCTCATTTGGAACGTCCAAGTTCCATCTGAGAACGTCGTGATTGGTCGTGATGTTCTACTCAACACTGCTCTCTGTATTGAATTGTCGTATGGTGGTGGAGTTCCTATTGGCGAGAGTGTGTGGTCATACGGCAACACTGATGCATTCCAAGCATTCCCTTTGAACTCTTTATTTACTACTGCTACTGCTCAAATCAACAACACAACGGTTTCCATCAACACCAAGGATGTCCTCCCCTCTTTGTTGAGAATGAATAACAGTAGAGAACTTTACCGTTATAACTCGATGACCCCTGCTCTTCCCGACCAAGCATACGGGGCATACGCCGATGGTGTGAACGCCACCAACAATCCATTAGCATCATACAACACTGCCTCGTATGATTTAGACCAAGTCCCTCGTGGAGCATTCCCTATTATTTACAGGGTTGCCCGTTTCGTCGGTGCTGTCTTTCAGGACAATAGTGAAATCTCTACTGGTGTAGTAAACGAAAACTGGAAGATTGGTGTAGCGACAATTGTGACTGAACCTATATTCTTGTCCCCCTTTATTTGGTCTAACCCTGAATACAACTGCCAAGGTCTTCTAGGCATCAACAATATGGCGTTCACGATGAATATTGATGCGACCGCTTCCCGTGTTTGGTCTACCGCCTCCCCATACTTCACTGGTATTGTTTTAGGAAGTCCTAACGCAAATTGCTTCAATCAGTCAAGTGCCTTTGCTCTTCCCGCCACCCCTGCAGGTCAGACATCTCTTATCAGCAACACCCTCGGTGTCCCATCTCTTCTCTTCAAGTTCCTTTCTACGCAACCATCTGATTTAATCCAAACCAAGAACGTTGTGCCTTATATGGACTTCCCCCGTTATTTGACTTCATCTGCTAATAACCCCACATTCACCACACTAGGACAATCAGGTCTTAGAGT
>Ga0181356_1000807_pt1 | contig 13704 bp, 13 predicted proteins | sample Fa13VDMM110SN_FD_130104 | JGI IMG/M metagenome (GOLD analysis project Ga0181356, IMG submission 130104) | Freshwater viral communities from Lake Michigan, USA - Fa13.VD.MM110.S.N | ecosystem: Environmental > Aquatic > Freshwater > Lake | place: USA: Michigan | collected 2013-09-24 | reverse complement strand
TACCGAACCAATTTTCGTTAGCCCATTTTTATTTGGTGAAAAAGTGGAGTGCCCCGGTCTAGCCGGAATTACTCAAATCAACGCCACTTTTCAGATGGCCGGTGCTTCTCCTACCCGTGTCCTTCGTTGGGTCACTTCCCCAACCTGCGGGGCTAAGGCTATCACTAATGTCACATTCGAACAGGCTGATACCTATCTAGAACTTGTTTATTACACCCCTAAACCAAGTGACATGATTCCACAAACCGTGGTAACACCTTTGGCCACGTACGTCAACTATATTCTACCCACTCAAAACGGGCTAACTACAGCATCTGGTGCTACAGGTCAGCTTCAAAGCAATTCTATTCAACTTAACAGCTATCCTGATAAGGTGTGGGTGTGGGTTGATGATTTCCTTAAGTTTCAACAAAATTCAGGTGCTGGTGCTAATAACAATCTAGCAGGTTGTGGTGTTAGTGACCATTACGGGAGCATTACTGGCGTGAGCGTGGTGCTAAACAACGCCTCAGGCTTATTATCGACTTATTCGAGCGAACAGCTTTTTAGAGCCTCCTATCTTTCTGGTTGTCAACAGACTTATTCTGAATATAGTGGTCTTCAGCAAAAGTGGGGCACAGCCGGCACTATTGGAGGTGTTGGTGTCGTTGGTGTCCCTTCTGAATATATCTCTACTTGCGGTTCCATGCTTGTATTGGATTTCGCTAAAATAATTCCAATTTTACAAGATTATTTTTCACCCGGCAGTTTGTCTACGGCACAATTCCAAATTCGGGTGGATTACAAAAATAACACACAGGCAACCATACAGCCCCAACTCAATCTCTTAATGATGTATTCCGGTATCCTATCTACTAGCAACGGTAGCTCAAGTGCATACACGTCTGGAATTCTCACGAAGGAGCAGGTATTGAGCGCAATGGCCGTGCCCCGTCCTATTAGCACTGAGAAACTAGCACGCTATGTTGGTAGCGGGCTTATGTCTTCTTTGAAATCACTAGCACGCTCAGCTCTTCCTGAAGTAGCCCATCAACTAGCCCCGGGTGTTGAAAAGCTAGGTCAGGAGGTAGTTAGCAAGCTAGCCCGCAAGATGCGCCAGGCGTAGATTACCCTTAGTTTTTAATTATTAAGTTTATTTAAAGCATTATTTTCTATGTATATGTTAGTAGATAACATCTAGAATGGATAGAAGTGAATATATGAAGAAATACAGGGAAGCACACAAGGATAAATGCAAAGAATACAGGCGTAAATGGAGGCAGGCACATAAAGATGATATAGCCCGTAAAGCTAAAGATGCACTTTATACTAAGACATACCGTGAAAAGCAGAAAATAATGAAAACATACTATACTAACCTCAAAGATAATGAACTCAGCAATGCTCTAGTCTAAGATTTTTTATATTTTTTTTTTGATTCGTTTCTCTACTAAAATTATTTCTATGTATAGTATAGTAGAGAACACACAGTAGAGAACACGCAAGCAATGAATAAATTTCAGGAAGCTAAGATATATGTTATTAAATCCCCAAGCTTTGATAAGGTTTATATAGGTAGTACTACCCAACCACTAAGTATCAGATTCAGCGAGCACAAATCACATTATAAACGCTATCTAGCAGGTAAGCGCAACTATACATCATCATATGCTTTAATTAAACTAGATGATGCTTATATTGAACTACTACAAGAATGCAAGTGTGATAGCAAGCGAGAGCTACTAGCAGAGGAAGCAAAGCAAATGCTAGCTATGAAAGATAAGATAGTTAACATACTCATCCCCGGCGGCCGGAAACCCCCTACAGTAGAGAACACACCAACACAACAGGTAGAAGTACAAGCATAGCCGGATGAGTAGCCCATAGTAGTATATGAGTAGAGCTTAGTAGTATATAGTAGTATGTATGTACTACTCACTTTTTTATAGTTTTCTATTCTCTCTAGCCTCTCTAACTATTATATATTCTATCATTCTATCTATACTACTACTCTACTTTTTATTAGAGGACATATATACTACTATATACTACTAAGCTATACTTAGATACTACTAAGCCCTACTCTACTATATATAAATAATAAAGTTTAAAAAAAAGGAGAGGGTATTTAATAAAAAGGAGAGTTTAGAGTATCAGCTAGTGTCTTTAAGTATGTAATGATTGACAAAATAATTTTAGATGATATAAAATAGCTTAAAAGAATTATATTCTAGTAGAGTAGAGAACACTCAGTAGAGAACAAATTTTAAGATGGCAAGTGATAACGAAGACGAACAAATCTATAATTTTGATTCACATTCAACAGATGATGATTTATACAGGTCTAAGCAAATTGATAATGATGAAGAAGAACCTACTAATGAATTAGTTAATATAGATAGTATAGAGCATGCTAAGCTGATAGGTGATTATCTAGGACTATGTGATAAACTCTCTAATTTACCAATGAATAGATTAGGATATTTAAATTTTATACACTCTAAAAAGGCGTTTAAGGCTTTAGATAAGAAGCAGCAGATACTAGCAAAAGACCCGCAAATCCATCATCCATCAATAAATCAACTAAAACAATTAGATGATTTATTTGATAAGGTAAGCGATATGTTAGATGATGATGAGCTAGAAGCAAAACTTACTAAATTTAAAGATGGTAATACACCAGCACCAGTACCAGCACCAGTAGTACCTGTACCAGCACCAGTACCAGCACCAGCACCAGTAGTACCAGCACCTACTTATTACGACCCTTTTAAAGCATGTATAACTATAAAACCTAAAGAAGAGCCTAAATCATCTAGTTATTATGACCCACACACGGCACCAATAACTACAAATAGGAAACCACCCGAACAATGGGATAACGAAAAATTACTAGAAGAATACTACATTGAAAAACAACTCAAAGAAGCTGAATGGGAAAAAGTAAAAGCACTAACTAGACAAGTAAAAACTCTAACAAAACAACTAGAAGATACAAAGAAGCAAATAGAAGATTACAACAAATATAAGATGTTTTATATTAAGAACAATGGAACTGATACATTTGAAACACAAAAAGATATTATAAAAAATTTTATAGATAATACATACACTATAACCAATAATATAAAAGACCGTTATAAGCCCTTACAAGTATTTAAAAAGTTTAATGATTATAAAAATAACATTGAACCAAATGGCAAGATGAATAAGGCTGATATGGATATAAGACGATTCTGTCTTAAACTAGCAGAGTTAGGATTAGAGCGTATAACATCCAACGGAAGCAATTATTTTATAGGCATTAAGCTTAATGAGTAGGGCTTAGTATGATATGAGTAGAGCTTAGTAGTATATAGTAGTACATATGTACTACTCACTTTTTTTTGTTTTTCCTTCTTGCTTATACCATTATATATATAACTATTCTATCATTCTATCTATACTACTACTCTACTTTTTATTAGGGTACATACATACTACTATATACTACTAAGCTCTACTCATATACTACTAAGCCCTACTCTATACATCAGATATAATACCACTGACTATATCATCATAGCTATAGCCTGTTATCTCTTTAATCATATTCATCATTTTGATATAGTCTGTTAGTTGTTGATTGTCCTTTAATATGCATAATGCTCTTAGGATACAATGACGACCACAACTAGCTATTTTACCTAATTTTTTACTACTATTCTTTTGAAAATGCTTACTAGAATATACTATATCATGACCCTCACTCTTAGCTGTGGTCAGTAGAGAACTAATATAGGGTTTAAGGTCTAGCGCTTGTTGTGTTGCGTGATTCACCCATTTCAAAGGTGCATCGGGCTTGCCACCATATGAATCAAAGTATTCAATCATATTAGGTGAATAGCGTGAAAGCAGGCACCAGTGGCCGTAGTTAGGTTTAGATTCATAGATAACAAATACAACATCTTTATCTTTAGGTAAGACCTGATTGATGCTAGAATACTTTTTAAAATCTGAACTACTCATTATTTTAGCATCAGGTATATACTTCTTAATATCTAAATCTGTCAGTGCTTCTTGTCTAATCTCTTTTAATTCACCTTTATTGAGACCTGAACCTTCTAGTGTTGCTAGATACTTGTTTAATATTCTAAATTGCTTCTTAGCTTTAGCTTCTGTCAGGGGTTTCTTTGAAAACCGCTTACCTGTCTCTATATTCTCAACGAAGAACCCATTAGGCTCCTGTATTATCTTAAACGGCATTATTAATATCTATATATATATTTAGAAGGATTTGTATAGACAATAATTATCTCTATATATAACTAAGAGTATAACAATGGATATAAGAAGTGTATTAAAAAAAGTATCATTGCCAGATTTAAAGAATATAGTTAGAAAGCATAACCAACACTTTACTATTAAAATAGGGCAACGCAAAGCAGACTTAATAGATGCTATTGCAGGTGTTTATAAAGAACTATCAGGGTCTTTTCTAATTCCTAAAGAATTTAAATTACGTCTAACTGAACTAGCTAAGCAGGGGGTAATTAAAAAGAAAGTTAAACAACAAGCAGCACCAGCACCAGCACTAGCACCAGCACTAGCACCAGCACCACGAGCAGTACCACTACCGGTTTTTATTAAAGCTACACCAGCTTTGAAAGAAAGAGTAAGAAAATATAAGGAAGCAAAAAAGAAGCGTGCAGAACAACAGGAAGAAGAAGAAGAAGAAGACCCTTTAAAAGTAGCATTAGATAAAGACATTAAAAAATTTAATGAACTACTAATCCAAAAAAAACCCGCTGCTAATTTAAATAAAATGATAGATTTATCAGATAACATACATACTCAAATAATTAATTTTTTTCGTGATAAATTTAAAAAGGATAATATAGCACAAGAGGTGGCCGGCAAAACAAATAAGCAATTAGAAGCATTGGCGAAAACATATGTAGCTAAATATAAGGATTTAGTTAAAATAAATACTACTATCAGAGATAGAGTCTCTGATGCAGCTTTGCAGGTTCAACCAACTTTACCAATTTTAGAGAGGCAAAAATATTACAGATATATAAATCACGACCCGGATGCTATAGAGGGTACTTTAGCATTTATATTAATGAATACCAGAGATAGATGAGTCTAGATACTATCAGTTAGCAAGTTAGAGTAGGGCTTAGTATGATATGAGTAGGGCTTAGTAGTATATAGTAGTATATATGTACTACTCACTTTTTTATAGTTTTCTATTCTCTCTATCCTCTCTAACTATTATATATTCTATCATTCTATCTATACTACTACTCTACTTTTTATTAGGGGACATACATACTACTATATACTACTAAGCTCTACTCATATACTACTAAGCCCTACTCTATACATTAGATATAATACTATCAGTTATCTCACGACATACAAAGCGGCCTAGATATGGTTTACAATACTTAAGTATATTGCGCCAGTATGTATCTTCACTAGTCATCACGCCTTTCCGTGGATGCGTCAGTAGATAACTTATATAAGCTAATACGGATATGCTAACTTGCAACTGTGTAGCGTTGCTATGGCAATCATTACCTAATTTTTTCATAGTTTGCTTGTTGGTTAAAGCAGACCCGCACCAATACACACGGCCATCATTAAAAAAAACACAAGCTCCTAGACTGTCATATCCATCTTTATTGATAACATCATCTTGATAAATAGCTATATTGTGCTTAGGTTCTTTATAATTGTTTTTTTTCATCAGTTCTAGTGATTGCTGTGATATAGGGCAAGAATCATAAACGTAAGAGATTATAGGTGTATATTTAGGTGTTCCGAATAGCTCACTCATACTGACAACCTCATTATGTGTTATCATGCGGCCTCTGATAGGTTCAACTTTGTTTTCAGGTGTTATGATATAGGAAGTTGTGAATGAATCCATTGACCGCTTGGATGGGTTTATAAACATTTTAGGATTGAATCGTGATTTATGATAGTCTGGTGTTGGTGCAACTGGTGAAGATAAGAATGATGGTGAAAGTGCTTCAGATACAAACCCGGCAGGGCTCCAAGTCTGATACATTGTGTTATTAGTGGGTTTATAATGTGTTTCTTGTGTGTCCTTCTCCGCGCAGTGTATCATATGCACGCATTTAGACGCTACGTAAGACCATTTATTTTTTCTAATGTGTTCTAGTAGGTGTGGTTTGTGTTCTTCACAGTATTTATGTATAGCCGCCATTGTAAGGTTTGAAATAAGCCCGGGATTAGCACCGCTAGATTCAAAGACGGATATATTACTTTTAATTTTCTTAATAGATTTCTGTAGCTTAATATTTTGATAGTAAAGTGTTTCTTTCTCTGGGTTTTCTATTTTATCCTTCTTGTATTCTTCAATGGATGTATTAATGTAAAGAGTGTTATTCTGTCTAGCTAGTTCAATTATTTTAATACTATCAGTATTAACTGTTAGGTCTATACATAGTGTATTATTATCCATCAATGGTGATAGTAATTTATGCATATTCTCATCTGTTATATAGGTTTTAATATGTATTAATTCTGGTATGATATCTAGAATGTATTCTGGGATTGCTTCAGGACAAATGCAAATGATTTCTGGGGTTTTCAATAGGGCGTGGCGTTTCTGTTTTAATAGTTCTATCAATGAGCGTTGTATAGTTCCACAACCAAGTAATAGTAAACGATGTATCTTCATAGTTAATAAATATTTTAATTAAAATTATTTTGTTTGTTATTATTAATATATATTGATAAATTAAGAAGGAAGATGGAAGCTAACGCTTACAATAAACATATCCGAGACCAAATAGAGGCAATTAATCATAAATATGTAAGAGATATGGAGCGTAAGGGCTATATGCTAAGTGATATGGATATAACCCCTAATGTAGCAGTTCGAGAAGGTGAAGGTATCCTATCTAGTGATCTATCGTTGCTGGGACTTGGTGCAGCACCTAAAGTAGCCCGTGCCCGCGGTGAGGGTATAATGGGTGAGGGTTTACTTGATGATATCGGCCGTGGATTCAGTACTGGGTTCATGATGCCCTTTAAGTTGTTAGGTTTAGGTAAGAAGGGTAAGAAAGCAGGTGCAGTCTCTGGTGGCCGTCGTGGTCGCCCCCGCAAGATGGCAGGCGCTGTCTCTGGTGGTGAGATAGGCCTTAATTTAAGAGAGCAAAATCCTAACTATTTAAAGTCTAAGGCAATGATGGAAGGGGCAGGTATCCTATCATCAGTGCTTGGTGCTGTTGGATTAGGTCAGGTAGGCGGGGCTAGCACTGGCGGTGCAGTCTCTGGCGGTAAGCGTGGTCGTAAATCTAAAGCAATGAAGGAAGGTGAGGGTATCCTATCCGGACTACTTGGTGCTGTTGGATTAGGTAAAGAAGCAGGTGCTATGTCTGGTGGTATGAGACGTAAACTTACAACTATTCCCTATAATGTCTCTGGCGGTGCAGTCTCTGGCGGTAAGCGTGGTCGCAAATCTAAAGCAATGAAGGAAGGTGAGGGTATCCTATCCGGACTACTTGGTACTATTGGATTAGGTAAAGAAGGCGGTGCATTCTCTGGTGGCCGTATGCATCGCAAGCGTGGTGGGATACAAACAGGCGGGATACAAACAGGCGGCCTAGCCCGTGCAGTAGGGTCTGGTATGGGTGAATTAGAAGGGTCTGGTTTCTTTGATGATGTACTAGATAAGATTTCTAGTGTAGCATCAACTGTGAAGAAGGGTGTAGATATTGGTAAAGATTTAGGACTACTTAAGGGTAAAGGCCGTAAGCGTGCAGGGGCAAGCACTGGTGGTGCAGTCACTGGCGGTGCCTCACCGTGGATTTCACACGTTAAAGCATATGCAAAGAAGCATGGTGTAAGCTATAAGGATGCACTCAAGCAAGCTAAAGCAACATATCGTAAGTAAATAGTTAACTAAGGGAAAGTTTCAGAAAACCGTAGGTTTGCTGAGTAAATAGTTAACTAAGGGAAAGTTTCAGAAAACCGTAGGTTTGCTGACTATATAGTATAACTACGCAACTGAATTATTTTTTAATTTATTTTGTTATATAATTATAATAGTATAGTGTTATTAAAAAATGTTGTACCAACAGATAAATAATGAAGCACTTGATGAAGACAGACGGGCTGATTTAGAAGTGATAAGACGATTAAAAAAGAATTACATTGAAAACAAAGAAGCATCAAAACCGCGCCGGCGCCTAGACCCGGTGATGAAGAATGCTTTTCGAAAAGAATTAGGACTGTTTGAGAAGTATGTATATAAAACTGAAGCATTTCTAGAAACAACCGGAGTGTTTGGTAGACCAATAGATATACAAAATGCATCAAAGTTGTTAAGTGATATAGTAATCACTTATAACAGTTTAGTTTCATTTTTAGGTAAAATTAATTTTAATCAACTAGACGAAGATGATAAAAATTTTATTAAAAATAAGATTACTGGCAATCTAGCACCACTAAGACGAATCCTTGCGGTTTTAACTGAAAAGGTGCCTGATTTTGTGTTATTGCCTCTTGCTAATATAGAGTCTGATATCAACCTGAAAAATTATAAAATACAATCATTCACAGATGAACCTGAACTAGAATTTAGAGCAAATCAGCGCCGGCTACAGAATCTAAGACAAGAGCAAGATGATAGAGAGAGAGGAGTACAAGATGATGAAGAACTATTCGAACAACCAAATTTTAGAACTCTAAGGCAGGCTATAGAAGATTACGCAGCTGTAAATCCTGATGAGCCGTTAGATGGACAACGCGCATTTGAAGATATTTCTAGTGCATTTAATCAGCCCATAACAGATAGGGAATATATGGATGCATTAGCAACAATTAGAGCACGCACACGGCCAGCAAGACGTGCCCGAAGGGTAGCATTAGCACAGCAAGATATAGAGGGACTAGAGGGAGTCCGAAGAAGAGCATCAGAACGTCTAGATAACTTTAGACGTGCCCGAATGGCAAGACAACTAGAAGGTGCTGATGATGAATTTCAACCAGAGGAGGAAGATGATTAGTTAACCACACGATAGATATACAGGATTCACAATCCCGTACGCAACATTAGATATATATTTTAAATTTTTTATATTATTATTATAATAGATAACTAGAAAGAAAAGAAGATGGACGTTTTAGAAGAAAGAATATTACCCATTGATACTAGATTTTTGTATAATGTATTTACACTAGGAGATAATCCAGTGAGATTAGTAGGGACGGGCTCATTAGCCTCTCAAGATTATCCCGCAGATATTGATATGTTAAGTGTGATTAAAACCAAATACTCACCAGCTAGCTTGTATGCAGATTTCCAAAAGGTTTTTAATCGTATTGATAACAAAAACAAGCTGTTTTTTATTGAGTTTAAGATACAGCAAAAAGCACGTAAGGGTGAGAAGGAACAAGAAAAACATAAAATATTTAAGATGTATGATTTGAAGCCTGATTTATTTGATGCTTATTTTAATAGAAACACTGAACTATGCAAAATAGATGCTATTATTTGGAATCAGGGGCGGTTTAAGGAGGTTAGCTGTATCTATTTCTTTGATACTTTAGAAATGGATAAGGAGAAATATATTCGAATACTACTAGATGATGGTAAACAATATTATGAATCAGGCAAAATATATAAATCATTGAAGCGATTGATGCTAGCAGCTAAGTATTCCACCCCTCCTGATACATCCCTGATAATTGTGATTACTAGATTCTTTAATAGCATGATAGGCAAGCTATATGAGCTAGATAATGTTATACAGGCTGGGCTGATATATATGGATAAGTTTGGATATGATGCTAGAATGAAAATGTTTATAAAGAATTTAGGCTTTGGTACACTATCACCCGCCAAACTAAAAGAATTAAGTGAGAACTACCAACATTTGATTAATAGTGAGGCAAAGAGATTCTATGAATTTTACAATCTACCTGTTGGTGAGTTGCCACGATGGGCTAGCATTAAGCAAAGATTGCAGATTAATAGTTTGTAAATAAAAATATGCCTATATATATTAGAAAGAAAGAAATGTTTAACACTAATAAAGTTGGGCGGCCTATAGCAGTTGTAAAAGGTGGAGAAGATGATGGTGAAAAAATATATCTAGATGTTGATTCAGTAGGTAAGGGTGGTAAAATTAAAAAAAATTACTTTGCTGATTTGAAGATTGATGACGGTATATTTCAACAGTTGCCCGATACATCACGAGAGCGTGATTGCATAATAATTGCCGGTCAGAGTGGAAGCGGTAAATCTTGGTGGGCTAATGCATATGCAAAAGAATATAAAAAAGCATATCCAAGAAGACCTATTTATTTCTGTAGTGTTCTAGATGAAGACTCTAGTATAGATAAGAAAGTAGTAAAAAGAATTAACATAGATGAAAGCTGGATAGATGAGCCTTTAACGATAGAGGACGTTAAGGAGTGTCTAGTAATTATGGACGATGTGGAAATGATTAAGGAGAAACCCATTCGTGAAGCATTATTTACATTTATCAACTCTATTCTTACAACTGGCCGGCACACTAAAACTAGTATAATTCTAACCACACACTATCCCAATCATCAACATATACGCAACTTTCTAAATGAAGCACATAATTTTGTATATTTCCCTTATGGTTTTAACAGGGCAACAAACTATGTGCTAGAGAATTATATAGGATTAGGTAAGAAAGATATAATAGCAATAAAAAAGCTAAAAACACGCTGGGCTTCGGTTTTCAAACAGTTCCCACAATGTGTTCTAACTGAGCACAATATATTCACTGTTGCTGATATGAATGATTAAGCTTTATTTATAGTTTGAAATTAATAATTCAGGTACCTTTCTCACACCACCAATATTTACATCAGATTGAGTTGATGTGAATTTAGTTATATAATAATCTTTATACAATTTTCTAATATATGGTACATCATTATAACTTAATAAAAAATAACCTTTGATATTATCTAATAAATTAAATAATTCTTGATGGTCTATTTCACCTGTTTCATATGCACTTGAATAAACTTTATAATAAGGTGGGTCTAGATAGAAAAAAGTAGTGGGGGAATCATACTTTTTAATTAAATATTTATAATCTTTATTTAATATTGTAAAACGATTTAATATTTCTTGATATTTTTCTATATTTTTTTTTAATTTAGTATATACAAAAGTATATCCAACCATACGGTGTGCTTTAAAGTTATGTCCTTTATTAGCATATGAAAAAGCATGAATATATAAATTTGAGTAAAGTCTTTTTATTGGGTCTTTTTCAAAAGGTAAATCATTTTTTAATTGTTGCCATTTTTTTTTGCTTGGTTTTGTAAAATCAAAATTTCTAAGAGTCTCTGGATTTATCTTTTTAAAATCATTGAAAATATTTATAAGGTTAGTATCTGAATCACCTACTATCATTTTATCAACAATAGGTGCATCCATTGCAATATTTCCACCACCTAAAAATGGTTCTACATAAATATTATATTTGTCAGTAGATAACCATCTTTTAAATATTTCCTTCTTTTGTCTGGATTTCCCACCTACTCGACTAATTAAACCCTCACCTTTAATCATTATTATTCTTATTATAAATAACTTAGATATTCTTATCATAAATAACTAAGCGGGATTAGTAGAGAATTCTAGAGCATCACGGTCTTTGTTTCGTGCATCGTCTTCCTTTCTCATATCAATCTTGTAATTTGTTAGGCAATCTTTGCTATAATATCTATATAAATAGCCTAGTGGATTATTTGCACCTAGCACTGTAATATGATTAAATTTATATTCTTTCAATGGGTATAGTTCATTTTTAAGGTAATAGCAATTAGGAAACCGCCGGCGGTCTTTTATATTAGCTAGCTTGATTATATCACCCGCACGTGTGTATTTGAATATATCTATAGTAGGTGTTCCGTATATTTGCCCGGTTTCATTGTTCTTCATCCACATTCCAGAGACTGCTACTTTTATCATATCTTTACTTGTTCTTTCTGTAAATGCTTTCATAGGGTCATCCTTGAAAACTATATCTAGCAATGGTATAACGCGCTCAAAATCTCGGTCTAATACACCTATATCAATATCATCATCATAGGGGATAATACCGCCATCACGGACGGCACCTAGTAATGAGCCGCCATCAACGAAGTATTTAATGTTATTCTTACTAAATGCATCATGTATCTTTTCCATCATAGCTAGTAGAACAGCTTTATTCTGAATGGGTAGCTCATACTTTGAAAAATCCATTTTATATTGTATCATCTAATTAATATAGAGGTATATTTTTTTATAGTTTTTTTTCTTTGTATAGATTAAGTGTTTATTTAATAGTTAAGAGAAATGGAAGCAGATATAGCAGCTAAACTGAAAGATAAGGGGCTAAGTGATTCTAGCATTAAATTATATATCAAATCACTCAAGAATTTGAATGATAAGAAGGAAATTAAGAATTTACGATTTCTTACCAAGACTGATGATATTCTAGATAAGCTTAAAGACTATAAAGCAACAACACAACGCAATTCAATAATTGCCATTGTATCTGTACTAAAAGCATTAGATAATCCGCTATATTCTAAGTACTATGATATAATGATTAATATGACAAAATCTATAAATGAAGCTAGCAAAGCAAATGAGAAGACAGAGACACAAAAAACTAACTGGATGAAGTGGGAAGAGGTGGAAAATACATTTAATAAGATGCGTGATGAATTAAAGCTCCTACGCAAACCAAATGAAGAAGAATATAATAATTTGCTAGCGACTGTGGTTTTAGGTCTTTATACATTACTACCACCACGCCGTAATAAAGACTATACAGAGATGTATATTACAAATGTAAAGGATGCTAGCAAAAGTGATGCTAGTAAGAATTATTTGGATTTGAAGAAAGAACAGTTTGTTTTTAATGTATATAAGACTGCTAAGAAAGACGGGCAACTAATTATAGCTATTCCTGTATCACTATTACAACTACTAAAGATATATATTAAACATCATCCATTAAAGGCACAGATGAAGGATAGCTTGGTGCCGTTTCTAGTTAGTTTTAATGGTAATAAATTAGCAGAGAATGGTATCACCCGCATTTTAAATAAGATATTCAAAAAGAAAGTGGGCTCTAGCATGCTAAGGCATATCTATCTATCTAGTAAATATGGAAATGTGCTAGAATCTCAGAAAGAAGACCAAAAGATGATGTCTCACGGTGCAATGACGCAAAAGGACTATATTAAAACTGATAAAAAGTAGTGAACCTACGGTTCCCCTACGACCCCTCCCTTAGTTATAATGAATAGTTTGTTAACAAATAAATTTATTATATAATAGTAGTATAGCAATGGGACAAATTGACGGATTGAATAGTAGCGTGTTTCCGCTAGCATCTGGCGATTCATTTGCCGGTAGCTTTGTTAGCACCGTAAACTATAGCGAAATAGTGATATCAGTAGAAACTGATGTAAGCTATCAGTTAGTAGTTAATTTTAGCAGTAATGGGACTGATATAGGGCATCAGGAAGTAATAACTGAAGCATTTATAGCAGGGTTAGGTAAAACCTTCAGTTTCAAGCCTTATATGCAGTTTTACAATGTAAATTTACTGAATACAAGTGCCTCACCTCAAGCATATTTAAATCTAGCTTCTATATTAAAGACAGACGGTGTAAACGTCCAACTGAATAATGTGCGAAATTATCAAATATATGTCT
>Ga0181356_1000801_pt1 | contig 13739 bp, 6 predicted proteins | sample Fa13VDMM110SN_FD_130104 | JGI IMG/M metagenome (GOLD analysis project Ga0181356, IMG submission 130104) | Freshwater viral communities from Lake Michigan, USA - Fa13.VD.MM110.S.N | ecosystem: Environmental > Aquatic > Freshwater > Lake | place: USA: Michigan | collected 2013-09-24 | reverse complement strand
GAAGCTAAAGATGACGATGACGAAGAAATTATCGACGCTGAAGAAGATGTTGAAGACATTGAAGATGATGCTAAAGAAGACAAAGATGAGGAAAAAGAAGTTAAAAATTTATCTATGGATGAATTAGAAGACTTAATCAAAGACATCATATCTCAGGAAACTGGAGGTATGGGTGATGGAGAAAGCTACGAAGACGCAGCTGAAGTTGACGCTATGGACATGACCGGTGATGCAGAAATGCCTATAGGTGATGAAGAAGACTTAGAAGAAGACTTAGATGCATTATTAGCTGAGTTATTAGGTGAAGGCAAGAAAAAAGTTGCTGGAAAAGAAGTTAAAAAAGTTGTTAAAAAAGAAGAAGAAGACGACGAAAAGAAAAAAATAGAAGAAGATTTAAAAGAAGCTGTGAAAACAGTAGAAATTCTTCGTTCTGAACTTAACGAAGTCAATTTATTAAACGCTAAGCTACTTTACGTTAACAAAATCTTTAACGCTAAAAACTTAAACGAGTCACAAAAATTAAAAGTTGTGAAAGCATTCGATAAAGCCGAATCTGCTAGAGAAGCCAAATTAGTATATGAGTCACTTTCAGAAGCATTTGTTGTTCCTGTTAAAGCTGGTAAAACTCAACTAAAAGAATCATTAGGATTCGCTTCTAAACCAGTAGGTATGGCTCCTGGAAAGGCTCCAATTGTTGAAAATAGTGAATGGATATCTAGAATGCAAAAATTAGCAAATATAAAATAAAAATTAAAATTTAAACAAATGGAAAATAATTTAAACATGCTCTTAGAAGGAGCAAATCCATGGAAAAGCCAACAAGCAGAAGCAGCAAGAGTTGCTACTAAATGGCAAAGAAGTGGACTTCTTGAAGGAATTAATAGCGAAATTGAAAAAAACAATATGGCTGTTATTCTTGAAAACCAAGCAAAACAATTAGTAGTTGAAACCAATGTTACTTCTGGTACAAACTCAATGCTTGGTGGTACTGGTGAAAACTGGGCCGGTATTGCACTACCTTTAGTACGTAGAGTATTCGCTGAAATCGTGGCTAAAGAATTTGTATCTGTACAACCAATGGCTATGCCTTCTGGTCTTGTATTCTATCTAGATTTCCAATATGGAGACAACAAGACTCCATTCTCTGCTGGAAAATCACTTTATGGTTCGTTAGCTGATGTTCAAGCAACTGACTTTGATATTACTAACTTAGATCCAACAGGTGGTCTTTACGGACAAGGTAGATTTGGTTATTCAATCAACCAATTCTCATCTTCTCTATTAACAGGAGGAACGGATTATGTAACCGCTTCTTTCGCTACAGCAGCTTCTGACTCATTAGCTCCAGTTGTAAACTGGGATTCTCGTTTCATTGGGACTGCTAATACATTGTATACAATGTCGTTTACAGATGCTCAATTAGCATCAGCTTTAGTAAATCCTGATTTCTTATCAGTACAAACTTGGATTCCAAGTGGCTCTGGTATTACAGCAGTTAACGTATTACAACAATTTACTACTTATAGAAGTGGATCTTCAAACGCTTTAACATTTGTATTAAATGCTGCGCCAAACGTTACTACTAAAACAACTGCTATTTATTACAACAAACAAACAACTCCTGCATTAAGAGGTGATTTTGAAGCTGATAGAACTGATGTATCTGTACCTAACTCATTGAACACAACTCAAATTGTTATTCCAACAGTAAATATTCAGTTAAAATCTGACTCTATTGTTGCTAAAACACGTAAGTTAAAAGCACAATGGACACCAGAACTTGCTCAAGATTTGAATGCTTACCAAAACATCGATGCTGAAGCTGAGTTAACTGGATTATTATCTCAATATATTGCTATGGAGATTGATTTGGAAATCTTAAGTATGTTGACTGAAGAAGCAGCTACTACAGGATTCTGGTCAGCAGAAAACAATAAAGTTTGGAATGGAACAGCATTTACTCAAACTTCAAGTACAACTGGTGGTTTTTATAACACACAAGGTGGTTGGTTCGCAACTTTAGGTACAGTATTACAATCAGTATCTAATAAAATCTTGCAAAAAACTCTTAGAGGTCAAGCTAACTTCTTAGTAATATCTCCGGCGGTTGCAACTATTATGCAATCAATTCCTGGATATGCTTCAGATGCTGGTGCTGAATTGGATAAAACATTTAACTTTGGTAGCCAAAAAATTGGTTCTCTAAATTCTCGTTACAAAGTGTATGTAAATCCTTACTTCACTGATAACGTAATTCTTATGGGTTATAAAGGTGCTCAATTCTTAGAGTCTGGTGCCGTTTATGCTCCATACGTTCCGTTATTAATGACTCCACTTGTGTACGATCCAGATACTTTCACTCCAAGAAAAGGTATCATGACTCGTTACGCTAAGAAAATGGTACGTCCTGAATTCTACGGTAGAGTATTTGTTAATGGGTTAAATGCTTTAGGTATTAACTAATAACTAAATATTTAGTAAAAATTAGAGTCAAGCGCAAGCTTGGCTCTTTTTTTTCATATTTATACGAAACCAAAACGTTATATTATGGCTTCAAACCATCACACTGATGAGGTTTTCATCCCAAAAAGAAAACCAAAAAACCCAATTAAGTTCAACCTCCAACTTAATGAAGAACAAAAACAAGCAAAAGCACTTATTATAGAAAACCCAGTAGTCATTCTTAAGGGAATGGCAGGCTCAGGAAAAACTCTTGTAGCAGTACAAGCAGCCTTAGATATGCTATTTAGTAGAGAGGTAGAGAAAATAGTTATCACACGACCTACTGTTGCTAAAGAGGAGCTAGGCTTCCTACCAGGTGATCTTAAAGAAAAAATGGATCCTTGGTTAGCACCTATATATCATAATTTATATATGCTGTATGGTAAAGAAAAAGTAGATAAAGAATTAGAACATGGTAATATAGAAATTGTACCTTTTGCATTTATGAGAGGACGAACCTTTGTAAATTCTTTTGTAATAGTTGATGAAGCCCAAAACGTAACACACGATCAAATGGAAACTGTTTTAGGTCGTTTAGGTAAAGGATCTAAAATGGTAGTATGTGGGGATTTAGCTCAAATTGATTTAAAAGTAAAGAAAGAAACTGGTTTTTCCTTCTTGACAAGAGTTGAAGAACAAGTAGAAGGATTTAAAATATTTGCTTTACAAGCAAATCATAGACATAAAATAGTATCTCCTATTTTAAAAGTGTATCAAGACTTTAGAGATTAACAATTAATTAATATTTATCGATAGTAATCCCACACACATGGCAGCAGGTAAATATTCCTTCACAATTGAACAAGGTTCAACAGTTGAAATCCCACTAATCTATAAAGATAATCAGGGAGTACCTGTTAATCTAACTCAATATAGTGCTAAAATGCAAATTAGGAACTCATATAGCTCTAGTACCCCAATTATTACTTTAAGTAGCAGTCTAAACCCAGATGGCACTGGCTTAAACATGTCTAATGCCGTATCAGGAGGGATTACTATATACATTGCTTCATGTACTTCTTCTATGTTTACTTTTTATGATGCTGTTTATGACTTAGATATAATTTCCGGAAGTGGAAATTGTCCTATAATTAATAGAATACTTGAAGGTAAAGTTAGACTGAGTAAAGAAGTTACTGTAGCAAGCTAATGAGTCAAATACAAATCAATAACACAATAAACAGTATTAATGTAGAGAGTACATTTAACACAGTAGATGTTAATAGTGATATTAGCAATATACTGGTTGTACCTCAACAAATTACTAATGTTGTTGAAATTGTCACCCCAGGTCCACAAGGTCCACCAGGTCCTTCAGGCTCCTCTGGCTCAGGTTCATTTGCTGATACAGGTTCTTTTGTTACCACCGGATCTTTTAATACATTTACATCATCATATTCTACTGGATCTTTTACTGGGTCTTTTTTAGGTAATGGGAGTGGGTTAAATGGAATTATTAGCGCGTCATACGCATTAACTTCATCGTATACTGCCAATACAAATCCAATTGTCAACAGTCCTTTTATACTTTTAGCATCGGGGTCTAGTACAAATGTAGATGGAGGTATTATTATTCAAAATAATACTGATGGTTCAGGACATACTCTTGGATATGCTACTCCAGAAAATAGATGGGTATTACAATCAAGTTTAAATCATTTATCTACATCTTTTAATTCTATAGACGGGTATTTAAACTCAACTCAATATGGATTACTTGCAGCATTACCTGCTAATCCTTCTTACGGAGGATCTACTTACGGTTATGGGAATATGTATGCTACCACAGATACAGATGATATATTTATCTGGGTTTAAAATATTATAAATAATTAAAAATTAAAAGTTATGTTTACACTACAAGAATTAATTGTATTACGTTCTTCTTTAGAACTTGTACAAATTTTAGGAAAAGATGCTAAAGCTATTGCTGCACTTCAAACTAAATTAGAAGAATTTATTATTCAAAAGGAGCAAGCTCAACAAGAAACTACACCACAGGGTAAAAAGTAACTAAGTATAACGCCATATTTATACTATGAAATATTGTTATGTAAAAATCGTAGTAAATAATAAAATATTAGATAATGGCCGATAAAAAATGGTTAGTTCAAAGTTGCTGTAATGAAGGGATTACTCAAATAGTAGCTAATAATAATTTACTCCCAGGGGGTATATATAAAGATTCTATAGGTAATTGTTATACTGTATTAATGGCTACTAGAGGCACTCCTACAATAATAATAACAAGTGGGCGCCTTTATGCATCTTGTGAAGCATGTGGCACTTGTGCTTCTCCATCCCCAACTCCAACACCTTCAATAACCCAAACACCTGCTCCTACCCAAGCAGTATCACCATCAGTATCGGTTACTCCTTCATCAACTACTTATATTTTTGTTAGTAAAACTCCTAGTGTAACACCATCACCATCACTTTGTGTGTGTAGATACAGAAATGTCACTATAACGGCCGGTGATATAATTGATGCTGCTAACAATACTGACGTATCATTAAATGGTAAGGCTTTTGTAGCTTATTATGATTGTAACAATAATTATGTTTCTAAATCTTATACATCTTCTGGTTCATATCCTAATGATATTTGTTGGAATATAAATGCCTCTGTTCCTACTACATATTTCTTTAATTTAAATATTCAATACCCTGGTAAAAGTACAACAACTAATACATCTACTTGTTGTGTACCTGTAAGCCCAACACCAACACCATCATCTACACCAGTTAGTGGGTCTAATGTAGTTATAGATGATTTATGTATGGATGTATCATTTGGTCCTGCTCCTTCACCTAGTGCAACTCCATCTAAAACAGTATCAGTAACACCATCTATAACAGTAAGCCCATCATCTTATCCAATATTCCCATCACTAACACCTACACCAACACGATCTGTTACTCCAAGTGTTACACCAAGTAAAACACCATCTAATAGTGTTTCATCAACTCCAAGTGTTACACCAAGTAAAACACCAACACGTACTGTTACTCCAAGTGTTACTCCAAGTAAAACACCATCTAATAGTGTTACTCCAAGTAAAACACCAACACCAACTCCATCACAATCTAGCGGTTCTTTAGTACTATCTGACTGTTCTGTAATATATAATGGGCCTAATCTATTTCTGAATGATGAGGTTTATGCATATAATAGTGCTACTAATGTTTCTACATTATTAAATTTAGGTACGTCTCCATTAACAGGAGGCTCACGTGACGTTGCTCATACTCCTAATAAATTATGGTTATATAGAACACCAAGTAATACAACAACTCTTTACGAATACAATATAACATTAAATCCATTTACCTCAATATTTAATAGATCTATTAATTTACCTGTAGGAACATCTATAGGAGCTGGTTTGTGTGCTATTGATGATACAACCTTAATATCATCACTTATAACTGTTGGAAGCTCTAATGTTAAACCAAACCAAATTGTCCAAATCACTCTAGATCCAGATGATGGTATAGCTAGTTTAACATATTTGTTTCCTTTACCTTCTATTTCAAGAATGGTATCGGGAGATATAATGTATACTACAAATGGGAAAATTATATTAACAACACAAACAAGAAATGCTCCTTATTCATATTGGATTTCTCAATATGCTTTAATAAGTGGAGTTTGGACTTTAGAATTTGATCAAAGTATTACTTCTACTGCTCCTCGGCCTTATGGTTTAGCTACAATAAATAATGGTATTTATATTTTTAGTGGAACTAATTTAAAACAAATAGATAATAATTTTCCATATACTGTTACTCAAGTAAACAATATAAATAATTTAATAGAAGGAGCATCACAGGTAGTAAAATGTAATAATGTTACATTTCAACCAAATATAATAGGTGCTTCAACATCACCATCACCTACTCCTACTAGAACAGTAACACCATCAATAACAGTATCACCTAGTTTAACTCCATCTAGAACACCTACACCAACTCCATCACCATCTGCTGCTAGTAGCAACTGTACTGGAGCTTTACCGCTTCCTAGTGGTAGTTTTATTTATAATGGAATTACAGTAACAGCTAGTGGGACGGGAGCAACTACTAACTTATGTCCTACAGCTTTAGCAGCCTGCGCAGTACAATCTGTACCTAATACTATTAATTTAGGATTTCCTGGGCCTTTACTTGATTATTCGTATACTTTAACATTTAGTCAACCTGTTAATAATGTTAAATTAATATTAACAACTATAAATGGTATAGCGCCAAATGTTGAATTTTTTACTTTTACTACTGATATAGGAATACCAAGTGTATTAAGCACTGATGCTTGTTTTGTAAATATTGTTAATAATACAGTAACAGGTACAAGAGAAAATGGTGGAGGTACTTTTTCTATATCAACAGCAAGTCCTTATACTGTATTAACAGTAACCGGTAGAGGAGGTGGTCCTGAACAGAATACACCTATGTCGATTGATTGTAATTCTATATCACCTGTTACATCAAGTTGTGCTCCTTGTAGTATAAAATCATTACCTGTAGGGGCTAAAGGAACAACAACATATAGTAACTTTACAGTAACAGCTTCTTACCAAGGCCCAGGAATCCCAGAATTTTCTTCTACGGCTCCTAGTACAATGACATGTACAGGATTATCAATGCCACCACCTTCTCAAACAATTATTTTAGGGTTTAATCCTGGTTCTTTTATTTGTACTTTAACATTTAGTCAACCTGTTAATAATATAAAACTTCTTATAGCAACTGGAGGGGATCCAGTTTCACCATCATCGCTTGAAACTTTTACGTTTAACACCTCTGGAGGAACTCCTACTCTTACTGCTTGTGGATCGTCATGTGGTAATATTATAGAAGATAATGTTTTAAGTTTAGGTTATGTTTTACCTTTTGGTGGGGCTATATTAACTCAAATTAATGCTCCTAATAATTACACTCAATTAATAATTACAGGTAATGGAGGTTTAGGAGGTAGTTTATTTGCTTTATGTGATGATAATGGAATACCTTCATCCCCCAGTCCTTCACCTTCATCAACACCATCAGTAACAGCAACACCTAGCAAAACACCATCTGTAACTGTTACTCCTAGTGTTACTCCTAGCAAAACACCTAGTACAACACCATCTAAAACAGCTACTCCTAGTGTAACAATTAGTCCGTCTCGTACGCCAAGTGTAACGCCATCACCTTCTTTACCGTCGGCTGTATGTCCTTTAATTTATACTAGTGCTCGTCAAACATATACTGGAACTGGTCAAAGTGGTGGATTTTATAACAAAAATTATACTTGGAATCCTAATACTAATATTCAACAGGAAATAATATTACCTAATGATATTACGGGTAATGACATTGCTTCTACTGGAACTAAATTATGGAAATCATACTATGATCAAACTTTAAACAAATTTGCTATCAACGAATGGGATCTTTCAGGAAATCCTCCATATACAGCAACATTTAATAGAACACTTATTTACCCTAATAATGTTGATGGAAGCCCAGGATTAACAGCAAAAAACAATAATACACTTATAGATACGATTCCTACTACTATAAATGGGCAATTAATTTTTCAAGTATATGAATTTAATATTCCTGCATTTCCTGCAACACAACTAACAGCAACTTTTAAATTTAACTTAAATAGTAATTTTAGAGGTCAAGGAGATTCAATGTTAACCTCAGATGCAAATGGTAATCCTGATAAACTTTTATTAGCATGTGTAATATCTAATCCAACCCCTGGAACTACAAATTTCTTAACAGCTATTCAACAGTACGATTACAATACCGGAGCGTTTGAATATGAAACTATACTTACTACTCACTTATTTTCACAATATGAGGGTATAGCAGGTATTGGTCAATTTAATAATATTATTTATGCTTTTATTGTCGATCCATTTACTAGTGGACCTGGATCAGTTTATACAATAAATTCAAATCCACCATATAATTGGACTTTAGTAAGCAATATAGGAGCGGGTGGGGCTAATTCAATAGTAGAATGTTCTAAAGGTAAATTAGTAGGACCTAACATTAGCGGATGTAATGATATATTTTATAAAACTCAAACGAGTCAATATTACTTATATAATTTTTCAACTAATACATCTACATTATTAAATGTGCCTGTACCTTCTGGTGATTCAGTAGCTGTTTCTCTTGGTATTCCTGTATCATCATTAACTCACACTTCTAATAAATTATGGTCATATACTTGGAATAGCAATGGGTCCAATAACACCCGTATTATAATAGAATATAACATAACAAATAACCCATTTACAGCAACTATTAACAGATATATTGCTTTACCCGGAGGAAATTTAGATACAACAGGAAGGTATCACCCTGCCCCAGGATTATTAGCAATTAATAATACAAAATTAATAGGAATTGTAAAAGCTATAGGAAGTATAGAATTAAAAAACGTCTATATGCCTGTTCTCCCTGGAACAGCAGACCCAGCATTTCTAGCAACAAATGGAATGGATGTTGTAGAATATGATATCACAACAAATTTAGCTGTGTCAACTTTAAAAGGTAAACTATTTCCGTATGAGTTCCCAGCAAATGGTATGTTATTAACAACAAATAATAAATTTATAATTATTACCAGAACTCAAGATAATAGCTTTTATTATATAACACAATATAATTATGACACATGGAAACTAGAATATAGGGCTCCTTTAACTCCTACTATATCCTCAGATTGTGGTTTAGCTGAATTAAATGGTAAAATTTATATAATGGGATATAATATATATGAATTTAACCCTGTAACTTTTGGATTAACATTAGTTCAATCTCCACAAACACAATTAGCAGATTCATCTCAATTACTTAATTGTATAAATACTAGTTTACCTACATCAAGCTGCAATGATTGCAAGGCACTTCCATTAAAATTATCAGGGTCTATGGTATATAATGGGATAACAATTACCCCAACCTATACAGGAGTATTAGGAGATCCAACATTCTTCCTTAGCCCAGGAGCTAGAGATAATGTATATCCTGGTGAATTTTTTTCATGTTATGGTAGTAATGTAGTAGCTCATCCTTCCTATTCATTATGGACAGGAAATACAAACCCAGCAACTCCTCTTACATATTCTTTAAATTTTTCTCAACCTGTAAATAATATAAAAATATTATACGATGGTACAAACGGAACAGGTGGAGCAGTAGGTACTACTAGTCCCGCCCCATATGAAATTTTTAAATGGAATACAAATGGAGGAACTCCTACTATAACATTATGTAATGGATGTGGTCAAACAATTAACGGGAACGTGATATCAGGAAGCTTTGGACCAGAATTATATCCAGGTGTACCTCAATTACCTGGTCAACCTAAATATACAACAGGTGGAGGGGTTATAACAATATCAGCTCCATCAAGTTATACTACATTAACATTCACTTCACCTGGAGGTAACGCAGGTACATTATTTGGTATTTGCTCTAGTAGTATAGTACCGGCGCCAGCACCTGATATTTGTGTATGGTCTTCAACTGATTATGAAATGCAACAAATATCAGAATATAATGTAGGTACAAATACTCTTGTTCCTATTACTATGGATAATAATCTTTTTGGACATACTGGAACGTGTGCTACTTCTGAAAAATTATGGAAATTTGACGCTCCTAATAGAACAATTAGAGAATGGTTTATAAATTATTATCCTACATCTCTTACATTTAATAGAGATATAACATACCTGGATAACTATCCTAATTGGATAGGCAGTACTGTTATAGCAGCTATAGATAATAACACTCTTATTACAACTTTTTGTGCAACAGATCAAACTCACCCATATGGTGTTCCAGGATCTGTATATGTATGGAAATTTAATATATCTACAAATAATGCAGGATATGGAACTCGTTTATTTGGAATAAAAGCAGGGTTGTATGCCTCATCAATGATGTATACTACAGATAGTAAATTAATTGTTGCTTCATTTAACGTTATTACTGGTCCTAGTACATGGTTTCTAACTCAATATTCATATCCAGATGGATTAAAAGAAGTAGATATTAGTTTAGCTTCTATACCATTTAATCCAAGTGGTGAATATCAAGGTTTTTGGGTAATTACATATTTAAGTGAAATTTATCTTATAAGAACTTATGATAGCTCTTTATTTAAAATAGATACTACTTATCCATATGCAATAACAGAAGTTACAGCTAATTTAGGTCTTTCACAATATAGACAGTTTGAATCATCTACTGGAGAATGTAATAATGTTAGTTTTACTCCTCAATTTCCTAAATGTGGTACAACTATTCCAAATGTAGGAAAAATATTTACATATTTTGGAGTGACAGGAACTGTTACAACACTTAGTGGGGGAATTGTTGCTACTTCATTTCTTAATGCAGGATATTATATAGGATGTTCAGGTCTATGGCAACCTCCATTTTATTGGGTAGCTCATGGTGCACCTGCTACAATTGTATTAACATTTGATAGTCCTATTAATAACGTAGGTCTTATACTTAGTACATTAGATCTTGGTGATAATTTTACTATTACAACAAATACAGAAGTTCCTACTATAACAATGTCAAACAGTTGTTATGTACATGTTTCTGGTAATCAAATTATAACTGATTCAATATTTTATGGTGGAGGAAGTGGAAAATTTGTAATCACTACCACCACTCCTTATACAGTGTTAACTATAGTAGCTACAAATGGTGGTGCTGGAGGACCTATTGGATTAAGTTGTGATCCATGTTGTTCATTACCTGATGTAACAATAGGAACTCAAACTTGGGATGGGTGTAATTTAGATGTTACAAATTATCAAAATGGTGATGAAATACCACAAGTACAAAATCCGGCTGAATGGCCTAGTCTAACCACAGGTGCTTGGTGTTATTATAACAATGATACTGATAATGGTTGTACATATGGTAAGCTTTACAATTGGTATGCTGTTAATGATCCTCGTGGACTAGCTCCTACAGGTTATCATATACCATCTGAAACTGAGGTTTTAACATTACAATCTTATTTAGGAGGCCAACTAGTTGCTGGAGGTAAAATGAAAGAAACAGGATTAGTACATTGGAATAGTCCTAATACAGGAGCAACCAATAGCAGTGGATTCACAGCACTAGCTGGAGGATCATTAGTAAATGGACAATTTGGAGGAACGGGTATTTCAGCCCCTTTTTGGATGACTGATTCTTCTACACCTACTATGGCGTATTACATGGATTTGTATAATTTTAATTCAATACTTGATATTAAAATTTTTGATAAAGTAAGTGGACATTATGTACGCCTTATTAAAGATGGTTCTAATCCATTAGGGTGTGTATATTATAGTACAGCTGGAGATTCTACTTTTTATTATGATGTAGTAACAAATACATCAACTCCAATTACATTACCTGGAGATAATACAGGTAATAAAGTTGAAGCCCATACAACAACTAAATATTGGAAAGGAAACCAAACTAATTATATTAATGAGTGGACCATTTCTGATGACCCAACAACATTAACATATAGTAGAGAGATATCTATTTCAGGATTACCAGCACCATTTTCTACTTTCTTATGGTTACAAGCAGTAGATGACACAACATTACTTACCACTGTTCCTACTGTATCCTCAGGTAACAATCCTGCTGGTGATTTTATTATTTCTTTAGTCAGATTGAATATAACAAATAATACTGTTACTGCAGCTCAAATGACAACCATGTTTAATATATATGCTCCTTCTGGAATAGACGCTATTTTATTAACAAATACTAATAAATTAATAACAATCGGAAGACGAGCAACTTCATTATATCAATATGTTTATTACTTATCTCAATATTCATATCCTAATGGAACTCTAGAACTAGATATAAACATATCATCAACAATTCCTGCAGGTAGTAATATATATGATATTAAATTATTTGAATCAAATGGAAATTTATATGTAGCTGTTAGTTCAACATATCCAACTGAAATTATATATAATGTTAACTTAAATAGCCCTTACACATTTACACCGGTTTGGACTACTACTAATCCTAATCAATGGTTTGCATCGTATAATTCATCAATTAACTGCAATACAGTTAATTTAAATGTATCAACAACAATAAAAACTTTAACTTTATCTAAGGTTACATGTGATGATGGATTACTTGCTGATAATTTCCATAATAATTCTGTTTGTGGATTATTAAATGAAAGTCCTGCTATGGGTTGGGTATTAAGTGGGTTTACTACAACAGATGTTGTTGATTATGAAATACTTTGTGAAGATACAAGTGCTTCAAACTTTATTCATTGGGATGTAACAGGTATTAATAAAAATCAAACAAGTATTGCCCAAAACGGCACTTGGACTTCTAATACTGGATTAACTATTTCCCCAACTGACTTCCCTTCAGGTGATAGAGTAAATGGATGGAACGGGCCTTGCCCACCATCAGGAGTACATAATTATAGAATGCAAGTAAAAGCTAACTTAACAAATGGAACAACAGTTACTAGTAACTACTCATACTTTACAGCAACACAAGCTCGTAACTTTAATACAATATACAAATATCTAGATATTCAATAATATGTTAACAGAACCAATTAAACAAAAAATAGAGGATTTATTTAATTCTACTCCCGATTATGTTGGAGTAGGATGGGGTAATAAAATTAGTGACAACCAATATACCGGAGAGCGTTCTATAGTATTTAATGTAACTAAAAAACTTCCACTAAGTGAAATACCTGAAGAAGATCATTTACCTTCAACAGTAGAAATTGATGGCGTTACTTATAAAACAGACGTTGTTGAAGTTGGAGAAATTACTGCATTTGCTTGTCCTGAAACTACATTAACTACTTGTTATACTTGGACTGATTTTGTTTTTAATGAATATGCTGGGGGACCAACATATGGTGGAGCTGGAGCTACTCCTCCAGCAAATAGAGGTGTTATACGTCCTATGAAAGGTGGGATTTCTATTACTTCATTTAATCAATTAGGTAAAGTAGGAACATTAGGGTTTCTAGCAGTAGATAATGCAAAAAATGCATTAGTTGGTGTTACAAATAACCATGTTGTAATAGGGGATGCTTTTTTTACTACATACAGAACAGCAGCATCTTTTAACGAATACCAAGATCAATATTACCAATCTGGAGAAGGTAGCTTTCAAGGAAATCCAAATTACGTTGTTGGTGAAGTAGT
>Ga0181356_1000799_pt1 | contig 13756 bp, 4 predicted proteins | sample Fa13VDMM110SN_FD_130104 | JGI IMG/M metagenome (GOLD analysis project Ga0181356, IMG submission 130104) | Freshwater viral communities from Lake Michigan, USA - Fa13.VD.MM110.S.N | ecosystem: Environmental > Aquatic > Freshwater > Lake | place: USA: Michigan | collected 2013-09-24 | reverse complement strand
TATTGCTGTGGTTTTTTTTGTGTGTAAATAAATTCTGACATATTTTACCTTATTTATTGAAGATCTGTGATTTTTTCTAAGTCATCTAATTTCTTTTTTAATAAAGAAATCTTTGAAGAATTTATTCCATTTTTATAAAACTGTAAAGTACTGTTATTAAATGAGTTAAAAGATACGACATCGTATTCTTCATTGACCTTGTCGTAAGTTACTTTTTGACCATAGATAGTCATAGACAAAAGCTCATCGATATAGTAACCAGGAGTTGCTGAATCCAGACTATTGTCACACAGATCAGAGATCTCAGATATGGCACCATAGATGTTGTCCGTATTCTTTGATAATCTTGCTATATCCAGCATTAGCTGGTCATAATATAGATTTAAAGTACTACTTGATATTGGCCCATTGAATGGGATTCTTTGTCTGGTAATGTTAGGCTGGAAAGTGTTTTTTCTTTTATTAAAAAGTGAGTATGTTTTTGCCATGATTTCCTAATGTTTAAACTTTACTGTATAAGAATTAATAGCTGGAGCAGACAAAGCAGACTGCCCTCTAAGTAGGTCAGCTCTTAGCCTTATAGACTTAGTTTCGTTTTCTGTATTTGAATAATAATATACTTTTGTTCCAGTTTTAATTTCTTCAGTTCTTCTATATACAATCTCATAATTATTTTGATAATTTATTATCGAGAATACATTATCAGAGTTAGAGTAATACAACCTTAGATCTTCTATTCTTACTTCATAAAGATAGTTTCTATATGCTTTAATTCCATCTACTGAAAGTATTGACTTATCTTTTAGTAGTGATACTGTTCCATTAAAAGTAGTTTCAGTTCCAGAGGTATCATTTGTTGACTTATTAATTATAATGATTAAATCATTTTGACCCTTTTTTATATTCCAAGTCATATTAGCACTAAGCACTCCGGGACTGAGAGTACTGTTTGACGTAACATCATTTCCGTTTAAGTATATCTTAACATCCCAATACTGGGCAGACAAAGACTTTAGGAAAAGATCATTAATTTGAATATCATTTTCTGCATAAAGGTGAGTAGATAGATGAATGCTTCCATAGGGTATATTGTCTGCAGTAAAAAAGTTCTGAGTATTGTCTATGGTGCTGTTGTAGGATGTGTATACGATGTCATTTTTTTGACCTGTTAGAATCTGCTGCCACGTTTCCTTGTCTATGTTTGAGCCACCTGATATGCTAACCTTTAATTGATTACTGGAAACATTTTCTAATATATATGAATTGTATGGCTTAACCCCTAGTGGGAATTTAGCTGATCTGTAAACGTTAAATCCCAAAACTGATGAATCATTTTGATAAAAATAATTTGGTATAGGATTATTAAGAGTCTCAGACCTTGGTATTCTTACCATGCTTTCTAAGCTAGAGACTATCTGACTGTTTGCACTGTCCACTAAAGATGACTGAACAAAGTTAGAACCATTAAAATTAACTACTGTGGCGCTAGTTGCGTCTGATATTGCAGACTGAGATATAGAAGTCCAGTTGAAGTCGTAGATACTCGTTGCACTAGTGTTGTCAGGGGCTACATAGTATCTAATCTCTGTTCCTGTAGGAATATGCTGATCCACACTGATGCTAACAGCATCTATAGCTAACTTAGAATTGTTTTCGCTTGGAAGACTCATTGGAGCACTAACCATAGTCGCTGAAGAATCGTAGTATGGGGCTGAAATAATTAGTTCATCTATTCTAAAATCATAATTATAAACTACTGATTTGTTTTCAGTAGTAGTATAGTCTGGTTCAGATTTAGTCAGATATATTTCAACTGCGTTTGTTTTTTGCGGAGTTAAATGAAAAGAAAATCTATCATAATCTGCTGAATTAGATTTTATAAACGATGCAGAGTTTGATCTAGTTACTTGATCTACAACTATGACTCCTATGTCTACTGGCTTTTGTGAGGATATCTTTCCCTCAACTAAAGATATAGACTCACTAGCAGAAGAAATAGGGACCGTTATCTTTAGAGTGCATATTCCTAATGATGGCGACTTGTGAGCATACGACCACTCTAGGTTATTTAAACCATTAAACACATTAGAAAAATTTATAACCTCGCTCTTAACTTCGGCACCTTCAAATATTATTGAAACATTTGTATTGTTTGCTGTGTTTAATATATTTCCAACATAATCAAAGAGTCCAGAAGTTAATTTTGGTATAGTAGCTTTTCGTACAGAAGTGTCTATATGTGCATCTGAATAATTAAGATCTACCATATCTAAATTATTAAAAGCATTTGTAATCGAGTAGTAAAATCCATCTGTATTTGCAAGGGAGAACATCTGATCGTCTACCTTTTTTTCTAGCTCGACTCTTTTACTTCTTATATCTTCTAATCTAATTGTGTAAGAATTAACTATTTCATATAGCTCTTCTACCTGCTCATGATATACATCATACAGAACGTCAACATTAAACAAGGTGTGAACCATAATTCTATTTAATTTTTCTGGATCAATTACTTGATTAGAGCTTATGTCATTATAAGGGACTGGTATTGTATTGCCAGCTTGAAATCTAGAAAAGTACCTAGAATAAATTGTACTGACTTCATTATCAGAAGGAGCTTCGCCCAGAGCATAATACATCTTGTATATTGTGTCTAAGAATCTTTTCTTTTGTACACTCTGTATACTCATTTATACTACCTTCATTCCTATCTTGTAAGAATATATAATTGGAGTAGAGTTAACTACCCTATCTTTCTTCATGACAGCCTTAAATACAACTGAATTTATTTCCTGTGGAACTTCTGGAGAGTTAAAATACGCTATCTGACTAAGACTTGTTGTAGTAGTTAAGTTTTGATTAAATGCCAACACTTCTGGTATCCCAGCAAAATTCTTTTCCATTGGAGAGATTTGTATCCACTTTGATCCATTGTCCACACTAATGTAATAGTCTATTCTGGATGTGCCAATAATTTCTCCAGATGAATCTAGCTCAACAGGAGAGTGATCCTCAACCTGAAGGCTTAATAGCTCTAGCTTACCATATATCTTATATGGCTTAGATACAATCTCGCACACGTCTGCATATGATTCATAGCCTACGAATATATCTCTGATTCCTATTGCTGCTCTATCTGCTTTGAGGTATTCAAAATTTCTTTTTAAAAACAAATCTTTATTTTTTTGAGCGTCTGTTGCATCTTGAGAAGTTTGCTTAGTTAAGTTCGTAGCAGTTGGGAAGTTAATCACTTTAATAAAAAATGAATTAGCTAGCTGAGAAAGAGTTAAAGTTACGCTACTAATTGCAACCGAAAAAGATAAACCGCTTATTGCAGATACCTTATATTTTCCTTTTGTCATTATGTCTAAGTCCGAAGAAGTATTTATGTAGACATAGTCATTGACTGCCAGGCCATGAGCTTGTTGACAAGTTATGGTTGCAGTGCCCGATGCTGCAGAAACAGATGTTATCTTCTTTTTTATGGAGTTAACATATTCTTCTATGTCCTGTTCTGCTGAAATAATAATCGGTAAAGGGCCAGTTTTATTATCTGTAGCATTTTCTTGAAGAATTGCATCTAGGACTGAATTGGCAGTAGTTGCATCTGTATACTTTTCTGCTACTGTCTTAGAAGAAACAAAAACTCTAAAAGACCCAACACCCTGAATATATTTTAACTGCCTGTAATAATAAGGGGTTGCGTCTTTTACGAAGTTAATAGTATTTATTAATCTATTGGTTAATTCAAAATACTTTACATTGACTCTAACAATATTTGTAGTAGATGATTTCTTTTCAGTAGGCTTTCCTATAAATGGGACGACTATACTTTTATCCCATGATACTGATTCTGACTTGTAGTTGTTGGAGTCAGAAACTATTGCGCTAGCGGTAAATCTATCTTGCCCCATCCACTTAGTAGCGCCCTGTGTAGCCAGGTCTTTCGTCTCATATGGAGTCCAATACGCATGCTTGATGCTAACTTCTTTAAACTCAGATTGTTCAAAAGTAATATATATTTTGTTTGCTTTAATTTTTTCAAATTTAAATACACCCTTATTGTAGAAGTATCTATTCTTTAAAGATAGTGATGGAGCTGAGATATCAGAGCCTATATATACTGATTCATTAGAAAAAAGATTAGTTGTTTTATTTTCTGTTTCATCTAAAAGTTTTATTGAAGTAATTTTTATATTTTTGATAGAAGCTATTTGATCATAGCCAAAGAATGGAACAATGGAAATGTGATTTATATATTCACCTTTTTTATTTGGCGTTTGTATCTCGACCGTTAGCTTAAGAGGTTTAGTCTTATCAAAATTTGACCAATTGATAAATGATTTGTTTACACTATTAGTATTATCTGAATATAAGAATTCATAATCTCTTCTAGAAACTGTGCCAAGTACGCCAAGCGTATCCTCAAACTGCTTGACGTTAATAGCCTCATACTCAAAGTATGTAGCTGGACTTTCATCTAGCATTGCTAGTTCATTTGACCTTAATAGAGCGCTGTCCTTTTCGTAAAGAAATGGATTTCCTTTAGCTTCATCTTGATGAAATAAATGATAACTTCCAGCTAGTCCATTTGATATGTCTACAGTTTGAATATTCTTAGTGATTTGATCATTGTAATTCTGATTAACTATCTTAATAGATCCAGACATTTTCTTTATTTTATTAGTCGGCAAGCACGCAAATCCATTTGAAACTTCTGGCATTCTGTTCTGCTTAATTTTATTAACATCTACAAAATCTAGGTTATTAAATAAGTCACCAAAATAAGTAATATTTGTTGCTGAGCTAGAAGAATATAAATCTAAAACATTTATCTTAGATCTTATCCTTGAAATAAGATTTTTTTCTAGTTCTATTTGATTAGAAATTTGATTAAATGTATTAACATAATTAGCAACCAATGAGTCAAATTGATTCAATATCATATTAACATCTTTAGATACGTTTGAGGAAAAATTATTAAACTTTTCAGATGATGGTATTTCACCTTTATTAAAGAATTTTAGTTCAGACAGAGGAGAGCCAATTGAAGTTTGAATTTGAGACAGAAGATCTTTATAAGCTTTATCAAAGTTTTTTGGATCGTTGTTCTCATTTTTTGCATACTTTAATAAAAAGTCTTGAACTTTAGATATTACTTGACTGTAAGCAAGTGTGTCTGTAGATAATTGAGCCATAGTAATAATCCTAATTTATTTTATTCTTAAATAAGTTATCATATTTTATTAAATTAATCAATAAAGAATCTCTTTTTTCAGAAGAAAATTTAAATATTAATCTATCTACTGAATAGTTTTGAGAATCAGACGTTAAAGACCTCATGATAACCCTGTACCTAAAGGACTTAGGCACATACTGATATAGTACTCTAAATGGTGTTTTAATTTGTTTATTAAATATGATTGAGTCCCCTGAATGAATAAATAAAACCAAGTCTGATGCGTAGAACTGTTCTATTGAAAAATTGTCAATTAAATAATTGGATAGATTAACTGCAGCACTTCCGTCACTCATTAAAATCTTGACTGGTGAATAGTTTGAATAGTCATGATTATTTATTGCTGCAGAAGATGTAGTTACCGTGCCCAGTATTGGAGAATAGGTTGCATTAATGAACTTTGTATAGTCTACATATGGGTCGTTAGATAGTCTGACTCTATTACCGGCTGAAGTGTTACTAAAGTATTCGCCATTAGATCCATTATAGTTTGGGCTTATTAACATTGGCGTTGCTATACCTCTAGCGTGAAGGTCAACTTCTTTATATAGATCTATATTTCTAGGAATGTAAGAAACAAAATACGTACTGTTTGGATTAAATGAATTAATCTTTATACTTCTACCATTCAAAGCTGTAACTCCATTGATCTTTGTTACAGCATTTTCGTATAGGTAAATAGATGTTAGGTCTGGGTCAAACCTTAAGCTGCATTCTCCATTTGAATTGGGAAAAATCTTTTCAGATCTTATAGAGCTATCTGCATACGGAATGATTGGTTTCCAATCAGATTCACTAGTTGGATTATCGACTATAGAAACACTAAACTCAATTGAAGTTTTATCATTATTTGGCTGAGAAGACTTGTTTGGTATCTCACTAAAGTAGTCAGTTAACATCTTTACTTTAATTGGTCTTCCCTTGGTATCAATTTTTCTACTAACAAAAAATGACTTTGTTTTTGATGCGTCTGACGCGCTGCTTGTGCCTAGGGTAAACATTCCAAAGTTTTTAAAAGAAAAATTATATTCATACATATTCGTTGTTTCTACACTGTTTAGGATGTTTTCTGCGTCTGACTTATCAAATGCAGTAAAGTTTTGCTCAAAGAAATGTAGGTTTTGATCAACTATATTAGAGTCACCAATTGGAGCTAGTCCACTAGAAAGCATTGACTGAACAGATTTTGTTGCATCTCTTGCATTAGATTCGATATATGTTGACGCTAATTGATTTCTTAATCTAGATCCAATGGTATAGGAAACTACAGAAAAAATCATATTAGATAAGAGTGATGTATTTTTAAACTTGTTAAAAGAGTCAAGATCTGAATAGTATCCATCTTTAGAAAGTTTTTCTATAACACCAAAATTCTTTTTAGACAAAGAGTCTGGATAATAACTCGTATAGTTGTAGTTGTATACTTTTTGATTTCTTAATATATAAGATTTTTCAGTATCTTGTAAGAAAAATTTAATAACATAATCTTGCAAAGTGTCATGCTTATCAGACCTAGACTTTCTGATTTCTGACACTATCTCAGATATAAGCTTAGAACTAGACTCTGATTGTATTGGCGAGATTTTTGTTCTTGCATAGTTTGTCTGAGAGAATATAACAATAATTGATTTTACTTGATAGGTCTGGTCAAAGTCAATATCATTATCTTTTTCTAGAGAGTAAGTTGCGTCTAACAATGGTTTCTTTGAAAGAACCTTTGAAGACCTTGTTGAATTTCTTGTGTCTTCCGTCTCTACGACTATCTGTGCTACTAAAAGTCCCTTTGTATAGTTTGGAGATATTCTCAATCTAGCGAGAGGAAGGAGCCTGTTAAACTCTATTCTAACAGCAACCTGTGCAGAGGATGGAACCTCAACCCCATTCCTATAGTTTGAATACTCTGGTTGATCAAATATAGAAGTCTTAATAACAAAAGGACTTTTAGCAGTTAAACTCCAACATTGGGAGTTTACACTATTAAATATTTTTTCAACACCAGTATCAGAAGATATAAATTGTTTAGAAAAATTAGTATCATAGGTTATGCTTTTAATTTCATTGTTTGAAATATTTGTTAAAAGAAAATTATAACTTTGAGAGTACTTTAGCGTCCCTGTTGCGTTGTCGACATGTGTTAGTTGAGTGCCCACAAAAGAAGACCCATCTCTATCTGGAATAACTATATTTTGATTTTCATTTATATATGAATTTTGTTCGTTATCAAAATTTTCTATAAAAGAAGAGTTATATAAATCATCTTCTCCAGATATAAATGAATAATTATTTATGTAAGAATCCATATAACTAATATCTTTTTCTATTTTTTGCAGTTCGCCACCAAATACATTTGACATAGAAGACCCTAACAGCATTATTGACTGAGAAATGTCATACTGAGTTCTTAGTCTTAGATCAAGATCTCTAAACATATCAATTATTATAGTTCTTTGAATTGGCTGCATTTGCCTAATCATGGCTGGAGAAAAATCTGATGGACCAGTAAAAGATGAAATCTTGTTAATCAATCTTCCTAATTCTGATTTCTCTGCGGAAGAATCGGCTAGTATAGACTTGATTGCTTTTCTAGATTGGGAGCTAAAAGATGTGACATAGTCACTTAGTTGAGTTTGCATTTAAACTGTTCTCCAATCATTTCCATCCATGTCCTGTACATCAAAACTAACTCCAGCAGTTAAGTTTGACCTAATTATGGAGTACAATTCTTCTTCAGAAGTAAAGTGATCTTTAACTTGCTTAGGAATTCTAACTATAACGTATCCACCATTTGGATATACGTATCCTTTGCCACAATAAATATCAGCAAATGACAGTATGTTACTGTCAGATTTTGCTAGCGATGTTGGGTTTTCTGTTCCAGATATTCCACCACCCTTAACTCTAAGGTCAAGGAATGATATATCTTCAAAGGAGTATGAATTAATTACATTTATAGTACCTATGTGAAGAGCTAAAGGATTATATTCAGCTTTTGATATATCAAATATATCATACTTATCTGTCCAATTAACTACATTATCAACTAAATAATTAGAATCAACAAGATAAGAATTGTTCACATTATACTCTACCTGGGTAGGCAGAACGTATATGTATATTGGTTTATCTATATTTTGAGCGGTTGGGCTGAATGGGTTTAGGGGTATCTCTTTTCCATTTACGTGCCTTACCACTATATTGGAGTTTTTGACGACATAGCTTACTCTTATGTTCTGTGCATTGCTAGGCACTATATCTTGTTTAAACATTATGTTTCCAGTATGCTTGTCATAAGAAGAGATTAATGAACGATCTATCTTAGACCATGTGCCTGTTGTAGTATTCTTTATCTCTACCGTCATCCAAGGTTCTGCAACATTTGCATCTGTGTACTTATCATCAAAACCAGTCTTGTTTAATTGTTTTTGGTATATATGAAATGTTCCATGTCTAACTTTAATAACATTTTCTGCTATTAAAATAGGGTGCTCTTCCCATACGTCATAATACCCAGAACCAAAAACAGAAGAAGTATTTGTCATCAATCCTGTTGTATCGTAAAGGCATCGTAAAGTTTTTCCATTATGGTTCCTTAAAAAGTTTGAATAATTATAGTTAGGAATTGTTATATTTTTAAAGAACTTTCCAGAACCAATACCAATAAACCAGGAGTCAAATTTAGACAAATCATTTGGTGGAGGATAAACTCCAATTTTTTGTTTAGTTATACTCTTTAAAGAATATAGAGGAGCTATTGTCTTATTTGGAAGCTGTGAAAGAGATAGCATATAGGAGTCTCCACCTAATATGTTTCTAGTAGATGCTTCACCATCAGCGTCATAAGCTAGCAGTGCAATATATATATTGTTCTTTTCTGCTTCATAGTCAAGGTAGGAGAGTTTTTTCCCATAGAATCTTTTAGTTAATCTATTATAGAATTCCCATCTTAGACCATACGAGTACTCAGCTGCAGTATCATGATTCCACAAAAGGTTTATAAATCCAAATGAAACACTCTCTGTAGCATCAGCTGGTCTTATTGAACTAAAATCTGGAAAACCTATTGGGTTTCTATTTGCATCTGTCAATAACACAATTCCATCTATGGCAGAAATAGTTTTTGGAATTTTTCTCACTGGCTTTGACACATCATCTGCATCACAGATATGATAGTCTAAGTCACTTAGCTTTATTATTTCTGAAGATTTTGTGTCAACTTCAAAAGAAGCATTAATTTTAGTATTTACTATGTAAGTTCCTGTAGCAGCGGGGACTGCAGAAATTTGAAAATCTGAGGTAGCAAGTGCTGGTGTTGGGACACCCACTTTATTGGCAGCAGTCACAGAAGGAGCAGAGGTTACAGATAGGCCAGACGTATCATTTAGTAATAAGTTAAAGTTAGTATTAGAATCAAAAGCGTAATTGATTTCTCCCATGTTCTGAATAGAGGAGTTATTATAGACATATAGTTTGTTGCCTGATCCAGAATAATATACGGGATGTGGGTATTGAACATTCTGTAGATTCTCAATATCTTCAGATACAACCCTTATGTCCTCAAGGTATAGTTCAGTTACTGTTGACTGAGCATTTGAGTTTGAGTTAATTAGAGATCTAAGCCCACCATTCAGAACTAGTTGGTAAAACTCTCCAGTAGAAACGACTGTTGTTCCAGTCATTACTCCAGTTCCAACTCCTCTAACTGCACCAGTTTCTGTTCTAATAGTTGCACTAGCTTTTTCTACCATCATATCAAATTGAATATTTGCTACTGAGAATCCTTCAGCATTAGGACCTAGTCCTCCAACTGCGTCTCCAACAAGTTCAAGCATTATATATTTGATACCCCTTCTACCGCCAGTATCTATATGAAGTGTCGATTCTGACAAAAGATTAACATCTACTTTTTTAGAAAATACAGATCTTATTCCTGAGTAGTTTATTCCCGGGATTTTGTGTGAGTTTTGACTATATAGATTCTTGTCGTATAGATAGATATTTTTAATTATCGTATTCCATTTGCCAGTAGTAAATAATACTTCTTTTAATTCAACGCACTCTTCTGGAACTTTTACTATAAGATAATCTTTTATCTGTGTAGGTCCTTTTGTTCCGGTAAAGCTTATTCTTCTATATTCAGTAGTTCCTATAGCAGATACGTCAGAATACTTTACTGCTGCATTGATGTATTGTTTAATGTTTTCATTTTTAATTTCAGATAATTTTGAATCAAACTCTGTAGGGTAGTACCTTTTTAGATCTATCCAGTATTGGCCTAATACAGATTTAGTTTCAGAATCAGTAATTCCATCTATAAAAGATTGCTTTTTTTTCTTTTGAAATAACTTAATTGAGTTGGCAGTAGCAGATCCATATTGTCCATCTACTGCCAACTTGTTAGACATAAACTTTGTTTCTTCATTTATTTTATTTAAAGTGTGTTGAATATATTTTACGTATTCACCCTTTATAGCGACAGTGGAAGAAGAAGAAGATGGAGAAGGACTAGGAGAGGAGGCAGCTGGCTGCTTAGGGTAGACCATAAAATTTTCGTACTTCCACACAAATGATTCTAGAAGGATTCTCCAACCAGTTACACTTCCATAAGTACGTCCACCAACTTTAACTCCAGGCTCATCATTAAACGTAGTGGTTAAGAACTCTTGAAAATTTTGTTCTTCCTTTAAGTCTCCAAATAGTTCTGGGTTATAAACATTTGTCCTAAACCAATTTTCATATTGAATATAAAAATCAGCTACATCTTGACCGCTATATTTTGATTCGTAAGCTGGACGAGTAAAAAACTCATCATTGAAAAAAGTATCTGGGGATTTTTCAAATATTGCAATTCTTGTTTCCATAAGCAATTTAAGCCCAGTAGGATTTCCTGTAGGCTTACCCACACTGGTTCCACCAGATGATCCTCCAGAGGTTGATGTGTAGCCAACTCTATATTCGTCCCACTTTTTAGAGATAGGAATATCTCCTGTGTAATGGAAGTTGTTATAAACATTGTCGGTTTTATCTTGATCTACTGCAAGTATATCTGTTCTTGAAAATGCTTTTGTCGGATAATAGTATCCATAGAATGGAGAATTTTTATTTGATATTGGAATACCAGAATCTTTTACATCCTTGATACTCTTTACCAGAGGATATAAACCAGTTTCTGCTGGAGGTAAATACTTTATATTTCCAGTTCCATTAATGTTAACAGTAAAAGGCGCTTCCCATTTAACTGTATAGTTTGAAGATAGTTCCTTAACTTTTCTGTATGAATAACTTGTCTTTAAATCAAAGTCATAATTTTTTATAGACTGAGCTCTACCTAAGTATTCTTTTGGTATTTGTATTGAACTGTCTGGGCTAGTTAAGTACTCAGATTCATCAACTATCATATATGGATATTGAATGCCTGAAAAATTAAATTCAACTGATTCAACCTTAGCATAGGCATCAACTGTGAGTGGAGCAGAACCATTTGAAGAAACTAATTGATTTTTTGCAGCAGCTGAAAGCTCATGGGCATAGTAAGGAGCTTCTGTATTTCCATAAAAATAATCTGTGGAAGAAACTGAATCAAAATTTAAGAACCCAACTGAGTCATTTGTAGACTCAAGGTAGAAGGTTACGTTTGATAAATCATTATTAATAATAGACGAGTTAACTCCAGTAACTGAAGAAAAGTTAGACAATAGAACATTAGAAATAGAATTTTCTATTTGTCTACAGAATTTTGTCGATGCCGTAGATGCGTTTGCATCTGTTGTTATTTGTGTTTTATCGGAGAAATTGTAGATTTGTTTTTCCTGAGGTGTAAGGACAGTAACTGCGCCACTTGTTCTCTTGCCATTAATCGTCCAAGAGCTTTTCCATGGAGTTGCAAACCATATATCGGACGACTGCCCAAGAGTTACTTGTCTACTAGAAATTACCTTATTTCTAATACTTTCTGAAACAATATTATAGAAGAATTTAATTGCCCCCTCTATAGAAGGGTTAACGGCGGTAATGCCTGGTGTTAAAATATTTGATTGACCACTGTTTACTGTTGGACTTGCTATCCCAGTGTTTTGGTAAGAATCATTTAGTAGGTTAGATATTTGATTTGCGCTAAAATATATTGCTGGTCTTTCAGAGGAAAGGTCGGTCCCTGCATTTGTTGGATACTTTTTTATAACAACTGAATTATTATTAGACAATCTAACTATTGAGTTATTTTGTATAGATGAAAAATCTGCTGATGTAACAAAAGATCTTATTGGATATGAAGATCCAGTTAATGGGTCTTTTCTTTTTCCAAAGACTCCATAAGAGAGCTGGGCTGTTGACTCAGAAAAGTCAGACATATTCCAAGCATTAAAAGTTGTATTCCCATTTACGTAAGCACTAATTAAAGAAAGATAACTAGTAGAATCACTGGTAATTGAATAGTCAATGTTAAAATTATTTAAACCAGCAGCTGCAGCTGTAGACGTATCGAGAAGGTAGCCACAGTCTATGAAAACAGAAATCTTTTTATTGAGCAGTGTATTTATAATGCTAGCTTGCTCTAGCGTTATTGGTGCAGTGGGTGCCCAGTAAAGTATGTCAAAATCATACTGTAATATTGAGGGGCTAGTAATATCGATAGACCAATAGTCTTTGCTCGATTTATCGGATATGTTTGCTGCTGGATTTTCAAAAGAAAATCTTAATGTATTTAATGGATAATTTTCCATATTACTAAATACAAATGGGAATCTTAGATTAGATGTACCAGAACTATTTATTACTGCACAATGAACTATCGGCTGCTCTTCATCAACGTAAATGTTTCTTAAGCTGCTGTAGTCATAAACTATCTTTGCTGCTAGCCTGTAGCTAAATGATTCAAATGTTCTAGGGTCTTGGAAAGCTTTTCTTGGAACAATTGTCTTCCATCCGGGAATATCATTCTTGTGAGTTAAAATTCTGTTTTCTTTATGAGAAAAAAGTTGAGTAGAATATATTCTTTTTGATTCAGAAGAGAAGTCAACAACTTCTGATTCCTCAACAACGTAATCATAGTATGGGGTTGTGTTAATCTTTTCTTTATATCCTAAGAATTGATTCGTAGGAACTCCACCGCCAGATATCTCGAACTTGTCATATACCAAACTTAAATTTTTTGGATCTGACTCCTCAAGAAGAACTATAATTCTATAAAAAGAATCATTTCTAGAAACCCCTGAAGAATCTCTTGAATACTTTTCTAGTATAATTTCATATTTATTTACACCATTTGAGTCAACATGTTTGTCTCCAAAATTATCAACTACTTTAATAGCTAGATTATCTGGATTAGTAAGTGGTATGGAATCTTCAAGGCCAGTATACAAAGATACTGAAGAACTTTGAATCGTAAAAAATTTACTTACATAATAGCTATGGATAAAACTTCTTGCCGTCAACTCAGGTATTCTGTTTGTATAATTTTTGTCAAAATATGAAAGCGACGGACCAATTCTGCTATGCAGTAGCTTATTAGTTACTGACACT
>Ga0181356_1000796_pt1 | contig 13779 bp, 1 predicted proteins | sample Fa13VDMM110SN_FD_130104 | JGI IMG/M metagenome (GOLD analysis project Ga0181356, IMG submission 130104) | Freshwater viral communities from Lake Michigan, USA - Fa13.VD.MM110.S.N | ecosystem: Environmental > Aquatic > Freshwater > Lake | place: USA: Michigan | collected 2013-09-24 | reverse complement strand
ATATTGCAAAAAACAAAGATGTAATTGATTTAGAAAAAGCTAAAAAGGCAAGTAAGAAACAATACTTTAGAATACAGCAATCTATCTATAGAAACTTATTCTACAATATGACTGGGATAATGCCAACCCGCATTGGTCTTATGGCATTAGAAGTAGACTATGATAATGAAGGCAATCTTATTGATGCTAAGTTATCTGATGTAGTTCCTGAAGGTGATGCAACAATAGAACTGGAATACATGCCAGAGGTAGAAAGTATTGTTCCATTAAAGGCTGCACCTAAAAGACCAATTCAAGTGCCTACTGAAGAACAATTAGTAGAACAAGATCCAGAGGAATCCACAAGACTTAGCAATAATGTAGGTAAGAAGATTGTATATGGTGGTGCTGTTGGTACTCTTATGTTAAATTCTGATGGTACATATACTATTCAGAACAAAGATGGTATTGAAACTATAATGTACAATCAGAAACCTGCATTTGATGGTAACTTAACTTTTAATGATGTAGGTATATCTCCAATTAAACAAAAGCAATCAGCCTTTGAAACAATTGTTATAAATGGTACAACTTATACTGTAAAACTAGTTGGATTAAGTAGTGCAGAAATTAATGGTGTAATATATAAAATTAATTGGACAACAGAAGGTCCAGGTAAGGCAATTGCTTCTCTTAGTTATAGAGCTAATGATGCTGAGATAGCAAAATTAGAAATAGAAAAAGAATACTTTGAGGATAAAATTGAATCAGCTAGAAAAGACTATGCATCTTATTTACCTAATGATGTTGTAAAAGATTACAACAGAAGAATTCAAGGTATTAATAGTAGGCTTGATAAGCTAACTAATGAAGAAGCAGATGTTAGAGCTGAACTATTAAAAACGCGTGCTGCATTAGAAAAAGAATTGTCTGATGGACAAATAAGTCAAAACTCTAAAATGCAAGAACTTGGCGGTTATAGATTAGAACTTGAAAAAGTTAATGCTAAGCTCAAATCTCTAAGAGAAAATAATCCTAAAAGAACCATGCGTGGTGGAAATCTTGATGATTTAATTTTTGCAATTAATTCTTTACCAGAAAGTGCTAAGCTTTACAAAGGTAAAACTAATAAGGATCAGCAAGATGATTTAAAACTAATCAATAGCTTATCTGTTTCAAGTGCAATTGCTACAAAAATTGATGCTATATTAGCTGAGAATTTCCCTGAGGCTCTTAATACTTTAATTGAACAAGGTACAGGTGCAGTTAGTTCAACTGGATTGTCTGCTATCTTTAGTTGGTCAAACAATGTTCTTGTTGAATTAGAAATGCTAGGTTCTAGAGAAGCAGTTAAAGGTAATTTAACCACAGATATAGATAACCAAATTAATGCAATCTATGATCTATTAAATGATCTAGAACTAATCAAATTAACTAAAAATGGAGAAATCAGTAAAAGACAACCAAGAGAAGTCAAAGACATCTTTGGAGAAACAAAAGTATCAGACAGGTCTGGTGTATCTAAGGATGAAGGGTCTACCACAGGACAAGCAACGGGAGTTTCTAAGCCAAAAGGAGGAAAGCCGTCAAGAGAACAAATGAGATCTAAAATTGCTGAAGGTCAAATTAATACAGCAAATATCTTATCATCACTTGATACAACTGAAGGAGTTACAACTAAGAAAGGAGCTAAACTTCTTGATGCAATTAAGAATGCTTCCTTAGATGAAATTAATGCCGCTTACATAGCAGCATTAGAAGAACTCAAAGAGAATCCTGGTAGTATTAATACTACAGAACTTAAAGATGCATTTGATCAAAGAATGGATGAACTACAAGTAGAAATGTCTATCAACGCACTTAATGTAAATGACACACTTTTACCTAAAACCCCTATCTTTGGTAATGCTAGAATAGAGCCTGTTTACATAATTAAAAAAGGTCCAAAAGAAGTCAAAATTAAAGATGTTGTTACTGGACAAGTAGACACTGTTACTGAAGAGCAATTGAAACAAAACTTTACTAGAATGACTGAAGAAGCAATAGCAGAAGGAAATGGAGTAGATATTACTCCTGAAGACATAGAAGACTTCAAAAAGAATACTGAGACAATTACTGATACACTAGAAGATGTAACAGCATTAAATGATACAGCAAAAGCTGTAGAACAAGCTGAGACAAAAGGATCTTTTAGAGATAGATTGAAAAACAAAAAATGTAATATTTAAGAAATGGCTTGTTTACTTGACAAAGATGATGTTCTGGCAATTTATGGTGATATCTATGAGACTTTATTAGGTAGAATCAACGGTGATGTAAAAACAAAATTTAACCCAGCTGAATACATTAAAAATCTTCATGCAGAAATTGCAGAGATAAATGATCCTAAGTTTGCCTTAGAAGTTGCACAAGCAGCACCTGAAATCATGTTGCAAGTAATTGCTACAAGAAAAAATGTAAGACAATACTTTGTTGAAAATAAAATTAGCCAAGACCCAATCTCTGAAATGTCTATCAACTTTGAAGATATTGAAATGGTTCAAAAGTTTATTTCTGGCCAAACAAAAAGTTTAGGTGATTATCAAGATAAGATCAAAAGAAAAAGACAATCTAAAAAAGATGTTGATATTATTGATCCTAATGATGCTACTATAAACTATAGTAATGTACAGAAGAAAGGTAAGGTTGAAGATCCCTTAACTACTACGCTCAATTTTGCAGTTACTGAGAATCCAGAATTTGTTGCAGATGAAGATCAAGACAAACCAGATCCAGAAAAAGAAATGTTCTATAAAGTCATTAAGCAAATTATTTTGCTGAATGAAAAGAGAACTGCAGATAATGATGAGATTGTTTATCAAGATGTAGCATTAGCTCAAAGACCAGTACTCATTAAAAACTTTCCAACCAGAGAGGACGGTACTTCTCTTTTAACAGAAGATGAACAAAGATTTTTAGAAAAAAATCCTGAGTACAATGGCATCCTTAATGTAATTGCAGATACTGAAGGAAACTTTATATACTTTACGGAGAATGGTGATATTACATCAGATCCAGAAAAAGGAAGATTAGTCTATCAATATATGAGAGATGTTGCTATAAAAGACAACAAGCTCATGTTAATGAATAGATCTGGTTTTGCATATACTCTTGTTTCCCCTGAAGAAATTGTTGAGAGAAAAAACAATCAATATAAGCTAGTTAATAACATGCCATTAGGTATGTTACAAGAAGAAAAGAAAAAAATGCTTAGAAAAGAAAAGGCTAAGCAAAAGAAAAGTATGAATGATCTATATAGACTTCAAACTTATATAAAAGAAAATCCTGAAGAAACTGTAGTACTTAGAATTACTGGAGGTAGCTTTGGTAACTTTAAAAATCAATATATTCCAATTTCTGAAACAGGTTTATCATTAGATCAAATTAGTCAACCTATTATAGGGGGTCCTAAATCAGGATTTATACAAGTAGAAATTTCACAAGATTTACCTGGTATTTCAGTTAAGCATCCTGTGTATTTGCAAAAAGGAGATGTTAATGATCTTGTGGCAGATAAAGTTGCTACTATCCTTACAACAAAAGCACGCTACAGAGGTGAAGAATTATCTCCAAGTGCAAAACGTACTTATGCAACAATCTTTTTAGGAGATAATGTAATTGATAGCAATACCGGTAAGATAAAAAATAACATTGAAATTTTAACTCCTGAGGTTAATGGTGTTACAACATTAACAGTAAGCATTAATGATGTTCCTGTATTGCTTGATTCACCAACAGCTAAAGATCAGATTAAACAACACTTGTTAAATGCTATTACACTAAAAAATGGTAGAGTTGTTCCTGCAAACTTAAACTATACTAAAGAATATATTGGTGATACTTTTACAGACTATATTGTTGAAGGAGATAGAATTACTACTAAAAAAATAGACTACTTTGATTTCATCAAACCAATGATGAAAATTGAATTCAGTAAAGATTCTGCTGCATTCTTTGTAAATAGTAATGCATATCTAAGCTATTCAGTGCCTTCTGAAATAATGCCAGTAACTAAAACAAACTATGATCTTGCTTCAGTTACTCCTACTTCAAAAAGAAAGGCAATAAATAAAGTAGAAAATGAAGTAGAGAATGCTCCGGAAGTCACAGTTGAACCTGGAGAAGTTGTCTATAATGTACAGAAAGTTTCACCAGTTTATGTTATTAATCAGAACATAAAGAATGTTCCAGTTACATTAAACATTGGTACAAATCTAGAAATAGGTCAAGCTAATATTGCAAAAAAGAAAGCAAAACAATACGCACCTATTACCTTAAGCAAGAAGTCTAAGACACAAACTAACTTTCCTAATATTGGAGCCATTGCTGCACAAACAGTAACTACATTAAACAGATACAAATCTTCTTCAGTTAACTTAACAGGTAATAATATTGTTGAGTTATTTAAAAGTGGATACTCTCAAAAGGATGTGGATTCTGTAGTATATCAAATACTAGAGAAGATTGTTAACTCAAGTAATTTGTTTGAGCCTGTAACAAAGATTGTAACTAATGGTGAGTCAGGTGTATCTGAAGCAGCAATTAAGGCGGCTAAAAAGCTTGGCATTGGTGTTGAAGTAACAGTTCCTATGGGTTGGAAATATACAGTTCCTTGGGCTAACTCTAAGTCTGGTACATATACTATTTCTAATAAGGATCAATTCTTAGCAAGATTTGGAGATGCTCCAGCAAAAACAAATGCTAAGAGAAAGACTCCTAAAACTGCTAATAGAAATGAAAAACTAAGAGCAGAAATAGCAAAGAAAAAAGCTATTGCAAAAAAGACAACAACGGCTAAGAAGACAACTGGTACAAAGACTAAGGCAACTCAAAAAGCAAAAGACAAAGAGATCAATACTGTACCGCAAGTTTCTTTGCTTGAGAGACTGCAGCAGAGAAGAACTATATTTAGTTCTGATAAACTTAACAGAATTGAAACTTTAGAAAGAAGACTTGGTGGTTTCTTTGAAAGATTGTTTACAACTAAAGCTCAGAGAGAATCAATTATCTCTTGGTGGGAAACTCATGAACTTTATAATACTATTCCTCTTGAAAAAATGACTGAGGCAGTAAACTCTAATGCATTTGCAACTTGGAGCCAACATGGTATTACATTATATCTTGCAGATAAAGGTACGCCTATTGACCTTTACCATGAGGCTTGGCACGGATTCTCTCAGTTATTCCTCACAATAGAAGAAAAAACTAAACTATATGATGAGTTTAGAAAACTTCCTAAATGGGAGACTGCAGAGTATGTTGATATTGAAGAAGCTATTGCAGAAGATGCAAGAAGCTATTTAAGAGATGAAACTATGTTTACTGGTTTCATTGGAAAAATCTTTAAAAAAGTAAGAGACTTCTTACGTGCAATGTTTGGTAAGATTACCAGACAGGATATGACAAGACCTAGAGATATTGCTAATGTTAAAGAACTTTTTGACAAACTGTATAAAGGAGAGATATTAGATCTTAAACCTAGTACAGAAAACATAATGTTTACTAAGCTAAACAGAGCAAGGACAATTGAAGGCTTTACTATTGACGAGACAGATAAGATTGTCAATACTATGGATAACCTATTAGGCTTAGAAGTCCAATACTATAATGACGTAAATGATTCTTCTACAGGTGCAGTAAGAGTATTTTCAGATACAGTGAATAGACTTAAAGCATATGAATCTGTAAGACAACAAATGATCAATACTGTAGAGTATTATTTAGACCAGTATGCAAATATTCTTGAAGATGATCCAAATATGATTGGAGAGCAAGAAAGACTAAAAGATATAATTGATCTTCTTTCTAGAGCTATTGATCAGTTTGGAGATCCAGAAAAAGCATTTAATAAAAAAGAACAGTACTCAGTTGTTGGCTTCCATATGAAGAAGTCAAGATTTAAAATACTACAAGAAGAGCTTTTAGAAGATCCAACAGATTTAGAAAACTCAAGAATCTTACAAGACTATAAGGGCAATGTAATTAATCCTAAGAATCTTGCAGCCCCATCAACTATGATGGTTATTTCTAATATCATCAAAGTAGAAAAAGATGAAGATGGAAATGTTACTGAAGTAGTGGATGTGTTTGGTATTCCACAATTAGAAGACATTGATATTATGTGGAATAAACTTTCTAGAATTTTAGAAGGTTCATTTGACTATCCTGAAATGTATGAGAGACTTGTAAGATACTCTGAAAACTATCCAGAGTTTCAACAAATCTTAGATACTCTAAGAAATCCTAATGAGTTTGAAGTTAATGATGCATTACAATTTGCAATTGAAACTAACTTCTTTAAAGACTTTAAGAAACCAAGAGTAAAATTCATTCAGTATAATATTAACAAAAATATTCTTCAACGTAAACTGTATGATGAAGAGGGTAGAAAGATACAAGATGAGAAAGCTACTTATGAAAGTGTTGTAACAACAGCTAACTTTAACTATAATGCTGTAGTAACAGACTGGAAAAATAACTTTACTACTGCTAGTACTGAAATAAATCCATATGTTGAGCTTGATGGTGATTTAAATCCTATGTTGGATACTGAAAAAATCATTAGACATTTTGGTACTGATAGAGGAGTATTTAAACATCAATATGCTAGAGAGTTTCTTGAGGCTATGGGTATCTATATGGATAGATCAAGCTCAGAAATTAATGCAATTTTTGAGGATACTCTTAATTTATCAAATGCCTTTAGACTTCAATTAGTTTTTGAAACAATTAAAACAGTACATGCAGCTTCAAAATCTACAGACTTTGCAAAAGTTGGTGCTGCTGAAACGTTTAAACATGATCCATTAACTGGATTAATTAAAGGTTTACCTGATGTACTAAAACAATCAGGAAAACAATCAGGAGAACAATCTACAGATATTGCATCTTCTATAAAGATATTAGCAGAACTTCAAGCACAGTTCTCTGATGGTTATTCTAACTTTAGTGTACTATCTCCGGAAGGTAATAGAATTTGGGAACAAGTTGTAGATAACACAATCACAAGAGTTGTTACATCTATTAATCATGCAAGTAGTTGGCAAGAACTAACGCGTGATCAAGCTGATCCAAATGGTAAGTATAAGCACATGCGTTGGTTATCAGAAGAAAACAATCCACATAGTAAGTGGTCAGTTCTTCTGAATTCAATCTTTCATTTAGATGACCCATTAGCTGAAAACTATGGTGATAAAAGAATGATTAGAAAGGGTACTGAACAAGTACCAGCTAAACTTACATTAAATAACGTAGGAGGTACACAACTTATTGTTAAGAATGGTAATGATTCTGTAGGAAGTTCAACAGCATCTCTTGATGCAACAAGTAAATTCTTACAGGAAGTACATACTATGTTACTTAGTGGTATTGAAGAATTCATGCGCCATGCTTCTAAGAATACAGCAATGTCATTATCAACAGATCAAATTGATACTTATCCTGGTAAGAAAGATAAGCATCTCTATATTGATATTGATCTATTTAAACCTAAGAATTCTGGACTTGGAGAAACTGAAGCCTTTAATATTCTAGTAGGCTATATGGCTGGAGAGTTAGAAAGAATTAACAGATACAAAGGTAATCGTGAACTATATTCAACCTATGCAGGATATAATAGACCAGTACAGAAGAAAGATGGAACTACTGTTGACGCAGCTGAAGTCTTTACAGCATTTGATGATGTATTAACAGAACCTGTAAAAGAAGAACTCTATAAAATTAAAGGAAACTTAGTTGAGGAATTAGAAAACAATCTTGAATTAAGACAACGTGTTAAGAGAGATGTGCTTAATTACTTTGAAAAAGAAGTACAAGCTAACCTTGCAAGGTTGCAATCATCAAGATTTGTTGACCAAGCTTTATATCAAAAGGGTGCACAATCAGGTTTATCAAGAGATATGATTGATGAAACTCTCATGAAAGCTTATACTTATAACTCTTGGATTCATAAGTTTGAAACTCTTATTCTAGCATATGGTGATCTTGCTCAGTATAATCATGATAAAGAAGAATTCCATAAACGTAATGCTGGTTTAGGTTCAGGTGGATTAGGATTTAGAGTTGACTTACAAGCACAATCTTTTATCAATTCTAGTTTATTCCCTAGACTCTATGCTAAAAAGAATGGTTACAAAGTAAGACAGTATGATGGTACTCTTGCTACTGCCATTATGAAAGAGAAAAAAGTTAAAGAGTCTGTTTACTATAAAGAATACTTAGAGGAATTAACTAAGTCAATGACTAAAAGAATCAAGGATCCTGTACTAGCTAAACAAGCTGCTGAAACTGCATTAGGAGAATACCTTGGAATGAAAGAAGGTGATGGTCAAGGACATATTACATTTGAAGCCTACCGAATGCTTAAAACTCTTGAAGGAAACTGGTCTGACCAACAAGAATTACTTTATAAAAAGATTGTTGCCGGTGAACAGATTAGTGTTGAGGATGTAATTCAATTTTTCCCACCATATAAATTACAGTACTTTGGTAATATTAAGAGTGAGGGCTTACCAGTTACTTCATTCCATAAGTTTTCATTGGCACCTATAGTTCCAAATACAACTGCTAATAACTCTTATTATGAGAAGCTTCATGATAAAATGATGAGTCAGCAAATTGATTATGTAACATTTGAGACAGGATCAAAAGTTGGGCATATTGGATCAGGAGATGTAGTAATTGACAGTGAAGGTAACTTTAATGATGATGTTACATTTACTCCAAACATTGTATTTGCAGAATACCTTAAAAATCAAACAGAGATAAACTCTAAATATAAAGGTGGATCTCTTTTCTCAACTCAGATGAGAAAATTAATCTTGGAAGGTCTTTATGAAAAAGGTGTAATTGATACAACTGAAGAAGATCAACTTACTAATCCAAGAGTAAGAAAATATCTTAATGATGTAAAAGAATACACTGAAACTCTTAAAATAGGTTTACTAGAAGAGATTGGTTATGAAGAAATTGATGGTAAATACTATCCTAAGAATCAAGACAGTATTGAGAAATTAGTAGATCTGGTAAGAACAAGTCTTGAAATTGAAGATGTAGTAGGAGACCACTTAATTGACTTTATTGATGTATTAGATGATGGTACATTAAGATATGATATATCTCTTCACCCAGAAGCAGCCAAGATTGAAAAATTAATAATGTCTGTTATTAATAAAAGACTTATTAAACAAAAAGTAAATGGTGAACCTTTAGTACAAGTATCTGCAGCATTTTACACTGGTGCTTTTAAAAGACCAGAGAATAAATTAAAACTAGGTACAGACGAAGATATTAAAAAGTATGTAGGGTCTAACTTCCTTCCAACATATCATAAAAAAGCTGATGGTTTAACTGCCGCAATGAAAGTTATGATTGCTTTACAGGGTGACTATTCAAATCTTTTAAATCTTAAACATCCTGATGGTAATCCAATTGGAGACATTGATAGACTTAATGAAGCTATCAAAGATGAAGAATGGTTAGATGAAAATGATGGTGCTAATAGAAAAGCAATTACTATTGTAGGTGTACGTATTCCTGTACAAGGTCTTAACTCTATGGAGTTTATGGAAGTATATCACTTCCTTCCTCCACAAGCAGGTAACATTATTGTACCTCCAACTGAAATTGTTGCTAAATCCGGAGCTGACTTTGATATTGATAAGTTGACATTATACATGACCAACATAAATGAAGACGGTGTATTACCAACTAGAATGTTTGATAATGTAGAGCAACTTAAAGAATACATACAAAATCCAGAAGTATCACAAGAGGATAAAGCATTTGCATTAGAAATGCAAGAAACTGTATTGCAAAACTCTTTAATAGATAGTATCAGAGGTATTCTTGAATTACCACAAAACTATACTTCATTGATTACACCAAATGGTACTTTTTTATTAAAAGACTTAGCTGATGACTTATCTAAATATGTAATGGATTATGATCCGTTTGCAAATAAATCATCAAAGCAATCTAATCTTTCAGGAGACGGTAAAAATAAAACTGTTATTAGTCCTACAAGAGTACTTGAAACCCAATATAATATCTTTAAACATGAATCAAATGTTGTAGGTAAAAGAACTCTTGGTCTTGGTGCAGTAGAAAATACATTCCATACCCTTATCAATTCAGTTGAAACAGAGGGTGGAGTAGCAATGCCTTCTACATTCTATCATGGTAGTGAATCAGATCCTAGAAAAGCTTTATTGTGGTTAAGACATAATAAAGTAAATAAAGGTGGGGAAGAAAGAATATCTATTGCCAGTAGATATGATGTAGATGGAGTAAATAAAATTGCAGATATTATCTCTCAGATGATGAACGGCTGGGTGGATGTTGAAAAAGATGCATGGGTATTCTTTATCCAAGGTAACTATGAAGTAGCTCCTAACCTCTTATACCTAGTTAAAGCTGGTGTACCTGTTAAAGAAGCAGTATACTTTGTATCTCAACCTCTTGTAAGAGAATATGTAAAACAACAACGTCTTGCTAAATCAACTTTTGCTGATGTATTAGGTATGGAACCTGAATCAAGAAACTTTGTAAAATATCAAGCTGCAACAGAAACTCTTGCAAAATACTTTGAGCCAACTTTAGTAAATAGACTTGCAAAAAACGTAGCAAGATATGAAGAAGGTATAATATTAGCAGATCAAGTTTTTGAAAAGAGAAAAGCTAAGAACTTTACTGAAAAAGAGATGTACAAGCTTATTAAAGATTTTAAGAAAAATCCTGAAGCTGCATCATCTGAATTATCATTAGCAATGTTCTTGCATTATCTTCAGATTGAACAACAGATTACAGGTCTTACTAAATTAAAAATTGCTGCTAACCCGGATACCTCTACAAATCCAACTGGTAGTGAAGCAGAACAATCACAAGCAAATATTGAATCATTATTTTTTGAAACCAAATTAGAGGATGGTCTTGTAGATAAAATGATGAATGACAGTGTAATTTCATCATTCTTTAATAACCCACTAGCCTTAGCTATTAATGAAGTTATTTTTCCATTACGCTATAATAAAGCTATCTCTAGTTATTTAATTGCTAAAAACAGAAGTATTAGAGAAGATAGTGAAGCAACATTTGGAGAAAACAAATCAGATGTATTTATTAATACATTTAGAAATGACTTAGTAAGTTTCTTATTCCAAACTGCCGCAAGAAGATATGCATTAGGTAAATCATATAAATCTTACGGATTACAAACTACAGTGCCAGTTTCATTAGTAGACCAATTAAAGTTTGGAGCATTTGTTAAAGAAGATAAAGCAGGTAATAAAACACTTTATATTGATGAGAAAGCATTGAAAGATGACTTCCAAAGAAAAGTATATATAAAGGGTTCTGAAGAGTCTGATAATTATGAAAGCCGTGGCTTATATCCATTAAGTCATGGACACTTCCACTTTGATGGTCTTACTAATGAAGGAGAGTATGTAAAATTTGTAGCAGAAAGAGAGTATCTAAGATCAGTTTATTCAAAAGCTGATGTTAAAAAGATGCCTAACTACAAAGCAGAACTCAAATTAGTTAAAGAATCTAATCCTGGAACGCCTGCTTCTAAGCTTGCAACCATGACATATGAAAAAATACTTGCAATTAAAGCTTTAGAAAATACTTTAAATCCATTCCATATGTTTAAGGATCCTGTGTATTCATATGCTACACAGTATACACAAATGATGAATAAGTATGGAACTGAACTTAAGAAAAACTTCTCTGTTCTTAATAAGTTAAAGAATGATCCTAACTCTGCCAGAACAATGTTTAACTTGTATGTGGCAGAAAAAGATTTTACAAATGATACTTCAAATTTATACTTTAAAAACTTAAGAGATCTTGCAGATCCATCAGTTAAGAAAGTAGATGATGTTGCAGATAATCAAATGATAAGTGACTTCTTTTCTAGGCTTCCATTATATGCATTTATGCAAACAGGTATTAACAGAACTAAATTTAATTTTACAAATATTGTAGAGTACAATCAGTTCATGTACTTAGTAGACAATGAGTCAAAAAAATTAATCAAAGCCCTTGAAGATCCAGAGCTTGCTAATGTTTTCTTGGATGCATATTACAAAAGATTTGTAAGAGAAAATTCAAGAACAAAAACTGATAGAGGTAGGTATAAAAACTACTTGTTCAATATTGACCTTGACACATTAGCAAACATTGAAGAAACCAAAATTGATGGTGAAGAAACTATCCTAGATAGAGAATACTTAACTGAGTCAAGAACTCCTGATGTATTTATTCTTAATGAAAAAGGATTTACGCCAACAGATTACAATAGAGCAGTAGCAAGCAATAGAGACATAACATTTATCTATCCTGCATCTGTAGCTATGCTACAAGGTAAATCACCGGGAGTAGGAAGAGCTGTTGTTAGAAATATTGCAGGAGACATGACAATTGGATTACCTGTGGGTCTCAATAGTCTATTTGATAATCTATCTGCTCTAGAGCCTCAAAGCTTCCAAATCATTAAAGATGTATATGAAAATGGTATCCAAGAGATTAAAGATCTTTTAAAAGAAGGCTTCCAAGTATCATTCCCATCTGAAGGATTTGGAGATCCCACTAAGATGCCTCAAGAATTATTTGTATATTTATCTAAGAGACTTTATGATGAATTTGGTTTCTTAAATCCTGGATCTACAATGTATGAAGAAGTACAAGATTTAGTAGCAAAAAGACAAGGTATAAGCGACAAGGAAATTTTAAATAGACTTGGTCTAGAAGAAGATCCTTTTACATGTAAAATATAATAAAATGATCTGTAGTTCAAAAGATAACTCAATTAAATTCCTATTAGAAAACGGAGCAACTGATGATGTAAGAAAAATCATTGATCTGGCTAAGTTTGATGCAGCTAATGAGAAACTCACAAAGCTTGCTCAAACAAAATACGGTTTGGATACCATGGGAGCAAGCCTATTTAGTATTGCCTATGAGTCTAAAAAATACATGAATGAACCATACTATAGAGAATCTACCTATACTATACCAAGAGCTATTCCAAATGAACCTCTCTTCAATCAATTAGATGTTCTTATAGATCAATTTGAAAATAGAGAAGCTGTTGAAGAGACTGCTGTAAATACTCCTTTTCAGTTTAAACTGTTTGATCAGTTTGAAGACTTCCCAGTCTTTGAATATGACTTATCAAATCTGCAAAATGCACGCACTAGAGAAGTAGCAACTGTCTTAGCAGAAAGACTCTCTATTGGACTCAAAACAAACTACGTAAACATCACTCAACAAGAAGCGAGAAACCTTCTTAAAAACAGCCCTATACCATATCAAGGTGAACCAGCCTTTTACTTTGCAGGCTCTGTCTATACGGTAGGGGAGAATGTCTCAGTGGATACTGTACTACATGAATTCTCACACCCTTTACTTCAAGGTATCAGACAAACCAATCCCAGACTTTTTAATCAACTTTACTTCCAATTAGCTGGCACATCAGAGGGTCAAGAGATCATCAGAAGAATTCAGAAAGCTTACCCTGAGCTGGAATTTGAATCACCAAGATTCATGGAGGAAGCACTTGCATATGGGTTACAAAGAAGAGCATCAGACAGAGTTACAAAACAACTTGAGTCAGATGGATTTGATAGTTTTATTAAGAATTTGCTTAATCAGATCAAGCAGTTATTAAAGAACATTTTTGGCAACAAGGTAAAAGTTGCAAGACTCAATGAGAGTACTACGCTTGACCAATTAGCAGACATGCTATTAGAAAAGGACTTT
>Ga0181356_1000795_pt1 | contig 13782 bp, 28 predicted proteins | sample Fa13VDMM110SN_FD_130104 | JGI IMG/M metagenome (GOLD analysis project Ga0181356, IMG submission 130104) | Freshwater viral communities from Lake Michigan, USA - Fa13.VD.MM110.S.N | ecosystem: Environmental > Aquatic > Freshwater > Lake | place: USA: Michigan | collected 2013-09-24 | reverse complement strand
GGTTTTCCATTAGTACACCTCCCAGGCGGCACGGAGAGCTTCAACTTCGCCCTCGGGAACAGGGGACAGTCCTGCCACATTCTGGCGAGGGAAGAAAGTCGCAATCCCTGCTTTGGCTGCTTTGAGGGAGGCAAAGCCCGTGGCATAGGGACCATCAACCAACGCTCCGTCGCAGACGAAACGAGCGCGGTAGAGCTTGTAGCTCCGGGCTCGGTGGGGACCAAAGACCATCAGTGGGGCTTGGGCACTGCTGTCCGTACGTTGTCCGTCTGGACCTACTAGGAAACCTGCTTTGAGCTCACCGTCTACGTGCGAAACACGGATACGAAGGCCCTGGGCTGCGTAGGTGTCGAATTTGTCCTGCTTGGTGTCGTCTGTGGGCTGAGCCTGTTCATTGCTATCGCCTGGCGGTAGTATCCCTGCTTGTTCCGGAGGATTCAGGACTGCCTCCTGCTGGGCTTGGTAACCCATCATTTGAGATTGGAACTGAGCATCAGTACTGGCGATGAGCTGTTCAGTCACTGCTTGGTTCAGGGTGGTCTCAATCGAGTACTCGGTGCCACCGAAGCGGGCCTCACGCACCTCGAGGGCGTTGAGTACACCGAGATTGACGTACTGGGCGTCCACCTGCGCTATTTGGAGACGTAAGGCTGCTTTTTCGCTGTCCGTCTGCGTAAACACGCTGGGGAAGCTGGTCGCCCAGGAGGACGGCACACGTCCTCGGGTTGGGCCCTGCTTACTTGCCAGTATGTACGTGAAGATCTCTGTGATCGGGGTACGGCAGTAGACCTCCTGCCATTGCTCGACCAAGGAAGCCCAGACCCGTTCTTCGAAGCGGCCTTCTTTACCCAGGCCACCAGGGGAATCACCCATCAAGATCGAGGCGGGCCAGCCGGTGGCAGCCTGAAGATCTTTGACGAAGGGATCGGTGGCGTTAGCGATGTTGCCCAGAGCGCGGTTGAGGAAGCTCAGCTCCTCTTCGGTGTCGACCACCATGCCGCCGTAGATCGAGCGGCTCAAGTTGTTGGCCTCGAGGCGTTTTCGAATGTCGCTTTCGTTTCCGGAAGCGATCCGTTGGAATAGACCTGGGATCTTGTGAACGAACATGTCCGCATCGGAGGTCATGTTCTCGAGGCCAGCCATGGCGGACTCGTAACGCTTGTAGGACTCCCAGATCAACTGGAGGACGGATTGACCCCATCCAGTGTTCCGTGCTCGGACACGCCAGGGCAGATACATGCCGTCGAAGCGGGCCACCCGGCTGCTGTGGATCCTGACGTTGACATACGCGGCTTGCTGGGCATCCGTGATCTTCTGACTGGTGGTAATCCGGTAGTGGGTTGGCTTGGACCAGTCAGTGATCGTGAAGTCCTCGGGTAGCAGTTCCCAGCGGGAGAGGGGGATATACCCGTTAATGGCGCGGATGTTGTTTGTATTAACAGGCTCGGCTGGATCTTCGACTCCGTCGTCGATTAGGAGGACGATCCCGGCTCCCCCGTACAGGCGTTGAAGCTTGATGACTTCGGCTAGCGCTTGGTGGAATTGGCTGTCCTTAAGGAATTCTTCAAATGCCGAAATAGTGTCGTTGGCATTTGGGTCTTCGTCCCCACCCAGGGTGATGGATGTGCGGTGCCTCAGGATCTCGTCCGAGATGGCATCGACGTATCGCCGGGGGATTCCGTGGGAGTACAGAGCCTCAAGATCTGACTGTCCAAGGAAAGAAGGTGTGGCAATACCCGTAAAGACCGTTCGATCCTTCGAAGACATGCCCATTCCAGTCAAAACATTGACCAGGGCTCCGTCGTTCCGGAATTCTTCGGAAGTGGTTTCGGACACGACGACTATGGAATGCGACCTTACATCCAAGTTTAGGGACTTTTATCGATCTTTTTGTATGGTGTAGAAAGATCGAGTTTTGATGCAGAAAGATCGAGTTGCTGTGCAGATAGATCGATGTTTTACGCCGATAGATCGATTAACGGTTGAGATAGATCGAGTTTGGTATTAAATTTTTGCTGTTTAGCACGACTCTTGAGGGTGTAAAAGCCCTTGGTACGCTGCGGTAACGGCGTTCTTAGTCCTCGGTGTATCACCAGATCGATGGTACTAATTTGTTGCCTAAGAAATCAGCTAAAGAACGGTTTAGGCAAAGTATTCTTCGAAGGTGGGGTTCTTCGTGCGCTTATTGCGGGGATGAGCTTGGCAAGTGTGCCACGCTCGATCACGTCGTACCACGTATCAAGGGTGGATTAACCCATCAGAGAAACCTTGTGGCTTGTTGCTTGGATTGCAATTCGCGTAAAGGCGCCCTCGATTGGGCTGAGTGGTTTCGTAATCAGGGTTTTTGGGAGCAGCAAAGGGAGACGGAGATCCTGGAGTGGTTGATGGATGAGGGCGTTGACTGTGGTTAAGAATTCCCCCACCTCTCAAGGGCGGCGCGAACTAGGTCGATGTGGCCAATTCCGGCATCCTCGATCTCGCCGGAAAGCTCAAGGATCTCCATGACGGTCGGCGGCTCCGGCGGTGGGGTGGCTAGGGCAGCGCGGGCGCGATCCATTACATCAGCCCATTCCTCTGTGCATTCCACTAGGACATGGCCTTGAAGCTCTGTCAATTCAACCAGTAAGGAGCGAAAGTCGGGGGTGGTGGTCATGATTTAGTTTCCAGTTCGGTAATAATTAGTGGAATTGCCCAATGAGGCAACCAATGAGAACATGCCTCTGGAATTGTCACATGCGGCGGGTTGGGATAAGGGCGCGGAAAGAACACGGCTCTTAAAGTCCAACGCTGATAAGAATGCGTCCATACCCAACAGAAACCCGCATCGGCATGTTCAGTTGGCCTTCCTATGCAATCTGACGCTTCAGGCATCCTTTCAGTGACAGGGATCGGTTCAATGGCTGGTCGAATTGAATAAGTCATTTTGCCAAGCAGGTTAAACAAACGCTCAATGCTGACATTCCGGTCAAGGCACACTGCCTCGGCAATTTTGCGGCCAGCAGGCGTCAACAGGCTGGACTTCAAGACAGGGTGGTTCATGAGTGGTAGGGAAAGGGCCGCCGAAGCGCCTCCAGTTCGGTGGCGATGGCAAGGAGTTTGCGCCGCGTCTCAAAGCGTTGATCTTGCTTAAACTCATCAGGCGCAATAGAACCGGTGCTGCCAGGCCGCATTCCTCGACGACTAAAAACTTCTTTCGGCACCACCTGATCCGCAGCAGCACGAAGGGCGGCCGCAATACCTTGAGCAGTAGTACCAGCCTGGCTAAACACCATGTTGGCAGCATCCAGCACGGTTTGGGCGCTTGGTGATAGTTCAGTCATTGGGCAGGGCCTCTATGACACAACAAACTTTCTCGACTTGTTCAATTACGTCCATTGCAAGACAAAGTTGCTTGTACGCTTTGTCTTCAAAACCACTAGCCAAGAACGCTTCAGCAGAAGCTACTCGACGAGCAAGTGCTGAGTAGGCTAGTGCATAGTTCGGGGGAATCAACCACTGCTGCACTAGCTCCGGCGGTAGTGTGATCGGGTGTTGGTGGTCAGTCATCAGATGTGTGCAAAGAATCCAGCGGTTTGAGGTGTCTCCGGGATGAGGGAGACAGCGAAAGCCAGTGCCATGACAGTGTCGTCATGGGCACCGGAAGCCGCCTCCCTTGCCCCGGATTCGCGTTGTTGGAAGGCTCGTAACTCTTCTCCGATGACGCCCTCGGGGAAAATCAGCTCATCGCGTTCCAGCAAGTACAGGACTCTGTCTGTCGCAATTGTCTTACTCGGACGACTTGTACTAAAAGTTTCGATAGCATAGGTAGGCAGGACATGTTGTAGCGCCTCTGCAATTACGGCGCCCATTGCCTGCTTCTCCACGATTACCCGCTCAGGAAGGTAGTCCTCAATCAGGTTTTTCACATGACGCAAGCTGTAATCTGTGCTCTTGCCATTCTCGCGATACATCCCAACAACCTCGTAGGGGGTGGTTGTGACATCAAGGACGATCGCTGTGAAGTAATCGTTGCCCCCTGCGTTCGGATCGACTCCGATTACATAGCTCCGGCCTACCGAGCCGCATTCGCGGAAGAAACCCCGGGAAGCGCGCCGTACAAGGTCGCTGGGGTAGATCTGAGTATCGGTCGCACCGAAGGCCAGCTCGTACTCGGAGTCCCATGCGGCCTGGGTCATCCGGCGTGACTCACGGGTGCGCTTTGCCCAGTCCGGGTCGTGGCCGTAGATCGGGTGCTGGCTGTAGTGGATCGCAACCCGGTTCCACGAGTCATTTACCTGGGACAGGCGCTCGTTTAGGGCTCCAATCTGGCGAAGCTTGACGTAGGCGTACCAGTCGGCTGGGGTTCCTTGGTGCCAGAGCTGGCCAAACCAATCGAGCTCGGTATCCGGGGTTGAGGTGACGATCACTTTTGCTGCGTCCCCCACCATGGACAAGGTGGGCATGGCACCCCGGTAGATCTCTGCTGCGCCGTCAAGGAAGGCTCCTTCGTCCATGAATAGGACAGAGCAGCTGGGGATGCCCCGGGCAGCTCGAGGTGAGGCCGGGAGGAAGTAGAGCGTCCCCCGGCCTTCTATCGCGATCTGAGTGTTGGAGTCAGTCAGGTAGCGAATCGACTCCCCGTCGATGGAGTTGGCCATGGCACGGACACGGCGGCCGAGTTCACTAGCGTCCTGCTGGGTCTTGGAGAAGATCACCGCTGCGAATCCACGCTCGGTCAGGGCCCGGCAGAGCAGGTAGGAGCAGACAGTCTCGGAGGCACCCATCTGCCGAGATTTGTTGATGATTGTGTTGGGGTTGGCGTTAATACTTCGTACAAGGTCTTCCTGGTACTTGTAGGGGTTAAAGAGTGCCACGGTTCCGGCGGTGCGAATCCAGGTGCGGCGTGCAAATTCGGGCCATCGGTCCACGCCAGGGAGCTGGGTCAGCCTATTGCTGACTGCGTAGTTAGCTGAACGAGCTTTACGTCGGGCTATCTCGTCTCGCAGTTTCTCGGCGCGTCGTTGTAGTTGGGCGAAAGAGGCTGTCATGTGGGCTCGGTCTCGGGGTCAGCCGAGGGCAGGAGACTGAGGTCGGGGTCGAGGATGTCGCTGCCGGGTACAGGCTCGGGACTTTGGGCTTCTTCGCTCATCCCATAGAGCTGTTGCTCGAGATCGGCAATTGTGCGCTCGAGCATCTTGCGTTCTTGAAAGGCTTGGGCACCGGAGATCAGGGCCCGCGAAGCTGCAATGCGATCACAGGCGCGAGCTTCGGGGTTGTTCATGATCTCGGTCAGGGTGGCGACCGCCATGGGGACAACCGTGATGCCCTGTCCTCCTCCTGCGTCGATCAGGTCTTGCTGCTGGCCGTACACAGCTCTCTGGACTGCTGGACGCTTGCGCCAGGTGTAGAGGGTGCGTTCGGAGATGTTGAGGCTTCGGGCAACTTCTCGGCAGGTTTTACCCCGTGCGAGGAGCTCAACGGCAATGCGCTCGCGCTCTCGGAGACCGTCGATTTCGGATGGGAGTTGTCCTGGCATGGTGCCTCTGGGGCTTCCGACTTGTTCTGGTTATAACTTACACCTTCCGAGTTTCGCAATTGGACGGCGTAGTCCACAGAGGCGGCGAATTCGTAGAGAGATCTGTGGTCGTAGCGATTCAGGTCGCGTGCAATCGCATAGCGGGCTTCCGTTGTCACTAGGGCAAAGGCTGCTGCTAGTCCTGCGTGCTCGGGGCTGGGATAGTTGCCTGGTGACTGTGCAGCCTTGGTGTAGGCGGCAACCAGCTCGCTCAGCTCAAAGCTCAGTTCCAGTGTCACGGTCAGACTCGGGCAACGACGACGCTATGGCCTTGGTTTTGGTATTTGCCAGCGCGATCCTGGTAAGAGACAGCGCAGGGTTCCCCCTCGAAGAACAGTGCTTGCACAATTCCTTCGTTGGCGTAGAGCCGGCAGTCGGCGCCTGAGGAGTTGGAGAACTCGAGGGTGAGGTGGCCACGCCAGCCGGCTTCTCCGGGGGTGAGGTTGGCGATGATGCCACAACGGGCATAGGTGCTCTTGCCAATGAAAAGGGCGGTGACGTTCTCGGGGATCGAGAGGTATTCAAAGGCTACGCCTAGGCCGTAGGAGTGTGCAGGGAGGATGAAGTATGCGCCCTTTCCGTCTTGATGGAGGCGGGCTGGCTCGAGGTTGTCGTTGCTGAATTCCTTGGGGTCCATGACGGTTCCCGGGACATGGCGGAAGATCCGAAAATCTCTCGGCGAAAGGCGTAAGTCGTAGCCGTAGGAGCTGCAGCCGTACGAGATCACTCGCTGGCTGTACTGCAGCTCCTCTGCTTGGACGTTTAGCTCCACCCGATCCACGCGGCGAATGAGTGCAGGCTCGAAGGGGATGATCATCCCAGCCTTTGCTTGGGTTCTGATCCAGGAGTCGTTCTTGATCATGGGAAGGGTCCTTAGTAGACGACAACGTTGACTCGACCGATCCCATCAAGAGGGATTCCGAGCTTGTAAGCCGCTCCGGCTGAGAGATCCAGATTGCAGTTGCAGCGGTCCCAGACTCGGGCGACGATCGAGTGTCCGTTTCGTGAGATGCGGAGCTTTGTGCCGCAAGGCAAGGTGCGATGGGCCACGCTCACTCCCCAATGGTCGTACCTCCCATTACAGGCGTCCTGTCGACCGGCGTACCAAGGGTGATACACGGTGGCTGTCAGCGTTTCTGCGTTTGCAGGAGTGGTTGTAAGCAGTGCGATTAGAGCAAGAACCTTCTTCATGCAGAGTGAGTGGTGTGGATGAGAGTTTTACTTGACATGTGACCACGCCTTGCGGGTCACAATCCGGGATACGGTCGCAGCTGCGATGCCGTACTCCTTAGCGAGGTTGATCTGAGGTGTTCCGAGCGCAGCGAGCTTGCGAAGCCTGATCACGTCGTTTTCGGTCAGGACTGAAGCCCCGTTCTGGGAGCCAAGTGCCAGGGGACCTGTTTTTCTTGTCCCGGTCTTGGGGCCAGGCTTGGCCTTTAGGTAGGACTCCACTGTGCGAGTGAGAGTGTCACACTTCATGCAGCGCAACCATCGATGCGTAGTGTCTGCACGATGTTCCGTGTTTACGACCCGGGTAACTCCAGCGCATTGGCGGCAACGCATCAAGCCTCCCAGATCTCGGGGGTAGAGGCTGGCTGGCCAAGTTGGTTGGTTCGTAAGCCTTTGTAAACGGCACGGCCGACGTAAAGGCCAGCCACCAGGGTAAAAAGAATTCGTTTCATGGAGGAGTGGGTTAGGAATTCCAGCGAATGAGCTGGGCTTTGCGTTCTTCGATCAGATGGCTTGAATTGACGATCGAGCAAATACCGTTTGATAGACAGATGCGATAGCAGTCGTGCCCCACGTCATCGACGAAGTGCTCAACAGTGGCTTCTTCAGCGGTGGGAGTCATTTCGAGCTGTCCTTGTCTGTAAGGGGCGTGCCGGCGTACTTGACCCAGAGACCGGTGTAGAGGCCGTGCATCTCGTGGTCGCTGGAGTCGCGGCCATCCAGGGCATAGAGCCCGTCAAGGCGGACTTGACGCGCCAGCTGCTCGACTGGGTTGCAACCAATCAGGGGCTTGATAGGGACGGGCTTTGTGGTGCTCATGTTTAGGTGAGGCAGATGGAGCTTAATGGGTGTCATGCCGGTAGTCCGGTGACCGCGGAAGGGTCTCTGAGCAGACGTTTGAGGCGTCGGTTGAACGCCTTGGCTCGTACTCGGTCGTAGCTGGTGAGGTGCCAGTGACCACACCAGGGGCAGGCGTAGGGAGTCAGCGGGTAGTCATGCCGTCTGGTAAGGGTGACGGCCTCGGAGCGAGAGGTGTAAGGCGCTTTTGACTTGCACATGTCCTGGGCTTTAGCCAGGAATGTCTCGTCGTCGAGGTCGAGGGGGTTGATGTGAACTGAAGAGGTCAAGTGAGTAGTGCTTTGAGTTGTTCCGGTGTAAGCAGGTGATTGTGTTAACGTCCCCCTTCCTTTGGGGAGTCGGTTGGGCTCGTGTGTAGTTCAGTCATCGTCCTGTCCTGATTCGATGGGGAAGTAGTTCTTGGCTTTGAGCGTGCTGCGGGCCTCACAGAGGTTTCGAGCTAGGGCGCCCAAGGCTTCGAAGAAAGGTCCGATGACTGGGGCCAGGGCGAAACTATAGGTCTCGGTAACGGCGAAAGGGTCGTTGCGCTTCATTAGTGAGTGATCTTAGGACGGGGTGGTTAACGTAGAATGGAGAGAGGGCATGTAGAAGGTTCCAGCCAGGACAAACCTGTGAAGAACACCTCTGTTACGTAGGTTCGCGTTGGCTTCGAGGATTTCGTACTCGGTTGCGTACGTCTGGTACAAAGGGACGCCCGTCTCTACGTGCATGAGCTCGTACGTAGCAAATCCAGCCATGGATGAGTCCATGTCAATACTGCGGTATCGGCCTTCTAAGGGGTAGGTAGTGAAGCTCACCACCACTTACCGTGGTGGCTGTCCAACTGTTTCCAGTCTGCCGATGGATGCCCAGATGCCGCTCGACGAGGGTGTTAGTCCTCGATTGGCCCGCGTAGGAGATAGCGGTTGGCGGCTTCGGGTTCCATCGGGTCCTCTACGCTCTCGGGGAGTGTTTCTAGCTGGCCCAGCATTCCATTGAGGAACTGGTCAACTCGGGCTAACTGGGCTGCTTCATCTACCCAGTCGGTGTCGATCTCATCCTCGGTGTCGATGCACTCTTGGTTGTCCAGCAGTGCGGCATGGTTGAAACTGCGCCAGATGACAAGGGTAAAGCCGATAAAGTCCTTAAAGGTATTATCGGTTAGCTCACCCTTAGTCAACTCGGTGTGAATCAGCCTTACTAGCTTCTGATTTCGAGGTAAGAGCTCCTCAAAACGTGGGTACATCTTTAGCAGAGACGTCTCCGCCAGTGCTTCGAACAGGGCTTCAGGAGTATTGGGGATGAACACCGCGATTGCCCAGTTACTCCAGGGTAAGGACGGCCCTCAATGGAGGAGCTGGTGGACCAGCTCGTCCGTGTGGGTGTTCATGTCCTGCTGGATTTCCCGAACAGCAGCGTTGATGGATGAACGGGCAGCCCTAAGAAGTTCGAGAATCTCGACTCGCAAGGGCGTGTGGCAGTAATTGACCTCGATCTGTTGCAGGTAGTTCTTGGTGGCTTTGAGCTCGATGGCGGCTAGCTCTAGCTGGGCAGCGTTGGACATGGGATGATGGAAGGGCATGGGTGGTAGCACAGCGCCACTTGTGTGGATGAGATGGTCTGAGTGTGAGAGCTCAGACCCTTTTCTCTCTGGTTCAGACCAGGGCTAGGCAGGCTTCGCGGGCCCGTTCGATGCGCTTGGACGCACCACCGCCCCAGAGGGACTCAAGGCGGGTGCGGGCACGCTCGATTTCGTTCTTGGCCCGGCCAGCGTCGTGGGTCTCGAACTGGGTGATGGCGTTGAACAGACCGTAGGCAGTGCCTCGAACGCCCTCGGTGTCGAGGATTCCTAGGCCAGTGCTGCCGTTGTAGTGGCTGCGGATGATTCCGATCTCGGGGAGATCGTTGAGTATGCGGTCCCGCTTTTCTCCGCTGTCCTTGTCCTTGGTGGGGAGGGCGAGCTTGTCGGCGTAAGTGGCCTCGAGGATTCGTTTGGCGAGCTCGGGGGTCATCTTGAGCTGTGTGAGCTCACGCAGTTGGGAAATCGACTGGTGGAAGCTACGGCGCTCGAGATCGATCAGCTGCGGGAGTCTCTCGGCGAAGCTGGTCACGTTCTGGGTGTGACGCATGCGGAGGCCCGAGCCCTCGGATTGGGCACGGCTAACCGCATTGCCTGTCATGTAGCTGAGCTGGTTGGCGCAGCGCAGCCGGACGTCGGAGAAGAACACACCGAAGGAGCTCGAGCCATCAAATGAGTTGAAGGCGTGGAGGTAGCGGCGGACCCGGTCACCAGGGACGACCTCGTCCTCGACACGGATTGAGGCCGTGGCAAAGACCTTCTTGCCATCACGGATTGAGAGTACGTTCTCGATGGTGACGTCCTCACGGAGGTAGTCGAGCAGGTTGATCAGAGCTGTGTTTTGGACTGGGGTGTAGCCAGCGCCGTGGATGCCGAGGAGCTGGTTGGTATCGCTTCGGACAATCGAGCAATGCTCGGGCGATTGGATCGGGCCGTCAGGGCCTGGGAACAAGCACTCGCGCTTGTCGGCTGTCCAGCCGAGGCCAGCGATAGCGAAGGCTTCGTAGGCCGAGGCGTTGTCGGGGACCATGGTGCCCACGCGGCCGATCAAAGGGTTGACCGAATAGCCGCGATCTTTGTAGCGGCCGTAGACCATCGGGCCCATGCCATCAGCGGCGTAGGCGGTGGTCACGGCGTTGGGGCCGGGTTGAGTCAGTTGCATGGCTGGGGGTGAGAGGGCCGGCTAAGGCGCCGGTGTGGATGAGCGCGTTGTTGACGGAGGCGCACCCCTCCGAGCTCGGCTGTTCAGACTTTAGACCGGTCAAACCGATAGGTCAACCTATCCTGAACTGGTTGTTGCACTGGAGCCTCAACGCCTCTCTGCAGGAGGTAAGCGCACAAGTTGGAAAGGCTGCGACCCTCGAAGTTGGAATGGCTTACGAGGGCTTGGTAGGTCATGAACGGCAGCGTGATGCTGATCCGGACTGGGGCCCGCTTCATCATCGCGATGCGCTCCGTGTAGGGAAATGCCATGGGTTCAGGGGGTAAGTGGTTGGACGTCGAGAGCTTCGTAGTGCCAGTAGGCACCTGCCCATTCGTCGTAGTCGGGGTCTTCGGGGAAGGGCAAGCCTTCGAGTGCCCATTCGGATTCGTGAGTTCCGCTGGGGCTGTACCAGCCGCCCTCGTCGCAAGACCAGTTGGCAGCTGAACGGAGGTGGGTGATCCGGTCATCCTCTGCCATGGCGGCCTCTACTTGGGGGAGATGGTCGTACCAGGACGGGCCAACGCGCTCGAGCATCGACAGGTTGAAGGTGGGGTCATTCATTGGGATAGGTGGGCGAGGTGGTGGTTGAGGTAGGCGTCGATCTCGTCGCATAGGTCAAAGACAGCCAGGCGTGTTTGCTTGGCTTCGCTGTAGGCGTCGTCACTGATCGGGTAGTAGTCCCTGCCATTGCAGGTGACTTCGGCAAAGGCAGTGCAGAAAGCATCGAGGGCTTTGCTGGCCTTGAGGTATTCGCTGACGAGGGTCTCGCGCCCGGTGCCGTTCAGGTGGACGACAGGCAAGTCGCACCCGGGAAGATGTTTGGTAGCAGTGAACTCGCTCATGACTTGGGGGCCTTCGTACTTAGGGCGACGTATGTAGTGGGGGCATCGGTGGCCAGGCCCTGGGTTTGCTCCCACTTCTGGGTGGTGCGTAGGGCGAGCATCTCGCGCTCGGTTTCGGGGGTGTAAGACCAGTTGTGGCGGGTCTTGCGGGTGACGGTGAAGTTGCCGAGCTCCAGCGTGTCCAGGTTTGTCCTCATTAGGTGGGTGAGAAACCAGAAGCGGTGGTCGTCAAGCTCGGCTGTCAGGGACTGAATCTTGAGCTGTAGTGCTTGGGCTTGTGCAAGGCGCCGACCGACATCGCCGGAGGGGGCGTAGGCGCGGTCTTTGCGGATCTTGGGTTTGGTCGTGGTGCGCCCGGGAGAGGGCACCAACTGGAGGGTTGTGGTCACAGCGTTGTGAGAGAGGGATGAGTAGGGGCGAATGCTCAGCGCATGCGCCAGCCGTAGCAACAGGGGTCGTTGTCGAGTTCGAGGTAGAGGTCGGAGGTGTCCTCTACTTCGTAGTCAGGGTCAAATCGGGTTCCCTCCCAGTAGTCGGGGGGCTCGATGGGCCTGGGGTCAGGGGCGTAGCTGGAGGGCATATGAGCTGTAGTGAGGGGTTGTGCGCGCTTGCTGTCGGCCTGTGTCGATGGCGTACGCCGCCACCCAAAGACCCAGGAACAAACCGCAGAGGCGCTCAAGGCGACGCTGCGTGGCCGTAGTTTGGCAATGGGTCAAGCGGCGACTGGTTCGGGAATTGGTTGCCACTCGAAACGACGAGCGCCTTTGCCGTGGACGTTGATGACCACGGGGGTTTTGGATCCGTTGCATAGCAGGCATTTAGAGCAGGTGGTTTTGTGGCCGCGCTCGGTTGAGGCAGCGCAATGGACGGTGCCGGCCGGGTCCGGCTCGTGCTCCGGCTTGACCAAGTATGGCGTCCAGCCGGATTCGGTTGCATCGAAATAGTCACCTAATCCGTCACAGCTTGCCATGACCAGGCCCTTGAGCCAGGCGAAGCGGGGGTTGCGCCATTGGTGGGTGTAGCCCGTGTGGTCACGAGCTCGGTCGATGACAGGGAGCCAGACCCAGGGGGGAGCGGCGGCCGGGTCACCGGCAGAGCCCACCCTGAGGAGGCAATCGTCGAAGTCTGAGGGAGTGGCGGGGGCATAGCCGGCGCCGTGGTGCCAGCAGTTCCAGACGGCTAGTGGGGCGCGCCACCACTCGACGTAGCAGGTTTTGTTCTCGAAGTGGGGGCAGCCACCGCAGACTGAAGATCCCTCGCCGTTGAGGTAGGCGTGGTGCGGGGGGATGTCCTGGCGCAGGATCCAGGTTTGGATCATCGGCCCGGTTTTGTCGTTGGCGGAGTTTTCGGCGAAGCCGGTGGCGATCACCACAATCGGGACGCCATCGAGCATCGACGGGCCCTCGTAGAGGACCCGCCCGTTGGGGTTGGTTGGCATGGCGGAGCGGGTTGCCATCAGATGGCCCCCGCTTTGAGGATCAGGGCGTCGGCGCGCTCGGGGGGAATAGTGCCCGCGTCGCGCATCTCCGTTAGGAGGGCCGCGAGTGTCTGGGCCATGGCCCGCTTAGTGGCGCGGCCTGGTAGCTCACGGCGGAAGCGGCGGGCCTCAAAGAGGATGCACTTGAAGATCCGAATGCCGTCTGAGGTGACTTCGCTGTCGCCCTCGGTGGCTACGACGACGCCGGGGCGCCTGTCTGGTTTGTAGTAGCCGATGCGCCACGTTTTGCCCTCACTTGAAACTGAGGGCAGATAGATGTCCGCGAAAGTGGTTGCCATAAAGAGGGGCTGAGCACAGCTTGAGGGATGAGGCGCAGAGGCGCCCAGGGAGCCGACCGCAGGGGGACGGCTCCGGGGGTGCTTCAAGCCTCGGGGTTGGGGGTTAGGCCGAGCTCGTGCAACAGCTGGCCTGTGGTGTGATAAGGGAGTGCAACTATCACGGGGCCGCATAGGCACCATGAGTTAAACGTGGGTGACCAGTAGAGGTCAGACGGGTCGACACCTACAGAGCGCAGTTGCTCAGCGGTAACGGGAGGGACTGAGTAGTTGCGGAAGTGGGTTTTCATTGGCCAGAGACCTCGATGTCGTGTTGTAGGGTTTCGACAATATCCATACAGTTGGCAACTGTGGTTAGGACGGAAGGGTGATAGTCGGGATCATTGATAACTAGCTGCTCTACCTGGAACAGAAGATGCCAGACTTCGCTGGCTTTGGAGTGGCGATCCATTGGCTCAGTACAGGCGGAGAATGTCGTCGTCATCGAGATAGCTCTCAAGTTGAGGGAAGGAATGGGCGAGCTGGGTTAGGCGGTCGCCCCAGGGGGCGTGCCAGCCGCCGTCCCAGAACCCGGATCCGTGATGGTTGCGGGTCAGGATGAAGTCATGAGCGGCGTAGTCCCATTCATCGCCTTCGGTGGGGTCGATGGCTGTGGCGCGGTGCTCTACTGCGTCGAAGCCCAGGGCTTCGGCTTGGTCGCGGAATCGCTCCCAGTCCTGGGCGATGCGAGCCATTAGGTCGTTGCTAATTCGGGTGCCAGGTT
>Ga0181356_1000793_pt1 | contig 13789 bp, 25 predicted proteins | sample Fa13VDMM110SN_FD_130104 | JGI IMG/M metagenome (GOLD analysis project Ga0181356, IMG submission 130104) | Freshwater viral communities from Lake Michigan, USA - Fa13.VD.MM110.S.N | ecosystem: Environmental > Aquatic > Freshwater > Lake | place: USA: Michigan | collected 2013-09-24 | reverse complement strand
GTATAGTGCCTTTTCCAGGGAAAGACAAGCCGGGAAACCGCCCTTGACCGGGGGGCGTGTTGCTCAGTCTTTTTCGTCATCCTCCTCATCTTCCTCGTCAAAGTACTGAGGGTCAGTATCAATCACAACGTTCCGGAAGGTAATCTTGCCGTTGTCGTATGAGCAATCAGAAGGGGTCAGAGGGGTTTCAAATGTGTGAATACAACCCAGATCCTTGATTGCCTCTTCGGAGTAGGTTGTATCCCGAATGTCTTGAACGCGGATGGCGCCAATGGTGCCAGAATCCACACCGTAGGTGTCACCAAACTGGTCTTTATATTCACCGTCACCGTGTTCCGTACCGAAAATGAAAAACTCTCTCTCATCTTTCAGGTGGAGCCTACCTGTTCGCTCCCCACTACCGTGAGGAAACAGGAGTTCGCAAACTTCGTCCCACTCGTCATGCATGACATAACAAAGATCGCCGATGTAATAAGTTGGTTTCATTTGCTTGAGATTTAAGGTCGAAGTAGGTGGTTGGGGCTCAGCAATCTTCGTTGTCCCGGTCTCCTTCGTCCTCAGAACCTTGAAGCTCATTTTCGAAGTAGGACGCGAAAATTTCGTCTTTGCAGGTGTTGCCGAAAACAGGTGAAAGGATTTCCATTTTCTCAAGAGTTAGGTTGGTTGTTAGCTAGAGAGTGAACTCAACGATAAGGGTCCCAGGCGAACTCGCGTGTGCCATCGCAGATTTCCGAGTGGTACTCGTAAAACATGTCAACCACTTGGTCAACCGGATCAACTTCAAGGGAAACTTCATCGCGGGCAATCCCAAACAACTCGGAGTAAAGCCGGTCGAAGGCACCCTTGGTACCGTCGTAACCAGCAAAGCCATTACCACCGAGGTACAGAAACGGGGCGGAAGGCTGCCGCCAGCTGATCAGTGGCGGCGGTGCGGGTCAGGCATCGTCAATCTCCACCATGGGGGCAAGCAGACCGCCACAGGCACAGACCAGTGCTCTAATTCAGGATACTGAGCGTTCAGCAGGGTTACCTGCCCGGAAGGATTGGCTACAGGCACATTGCCTCCACCTTCTTTCCCGGTCAGAGTGCTGAGCCAGCGGATGTAGCCGTATTCAAGGCCCATGATGTCAGGGGACTGTGGGATGAGTTACCGGGCAAGCCCCGGCGGGACGTGGGGCTAGCAATAAGCGTTTGCCGATCCGAACGGATTAGCTGAAAGATCAAAAAAAAACCTTCGTATCTTTCCGCTTCAGCACGCGTCATTGGTTGAAGCCGCGAAGGTGACTGACTCGTCCCCCACTGGAGGCGATCGTTTACTCTGGACCGGTGATTGTGGTGCTTAATCCTGGAGCGCGTTTTGCTCCAGTAGCAAGCGGTTCCATGAAAGTAGCCGTAGCCGGTTGCATTGGTCATGGCTGGTGGTGCCGGTGGTGGGTGACTCTGTAATTGTACCATACGGCAGGCAGGGGGCGCAAGCCCCCTAACCCCGTGGCGCTCAGGCAGTGCGATTAAAACCGTCTCTCCTAAGGATCTTCCACAACTCCTTGCCTTCCTTTGCGTCTATGGTGAAGACTAGCAATGGGGTAAGCTCCCAACGGTTGCCACGGGTCGGTTCAGGGTCCCAGCGAGTGATGGTAACCGAACCGGCAGCGCAGGGGGTGGTGGTGAAATCGTACCGCCGCATCCCTTGTGGACAAACCAGGGTATAGGTGGTGGAGGCAGTGGGAGCCATTGCGGTCCGGTGTAGATAACTCTGTAATTGTAGCATGGATGGGCCAGGGAACGCAAGCCCCTAACCACGTGGCGCTCAGGATGGGCTCCGGCGGGCTTCGGGGGAACAGGTGTCAGTGACTTTCATACTAATATGATAGCGCCTTTGCCCGCAAAGGCCAAGGGTGGAGACCGAACCAAGGGGTACGGGAAACCGAACCGGTGTGGGAGGCTCCTAGCAGGGCTGCAGGGGCTCAACGAGCCTAGGTGGCCCTTGGCTCTGGGCTGCTCTCCGAGGCTTCCCCTCAGTCTTCCCAGGGTCGCTAGAGTGGCCCTGCGACCGGTCAGCTCAGGATCCAGTGACCAGCGCCTCCAGTGTGTCTTCGCTCACCTGGACCAGTCCAGGGTCAAGATCTCGGAGGCTGGCCACGGCTTGACCGGGGTTCATATATTTCTCACTCAGGAGAACATTGTTAGAGTCAACAACGTAGAACAGGTTCCCATCTTGGCACAGCCAGTTATCGGAACCACGAACTTCCGTGTAGATCAGACCGTCCACGGGGTGGACAACTTCTTCACCAACGTAAAGGTGAATCCCGAGGATCTGGGCGTAAGGAGAGAACGGGTTCATTGAAGGGCTACCATTGGAATGTGTACAAAGGGTGATTGTTAAGGGGCAAGTTTCTGGGTATTGTTCCAGCGGCAGATTGAACGATGTTGCGTAGCGCAGTACTTAGTCGAATGACTACACTCAAGGCATATGACTCGCCAAGTGCCACGGAAATCCCAATCTTCTTCAAGCCTACCTGGCGTACGGCACACGGAGCAGTTTGCAATGTCCGGTGTAAACACCTTTTGCGTGTGGTAAGGGAACTCGGTGCTGGGGCGGACGGACTTTGTGGGTGAGGTCATTGCGGGTGGTGCCTTTCAACTCATTTAGTATACCGTTTCTGCAGGGCAGAAACAAGGGGGGAGAACCGAACCACTCGGGGCGGTTTACCGCCCCCCTCTCTAAGGGTCCTCTGAGCCCTACAGAGCCTTGCCAAGGCGGATCGGTCCTTAGCCCCGGAACCGCCCTCAAGGGCGGTAGCTCTCCGGCATAGGCTCCGCTCCTTTGACGTAAGTCCACATGGTGGACAAGTTCTGTCTCCAAGTAGGCTACACCTTTCAATGACAGAATCTTGAGAGCGAGCATCGGTTCCCTGCTCATCTTTAATCCATCAACCCGCTCAAGTCATCGATCAAGTAGTTCAGCTCGGAAATTTCTACAATGTCGTATTCGTGTATAGAGAAAGAACGGAATTGCCCTCTAATAGTCCAACAAAATGCACTATGTTTTGAACGGTCAAACAACATGAATGGGTAGATGTGTCCCATAGTATTATCTTTGATTACACCCGTGAAAACATCGCCGTTTCTTAGTGTAACTGCAACCCTTTTAAGGTAAAAGGGTATAAGATTAATCGCAATTGTTTTCATTTCGGGGAGTTTAGTTGACATGGGTTTAGATTTGGTTGTTTTTAACATACTCTTACCTGTATCTCGTAAACAGGTGCTTAAACTGACCATCTGGACATGTTACCCGCCCTCAATGTTGAATGACGAGTGATCCTTTCAGGATCTTGAGTTCGAGCTTAGGGTTATTATACATTTCAACCCATCAACCCGCTCAAGTCATCGATCAAGTAGTTAATACCTGCCTCATCCATCATGTCTTCAAAAGTGCTTTGCGAACGGTAGTCTTCTTGCACGTAAAGGGCATGAGCCGCTGTCAAGTCTTCTCCGGCTTCAAACTCGTAGAGCTTCTCACCTATTTTAGCAAGGATCGTCATGGTTTATTGCGATAGAGTTTAACTTAATTAAACAACCTGGAGGACCAGGCGATCGGCACTTGTCCCCACTTTGAAGGAACCCATCCAAAGGTAAGCTCCCCAGAGGTAGTCTTCCTCAACGTTGCGGAACTCAGCGGTTATTGAACCGTTGTCTCGCAATTGTGCCTCAGTCTCAAGTTCCTTGAGAGAGTTCGAGCCCAGAAATTCCTTAAGGTGCTTCAGAGTGCTGAACCACGTATCGTTATACTTGAAACCGAGGAAATGGTTCTGGTCACAACATGTGGGCTGGCTGCGATAGTTGGAACCTGCGAGAACGACTTGGCCAGCGGCCAGGCTGGTTACGGAGAGAGACTTTGTCATTCGTTTTTTTTTGAATTTTTGTTTAAGAAACGGTTAGATAATCTTAACTCAGTGAGCAGCAGGTTCGCCAGGTTCTTTGAACTTGTTGCTCCTGACCAGTCCCTTCTTGACAAGGCTACCCAGCACCGCATTCGTGCTAAGGGACTCTTCGGCAAGTTTGTGAAGCCAGCCGCAGCCAGGCATATCCATGCCTTCTTGGATGGCGGTGAAGAGGGTCATCTCTTTCTCAGTGAGTGCTTTGATTTCCATACTAATATCATACCGTTTCTGCGGTGCAGAAACAAGGGTGGAGACCGAACTAGGTGGGTCGGTTAACCGCCCCTGGACCCTCAATCTTCGTACAGTTTGCCTGAGTTAGACACGTAAACTCTACGTTCTCCTTCTGTTTGAAATTCTTTGGAAGGCTCTCCCGTTTTTATGATGGTTCCTCTCTTACCTGTATGGGTGTAATGTTGCCCTTTATGGGAAACGTCTGTGTCAGAGGGGGAATACCCGGGAACGTAATAACTTCCGCCTTGGGAAGAAACACTGCTTTTGACCTTAAGTGGGTTCTTTTTCGTGCCCACGTCGGTCATAACTGCCTTTTGACTGTCTGATGTAATCTCTGATCTCTTTACATTCAGTTTGTAAGGTTTGTTACCGGACCTTCGGTCACCCCCTTCAGGTTTGGCTTCTTCTGTACCCTTCTTGCACTTTCCACCTGTGCCATAAGCAGTGCCGTTTGGCCTTACGCAACGCGTAAAGTCGTACGAATCTGTTCCAGATTCACTGAAATTAAGACCCTGAGTTGCTGAAGCAAGCTTGTTGAAAACTTCGAGGCAGTCGTCGGAGAATGAACCTTGCATGTCTGAAAAAAAAGGTGTACTAGAATTTACCCTACTTTTAGACTCAGATCAGCCGTAGTAAGGGGGTTGGGGATCGAAAATCATTGGGAACCGGCTCCCTTCCGGTCTTGCAACGAATCCTTGGTACTTTTCAACCCAGAGTGGGTCGGCGTAGCAAAGCTCTCCAAGACGGTAGGTAGGGTTGCTCGAATAAAAAGGTTCCAGTTCCTCGTTGGTCTTCTCAAGAAAACTTGCTTCTTCGCTGTTTTTTTTGACGTCCTTGTGGGGTAAGTAACGAGCGTACCAACTCATTCGATCGCTCAAGAGCCCTGTTTCGGCCAGTTGGTCGTCTCCCAAGTCATAGACTTGTGCGGGACCGTAAGAAACGTAACGCGGATCCCCAGGAGAACCAATTTCTACAAGTACGAAGCAATCCCGTTGCCAGAGCCAGTCCGAAGAACCCACCGGGGCGTATACAGTATAGATGAAAAAGTCTGAGAAGTCCGTCTCATAATTGCTCGTATTCGTGCGAACAACCTGTTCATACTTGCAGCCTTTCATAAGGCTGAACAATAAAATTAGGTCTTCATTGGCGTCTTCTGCAAAGTCACACTCCTCTAATCGTTCTTGAATAGAGGGAGGAATAGTCATAGGTTCACCTAGACTGGTTTCAATGTGAGTTTCGGTGTCAATTGAGCAAAGTTCGTAGTTGCTCTTTTCAATGTTTACTGAGTTCATTATAAGATCAGGGTGTTCGATTTAGTGCCTCTTCTCGGGTGCGGCTTCGGCCAACGTGGTACCTGTCACAAAAGGCACATTTGTAAGCACTGAAGGCGCCGCCGTGTTTCCTTCTCATCCACGCCGCTGCTCCTAATGCTTTCTCTTTAGAGAGATAGTAAACCTTAGGCTCTCCTGTGCTTAGGGCAATGTGAGAGTTGAGAGAGAACGATCCCCAGGCAACTTCCGTGACAAAAAAGTTATGAAAGGCTCGGCTCAAGGAAAGTTGGTCTTTGAGAGCCAGGATGAGATTTTTAGGAGTCACGGCGCTAACGGTTGTACTTTTCCACGAGAAAGTCTACAAATTCCTGTGAACAATCTCCAAGGTCTTGACCCTCTTCAGGGCAACACTCCACATAGTTGCCGAACTTTGCAAGTTTCTTGCCTGCTTTGTCATTGTCCGCCACTACAACTACCGGTCTAGCAAGACTCTGCAACCAATTTCCAAGGTCGCGTTGAGGGTCGTTGCAACAAGTTGCTAAGGCAGTTTGTCCAACCGCAGTGAGCCGTGCAGCGTCGAAAACGCCTTCGGTTACAAATACCGGACCCTTACTCAGGTAGAAAGATTCTAAACCCCAAACTCCATGGGTTGGCTGCTTGCGATAGGTGAAGTACCGTGCTTCTCGTGGCCCCAGCTTTTGCGGGGTTTTCTCCGCATCTGGGCGATGCTGCTGAAACCCTACGAGTTGGCCTGAGAGATTGTAAAGAAGGAAGGTAGCAGTGCGCTCAGCCTCGTTCACAACCGGACGGTGAAGGTCCAGGTTTACATGACGGCGAAGCAAATACTCGGTGACACTTTCCATGTTTTTACTATACCGGTTTCGTCCCAGCAAAACAAGCCGGAGAACCGCCCCAGGCGGTTCGGTTAACCGCCCTGCTTGTTAGGGTAATCACTCAGTGTAACTGGTCATCATGATCCCCACAAACAGGAACCATCCCCAGCCGCCAATCCCGTTAAGGGCTAGTATGGTAGCGCATACGACACACGCAACTGCCCCAAGGTTGCGGGTTAACAGAAGTAATGAGCTATTCATGGATTGTCCGAAGGTAATAGGAAGTTATTATCTTGTTTAGAGCCAATCAGCGGCGGTAAGGAGAAGTCCAATAAGCCCGACACACGCTGATGTAAATAGCGAGCGTTGAAACAAGACCGATCAAACCGAGAAAAGTCACGGAGTTGCCGGTGAAATCAAGAGTGTCCGGAGTCATGGTTGTTTGGTAAAGTTGGTTGGTTGAGGGGAACTTAATCAGAAACGACTAAGCACGAATTGAACTTCCTCGAAGGAAGCTTGATGAGGATCCACGAATTCAGCGTAGACGTAATCAGTTGGAATTTCCATTTCCGACGCGAATTCTTCGCAAAGCAGGAATTTCAGTTCGTCTTCCATTCGAGCCTTCGCTTCGAAGAGGTTCAGGGTGGTGTCGTTCATGTATATACTATACCGTTTCTGCCCCTCAGAAACAAGCCGGAGAACCGAACCAGGGGGACGGTTTACCACCCTCTGCGCAGCAAAGACCGCCCTCTAAAGTGTTAGAGATCGTCGCAACGGTTCCTGGAAGCTTCCCTCAGATTAATTTCCGTCTCTAGGTCAATCAGCTGCTTCAAGTTTCCTGAAAATGATTCGTCCCGCAAAGACCTCGATACCGAGTACATCTCCTTCTGACCAATCAACTGCTTGTAAAAGCTCGTCAGGGAATTCAAGAATGAGGTCGCCATTTTCGTCAGAGGAGAGTTTCGTTGTAAGGTTAACATTGTTTTCTTCAAGCATTGTTTTCACGAATTTGTAAGTCGAGTTTCGGGTTCATCATGAGCAGATCATTTCGCATGTTTTGAATCTTCTCTCTGTACCTGGCGGTGGAAGGAAATTCTGCGTGAACTTTTACAATTTCCTTATCATTTAGCTCTACAAGCTCGAGTAACCCGGGAGGAAAGTTTCTTGGTGGTATCATAGGAATTTCCCTTTGAGTGTGCCCTCTGCGGGCAGGATTTCAGCTTGCTCCACACCTTCGCCGTTTTCGTGTAATGATCGGGTTGCGCTTGCTACAGTGAAAAACTTTTTGCCTTTCACGTTCCAGCCGCAGCCGTCCCATACTCGGCCGTCAACTCGAACAACCAAATACATAAAGTTCCCATGCTGCTGGACCTAGTTTAGCAGCCTAGGAACCCAGTAAAGCAGCTCACATCCCGAGGTAAGCTTGAAGTAGGTATAGATCGGTCAGAACAGCATCAGAGATTCCTTGAACATGGTTTGACAAGGCGACCAAACGGGGGTCACCTTCTAATCCCTCAACAAACTCGAAAAAGAGAGCCAGGGTTGCGCTCAAAGACATTAGATAGTCCAGTGACAGTTCGGCAAGGAAGTGGCAGTCGTAGTTCTGCATCGAAATTCCAGGGCCGCTGAAAATAGCAAAGTCGGGATTGTGTTGGAAAGCTCTCAGGCTCTCAACTAATCCGTCCATCTGCTCGGATAGGTCGTTATAAATTCTTTCAAAGAGGAGGTGACACTCGAAGAAGTTCGGGCCGCGAACGTTCCAATGAGACATGCGACTCACGATTGTTGCATCGTTTAGAGCCTTGAGGGTTTTATTCGCGTATACTGAAAATTCTTCTTGCATTGCAGTTGTGTAGTTAACAAGTTTTACCCTGCTGACGGGGTGAAGAGTTCTATATTCAGGTTATCTGGGTCTTGGTAAAGAGCCAAGAATTCCGTATCCGGGTCATAATTAGATAAGGTATCTAGTAACTTTTCACCAAACTCAGGGTTCGAATCTTCAGGGAGTCTGGAAATAAAAGAAACGATTTCTTGCCACGTGAGAAATTTGCACCCCTCATTCGTGTAAAAATGAACACCTCGCCTCCCTTTGTACAACTGGAAACTAAATGCGAGATCTCTCATAGAATCTCAGTATTTGATTTTCCAAGCACCATTTGAACCCTCTTTGATTTCGAAGTCGAATTTTTTAACTTTGCTTTTGTCAGATTTGTCGTAGAAAGTTCCCGAATAAGATTTGCCGTCTGGGGACCTTAGATATCTATTGCCAGCGTTCGGCGGGTTTCCATCTTCGTCGGTAACCTCGGAGACTCCGTCCAAGTAAACCGAGGAAATCACCTTTTTAAGAAAAAACTCTACCTTGTCCGACAAATCTCCGGGTTCTGCGAAGTCAAAGTCAAATTCCTCACTTTCAACTTCGTATAGGAGTTTCTCTGATTGGATTTCTAGAATGCTGTCCTCGGCTGGCCAGTCTGAGACTTGTGTGTGTAGTAGGTGCTCAACAACTTCAGAAAATTCCTGGTAAGTATTGCCCGAGAGAGACACTTTGTTCAGAAGGTTGAGAAGGGATACAGACCCGTCAAGATAATCATGGCTGAGACTCCCAACGTAATTACTAGGTATAGCTTGGAGGTTTCCTTTTGAAGCTTCCCAGAGCATATCCGCCACTCTTCTTGCAGAGTTTTCAAAGTTTTCGTCCCTACCGAAGTAGGGGTTGCGGTCCATAACCATAATCCGTCAAAATAAAGTTATACTAAGTTTTACCCTCTCTTCACCTCAACGTATACCACCCTTCACTCCAGAGGTTATCCAAATCTGTGAATACCTTGTCGTACCTCCTGCCGCAAGCTTCAAGGCTGTAGCGACCCCGAGCAATTCCTGCTATTTTTTGACGGTCCAGGTCACCAGCATTATGGCAAGCGTCAACCCAATCTTGTAACGTATGGCAACGGAACCCGGTAGTTCCCTCAATGACGGTTTCAGTGAACGCACCGTAATCTACCCCGATAAGGGGGGTCCCACACAACATACCCTCAACACCGGACCCACCAAAAGGCTCAGTAAATGTCGTGGGCATAAGGCAAGCACGGGCATTTCGTAGGAAGTCATTTCGTTCTTTACCTTTTAGGGGACCAACATAGCGAATGTTAGGGTGTTGCCACGGGGTAGGGTCCCCCTGACCGGCTAGGAAAATTGGGTATGGCACATGGTCTGCAAGTGCTTTGATTGTGTCTAGGCCCTTAAGGGGAGTGATCCTGCCAAGGAACGCCAAGTATTCCCCGGTCTCAAATGATGGTTGCCAATCATCAAGGTCGAAATAATTAGGGATGACCCATTCATAGTTAAGGCCGTTCCGATTCTCCTTCCCTTGGTGATAGTGCATCCATGCATAGGATTCGTAAATCTTTTTAGTGCCAACCATGGTGGTCGGATACCCGATTCCAGTCTCAACATGTGTGTTTTTAGGAAATTCACCCAACAGCATAGAATGGGCATGGCCGAATGGGTGGCAGATTATATCACGGGTTTGAACACGTTCGTGTAATGCTGTAATCAGTCGAGATTCAAAAAGCTGGTGCCCCTCGGTCCCGACCGTCGCATCGTCCCCATGGAAACTGGTACCGAGCCGGGTGCCGTATAGTCGGTTAAATTCCGGTTCCGTAAGCATAGTAACATGCTCAGATGCGTTGGCTTCGGAACCTTCGTTGGCGTATTCGACTACGGTGTAACCCTGCGCCATCATCATCTTTGCAAAGCGTAATGCCTTGCCAGTAAACGCGCAGTGGCTATATTGATGGGTTGGTTGAGTGTGGAAGATACCTACAAGGTGGAGGGTTGGTTTCATGGTGGGGTGTTTACTTAATGATAGTTAGGAACTGACAGCATTTTGAACAGTTTGAGCGGTTGTATCGACAGTGGAGCAATTTTGTATTCGGCTGAGTTCAGGCGTGAGATTAGTTCTTACTGCTGCGGGAATGTTCGTTAACTGGGCGTCTAGATTGTCGGTTGCCAGTCCCATGGCTGAGCGAACACTTGCAGCTGTCAAGATTGCCTCGCCAACTCCATTGCCCACCGGCACCCCTAATGCCACAGACGCAGTAGCGGGAACCGCCAGGGTGCCGGTATTTTCGTTGTTGGGACCATAGACCGTGCCGCTGCGGACATTGGCGGTGACGGGATAGTTACCAGTCGGGATGTTGTCACTGGTAAATAGACTTCGCTTGGTGGTGCCGTTGCTGGCCGCCACCTCGTAATACGTGGGAATCTGCGTCGGCGCCCAGCGCCAGGATTGCGCCTGGATCGGGTTGATGTTGCCCGATGCGCCAAGCAGAAAGGGACCACTGAGGCGGGTGTTCTGGTTAGGAGAACCTGCGCCGATGGCGGGTGCGGTTGTGCTGGATTGGCAGATACCGGTAACGGTGAGGGTGCCCGATCCACCATTTGTGATGCCTGAGGCGCCTGCACCTGTGACATTGCCGTTTACGCTCACGGTGCCGGTGGTCATCGTAATCCCAAGCCCTACGGAAACCCCTCCGGTAACGTTTCCGACAATGCTTATAGTTGCCGCGCCGCTAACGATCATCCCATGCCCTGTCCCAACGCCCCCGGTGACATTTCCGGTTACGTTTAATACCCCTGTGCCTGATACTGTTATGGCGAAAGTGCCGCTGCCTGTAAGGCTCCCGCCCGCTAAATTCCCGGTTATGCTTAAGGTGCCGGCGGTTGAGAATGAAACGCTACCGCAATTATTGAACGCGACTGCATGTGAAATTATCGCCGCCACGCTTGCCGAGCTTCCCAAGCCAAGGCTTGGCGTCGTGATGCAGCTAGTTGCCGTTGCACCCTGAACCACTCCGTTTGCATTGGTACAAGTAAGATTGCACCCGTTAAGCAGCGAAAACGTGCCGCCTGCGGTGATGCCGGTGCCTGCGGCATTGCTGATTGCCTGTACTGTGCGGGCATTGGAAACCGTAACCGTAAATGTATTGGCAAAGGCCACATCGCCTGATCCCGGCACCACGCCGCCATTCCAGGTTGCGGTAGAAGAAAAGTCGCCGGATTGCGTTGCTCGAATATCAGCCATCTTTACACCTTTTCATTAAGGTATTCTTGGGCTGCGGCCTCCAGTCGTCCCAGGAATTTCAATAGCGCCAGATCCCCTTCCTGAGAAAGCGCAGCCGCCGCTTCCATGGCATCAGCAAAAACAATGGAAGCTCGCCCTGCCTCTAGGATTTCCGGCCCCATACTCCCGTTTCGATATGGCGTGAAGCTAGCTGCAATGTCCAGTACCATCCTGTCATGGCGTGGAGAGGTGCTCATTGCCAGTGACACCCCGAGCAGGTTGTAAATGACCCCATCAATCTGAGGGGGTTGAGGATTAGAGAGTGCCATTTATGTGTAAATAATGGTTGTTCGGTCGATCCAGGCTACGTTGGTTGCAGTCCCAGTGGATGATATAATTCCCGATAGTGTGAATATAGTTAGGTATATTTTCCAGACTGATTGGGTAGGCAAAGAACCGGAGATTGCCCTTCCGACATACAGCGTATTTGGGGTTGAAGTTGCATCAATTAAAACAGCTCCTGAGCCGGAGCCTGGTCCCGCAGGCCCAGTAGCACCGATTGGGCCCGACACTCCAGTTATACCCTGGGGCCCAGTTGCTCCGGTGGTTCCGATCCCAGTGGCACCGATGACACCAGTTGCCCCTGTCACCCCGATAGGGCCAGTTGCTCCCGTAGATCCTTGAGCACCGTTCACTAGTGCAAGGAATAATGAATGGTTATTGCTGAAATTGGTTGTCCCTAACCCGGAAGAATTCAGCAGGGATACAGGATATTGCCAGTAACTATTTGGGGTGCTAGGGTTTATGTTGGATGGTGTGCCATTAATCACCCAAGTTTGGTAATTCGAACTATCATTTTTATCTTGTATAGTAATTTTTTCAGTCTGTGTTAAATTCGATAAGAAAATATCGATGTCTGTGTTGTCGTCCGTTAAATGACTAATGTTTAATGCGGTTGAGCTGATTTGTGTGGCATTGTTCCAGATTAAGTTTCCCTGGCCGGGATCTCCCGTAGTGGCCGTAGTTTTGGCGCTATATAAGAATAGACTAGAAGAATACCCTTGGGGACCAGTGGCCCCTGTGCTACCTGATAAACCAGTCGCCCCAGTGGTTCCAACCCCTGTAGCCCCAGTCGCCCCCGTTGTGCCAACGATGCCAGTTGCTCCAGTTGCTCCAGACACCCCGAAACCTGTTGCCCCTATCGCACCTGTGGCACCTATTGCCCCAGTAGCCCCAGAAGTTCCAACTCCTGCAGGCCCGGTGGCCCCGGTTGCTCCAGCGGCACCGGTAGCACCTATTGCTCCTGATGCCCCGGTTGCTCCGGGCGGCCCAAAACCTGACGCACCTGTGGCACCCATCGCCCCAGTCGCACCGGTAGCTCCAGATGCCCCAAATCCTGATACACCTGTTGCCCCAACGACGCCAGTAGCTCCAACCGCACCGGTTGCACCAGTAGCTCCGAAACCTGAAGCTCCGGTAGAACCTATAGCGCCAGTAGCTCCAACCGCACCGGTTGCACCAGTAGCTCCATCCGCTCCGAAACCTGACGCCCCAGTTGCCCCCGTAGCTCCAGACGCCCCAAAACCAGTCGCACCAGTTATACCAATAGGCCCAGTTGCTCCAACCGCACCAGACGCCCCGGTAGCTCCCATCGTCCCGGCAACCCCAGTTGCCCCAATTGGTCCCGAAGCCCCGGTGGCACCAGCTACCCCAGTAGGACCAGTGTCCCCACGGAAGCTAGACACCCATTGGCCACCTGAAAGGTCAACATACCATACTGAGAGATAGGAAGACAAGGTATCAAACCATAGGTCACCTTCAATTGGGTTTTGAGGTTCTGATGCAGAAACCGTTACCGGGGGACTTATTTGCGGTGTTTGACCGGACACTAATATCCAGTTAGAACCACTCAGGGAGTCAACCCAGACATACAAGCTGTTATTTGTAGTGCGATACCAGAGGGCGCCGTTTACAGGGTTCGATGGGGCAGATGCCGACACGGAAACGCACGGGGTACATCCGCCAGGGGTCGAAGTGACTTCTTTCCACTGCCCGGGGATTCCAGGTTCTAGGACCCAAATATATAAAATTTCGCTTACAGTATTAAACCAAAAAGACCCTTGGAGAATTGGTGGCGCAGGTTGAGAAGCAGAGACGTAGATCGGGACTGTAGTCGGTTCAGGCTCAGATAGGTTAATCCATTGCCTCCCGTTCCAACGATAGTCAGATCCCTGCCATGTGAAAGTTTCCCCTGGTGTCGGATTTGGTGGAAAATTAGTTGGAAAATTATTGGTCATTTTAGACTTCAGGGGGTAGTGACCGGGGGTTCAAAATACCGCCACTCGGTTGTATTTTCTGTATTAAAACACCAAGGTCATGATACACGTCAAAGATATCGACCATTTTGTAAGCTCGGACAACATCAACAATGCCATCTTTTCGAATAACCGT
>Ga0181356_1000791_pt1 | contig 13804 bp, 13 predicted proteins | sample Fa13VDMM110SN_FD_130104 | JGI IMG/M metagenome (GOLD analysis project Ga0181356, IMG submission 130104) | Freshwater viral communities from Lake Michigan, USA - Fa13.VD.MM110.S.N | ecosystem: Environmental > Aquatic > Freshwater > Lake | place: USA: Michigan | collected 2013-09-24 | reverse complement strand
CTGTGGGAAGAATATAAAACTTCTGTGTGTCGTATCCTGACAAGGGTACTTCAACATCGGCCTGTGCCAGGATTGCATCATTGAGTTGGTTGTCCTTGGTTCTAGTACTGAACACATCACTTTGTGTGGGCGGAGTATACACTTGCCAGTAGGTGGAATTGGTGATATCCGTATCAGCTGGCACATTGATCTTGGCCTGGTAATACACATCGCCTGCATTCACAATGCTGCCAGTGGGATAGTAGTTGCCATTGTCCCAGATTTGTTGTGTGACCACTGGCTTTTTCAGTATGTCCTTGAACTCTTGGTTGTTGGTCATTGGCGTGGCCTTCACCCGCCAGATATGCGGCAACCAGGTTTGACTCATGCCTTCTGTGGCATAGTCAGCATCTTGCACCACATAGTATCTAGGCAACGGCTGCGGAATCTCGTTGTTTAACGGATGATAATCTTTAAGGTTGGGCACTTCCAGTACATCACCGTTCATGAGCTTGCGCCCAAATGAATCAATCATGTCGTTGTAGTGAAAAGTGATGAACAAGGTGTCGTTGTTTAGGAACAGGCCAAATTGGCTTAGGTCAAAGTCCACGTCCTGAGCATTGTAGACACCACGCATGACATAGATGTCCTGATCGTATATTCTGTCGCGATTTTCCAACAGCAAGAGATCTTGAATATTCAAAGGATCCAGTGTGTCGTAGATGGGTTGAGTAGCGTCTCCGTTGCCAGAAAACGCTGAATCTTCACCACCGGTTTGCGGACCCATGTAGCGATGCACATAGATATCTAGCCCGCCAACGGTGTAGCGTTCGCTGATGATTCTATCTAGGTATTGGTAATCTCGGGTCCGGTTGGGACGCCACATGGAAAGTCTTGGCATAGTGTTGTATTTATGGGCAGGTTGACCAGAAAGTCTGCTTCAGTTATAATACTGCATGAAAGTGATAAAGCTAGATCGCAGATACAAACCGCACAAAGAAGCTGGGTACGAAGCCGGCCTACGATTCGAGGGCTGGTGGGATCATAAAGACAAAATCAACCAGATTGAATCAATCTGCAAAAGTCGTTTGAACAGCGGCTGGACGGCCCTGCAGTCTGATTGGCTTGCGTATTTTGGAAAACGGAGATACAGCGAATCCGCACCCTACTACATCATGTTCCGCAGGCAATCAGACATGACTTTTGTGCTGATGTGTGCAGACTTGACCAAAAAAGCATGATGTGCTATAATTACATCATAAACACTAGCAAAGGACACACATGGCAACCCTAGCAGCCAAAGCCGCACTCAAAGCACTAAACCCGCGCAGTCCCGACACCAAATATGTTGGCAGCGAACCCGAATGGCGTGTGCAACCCGAACAAGACCGCAATCGCATCAGTGCCATGAGCAATGCATTTGGTTGGTACAACTATTTCTACGGCAAGAAAGAAGCCAAGGAAATGATTGTTGCTTACTTGGACACACACAAACGAGTCAAGGATGCTAAAAAAATACGCACCTTGCCCGACAGCCAAATCCGCTTGACCACAGGCTGGCTGTGCCGCATGAGCATGATGGGGCTGGAATTGACCGAGCACGAACAGATCAAACTGGACAATCTCATTGCAGACTTACTGGCCATCAAAGATCAAGCCGCTGCGGAGGTTGCAGAGCCTGACGCTGTAGCCAAGCCCAACATCCAGGATCGCCTGAGAGAAAAGATGAAGGATTGTGCCGGCGAACTGGAAGGCATGTTTGACGACTTTGTGACTGCTGGCTGCAAGATGTCGGCAGACTGGAAACCCATCGCACAGATCCGTGGCATGAATGTGGCACCCCAGATGGTGTACCACATCGCGGACATCTGGAAAACACGACTGGCCCACTTTGAGCTGGTTGTGGCTGGCAAGGACGCTCAGTTGGCTGAGGGCTATTCTTATCTGTCCAAGGTGCAGTTACGCAACATCGTGAAGTTTTGCGAAGCAGTAATCAACGACTGCGGTGCATACGTGCAGATCAAGAAAGTGGAACGCAAGCCACGCAAGGCCAAGGCCATCAGCCCGGAAAAACGTGCAGCCAAATTCAAGTTCCAGGCAGAAATTGTGGATCTCAAAATCAAAGGACTTGCTCCTGCAAACCTGGTGGACAAGAGCGAAGCCTGGCTGTACGACAGCAAAAAGCGCAAACTGATCCATGTGGTAGCAGACTCACACGTGGGCACGTTCACTATCGAGAGCAACAGCATCATTGGCTTTGGCACAGCAGAAAGTGTGCAGAAAACTGTGCGCAAACCAGCTGACATTGTGCGGGCCATGCAGGCAGCAGGCAAGCCGGCTGCTAGAAAGATCTACAAAGATCTAACCACTACAGAGACACAGTTTAACGGACGCGGAACCGAGAATCTGGTGATACTAAAGGCTTGGTAGTGCCACAACTGGTAAATATAAGGAACTGGAGTTCCTTATGTCAGAAAACACACTGCCCGAGCTAAAACAAAATCTAATAGAGTATTGCAAGTTGATGCTGGGCGATCAGATCGTTGATCTTGAACTGGACCCTGCTCACTACGAAGCAGCATATCAACGCACCATTGGCGTGTACCGTCAACGAGCCAACTATGCCTATGAAGAAGCGTATATTTTCATGGAACTGATTCGAGACATGAACATCTACACTTTGCCGCAAGAAGTTGTGAGTGTGCGTCAGATATTCCGTCGAACCTTTGGCGACTCTAGCGGCCCGTTTGCATCAAACTTTGATCCGTTTGCACAGGCCAGTATGAATGTGTACTTGATGAATTTCAATGTCAGCGGTGGCCTGGCCACCTATGACTTCTACTCACAGTATGTGGAACTGGCCGCACGTATGTTTGGCGGCTACATGAACTACACCTGGAACCCAGTGACCAAAAAACTTCAACTAGTTAGAGATCCCAAAGGGTCTGGTGAGAATGTGCTGATATGGGTATACCAACTCAAGCCCGAAGTGAACCTGTTGCAAGATTATCAAATACAACAATGGATCAAAGACTACATGACTGCTGTTTGCAAAATGATCATTGGTGAAGCCCGTGAAAAATTTGCCACAATTGCCGGCCCACAAGGTGGTGGCAGCTTGAATGGTGCAGCCATGAAATCCGAAGCACAGGCTCAGATGGATGCCAAAATACTAGAATTAACAAACTATGTAGATGGTAGCCAACCAATTACCTGGGTTATTGGCTAATCAATCTCTTGCTGCATACTGTGCTCTGTGTTATACTGAGCGCATGGCAGATTTAATGATAGACATCGAAGGACTGGGCACCGGACCAGATACCACAATCCTGACTATTGCAGCTCAGAGTTTTGACCCGCTGGGTTCCGGCTATCACGCCCGACATTACTATGCCAGGATCGATCTAGAAAGTCAACAAGCTCGCAGCATCCAACAAGGTACCATAGACTGGTGGGCCACCCAACCAGCAGCAGCACGGGACGAAGCATTCAACGAACAAGGGCGTATTCCTCTGGACCAGGCTCTGGATGAACTGGCCAAGTTTATCTGGCAAAGCCGACTGATCTGGGCCAACGGTCCCACCTATGACATGAACATAATTGAGCATGCTTACAAGAGTTACAGGAAGCCTATTCCATGGCAGTATTACGTGGTGCGTGACAGTCGCACCATATATAGTTTGTGGCCCGAGCTGCCACGTCCTGCTACCAGTCACCATGCTCTTGAAGATTGTCGCCGGCAGATTGACATGCTGCAAGCCACACTAAAACACCTCGACGTAAAGGAACTAAAATGATCATTGGAGTTGTGGGATTTATTTCAAGTGGCAAAGATACCATTGCAGATTATCTAGTTAACATACATCAATTCCGTAGAGAAAGTTTTGCCAACACACTCAAAGATGCTGTGGCGGCGGTGTTTGGTTGGGATAGAGAACTGCTGGAAGGGCGCACCAAACAGGCCCGTGAATGGCGCGAACAGGTGGATCCTTGGTGGAGTGAACGTTTGAAAATGCCCAGACTAACACCACGCTGGGTGTTGCAGTACTGGGGCACAGAAGTTTGCCGTCAAGGATTTCACGACGATATCTGGATTGCCAGCCTGGAAAACAAACTGCGCAACTCAACGGATGACATTGTGATCAGTGATTGCAGGTTTCCCAATGAAATCAAGTCAATCAAATCAGCAGGTGGTATTGTGGTGCGTGTGATTCGTGGTCCAGAACCTGCCTGGTATGACGCAGCAGTCAGTGTAAATCACGGTCCCAATGGCAACACTAGCTGGAGTCTGAGCAAGAGCCGCTTGGACCAGGCACGAGTGCATGCCAGCGAATACGCCTGGGCCGGCACCAACTTTGATGCTGTGCTGGACAACAATTCCAGTCTAGATCACTTGTACGTGCAGGTCACACGTCTGGTTCAAGATCACCCGGACGCCAAATAGAATCTGTACGCCGTAGATCCGCGGCACAATTCAAACAAACAGTTTTCAAGTTACGAAGCTCAACGTTGTTGAGATTGCCATCAGCATGCAGCACCAACAGTTGACTTGAGTGCTTGGCCTTGAATCCGCATTTGTCACATGCGGGTTTCTTCTTGTAGCCTGCTGTTTCCCAGCGTGGTTTTCTGCTTTTGAGCCCTTTTCCTTTCCTAGCACAGGTCTCACATCTTGTTCGATAGTGGGCCACCCCGTCACGATAGTAGTTGACAGCACAAGGTCGTTGGTCACAGGCTTTACATCTGGGTCTTTGCATTGGATATTTATACTGGGCCTTTGATAAAGGTTGCTGTAGATACCACTTTTTCCAATATACCTATAAATATCAGTATGCGATTGCATGGGTACATCGGGTATCTGCAAGCAAATAGATAACAAAATTTTAGGAGAATAGCAATGGCCCTAGTTAGCCCCGGCGTAGAAGTAACAGTCATTGACGAGAGTCAATATATTCCATCAGCAGTCAACACAGTTCCGTACTTTATGGTTGCCACAGCACAGAACAAAGTATCCAGTGACGGCCTCACTGTGGCAGCAGGCACCCTGGCTGCCAATGCCAACAAAACGTATCTAATTACCAGTCAGCGTGATCTGGCAGCCACATTTGGTGTACCGTTCTTTTACAACACCACAACAGGCACTCCAATCAATGGCTACGAACTCAACGAGTATGGTCTGCTGGCAGCGTACTCGGCTCTGGGTGTTACCAATCGTGCATATATCCAACGTGCCGACGTTGACTTGACAGCCCTCACAGCCAGTTTGACTCGTCCCACAGGCAGCCCTGCCAATGGCACATACTGGCTGGATGCTGGTATCACCACCTGGGGTATTTTTGAGTGGAATCAGACCACAGCAACATTTACCAATTATATTCCCGCAGTAATCACCAGCACTGCTGATGTTGTGGGTGGCAACGGTACCAATCCCATTGCTGATAATACTCCAGTATCATCATACGGCAGTATTGGTGACTATGCTGTTGTGGCAATTGGTTCAGATGTGTTTGGTTACTACAAAACTTACCAAAACACCTGGGTACAGATTGGCAGCAATGGCTGGAAAACTGCATGGCCTGCACTGGTGGGCGCTAACGCTCCTACCACCCTGACAGTTGGCGCAAACATGTTTATCAACGATAGCTTGGTCACAGTTGGTGCCACCAATACTGTGGCAGGATTTGCAGCCGTAATCAATGCTGCTGCTATCACAGGTGTCACTGCCCGTGCAGTGTCAAATCAGCTGTATCTGTACGCTGATTCTACCGCGTCAAATGACGGATCCACACTCGGCAACAATGGTCTTATCACTATTGATGCAGGAACTGTCAGTGGTGCAGCATTGTTGACTGCTCTAGGCATCACGTCTGGTCAATATGCAGCACCCGACTACTTTCCGGGATACAGCTATGAGCAGCCACGCTGGAGAACCACTGATACCGACGGCGGTCGCCCCACAGGCTCTGTGTGGCAAAATATCAGCAGTGCCAACAACGGAATGAACTTGAGCGTTAAATCATACAGCAGCGCACTGGATACCTTTATATCACAAAATTGCCCGGTATATTCTGGTGACAGACAAGCAATTTATGGTCTAGATCCATCAGGTGGCGGAAAAAATATCCCGGTAGGCACCACATATGCTTCTTATGACGCCAGCTTTTATCTAGCCAGTGCATCGGTTCCGGGTCCCACATTCTCTTTTGAAATATTTGAAAGATACGCAGTTGGCGCCATGGAAGTCACAGGAACCACAATCCCTACTGGAACAGCATTTACAGTGGGCAATAGTTTCACAATAGTAGCAACAGAACCAGGTTCAGATGTAAGCAATACTGGCACAGTCACCATTGGTGGCACAGGAACTGTGGCTGACTTTATCGCAGCAGTTTCAGCAGCTGGTGTTCCATATGTGTCGGCCAGTGTCAACACTGCTGGCAACATTGTGCTGAGTCACAGCCAAGGTGGCTCAATCAACACCGCCCTGGGCACCGGAACTCCACTGACCGCAGCAGGATTCACTTTGAGTACTCCCAAAGTACGACAAAGAAATACCTTGCCCAATACAGGACTTACTCTAAGTAACTTTGTGACCACACCGCTGTTTACCTATACCACCAGCACCACAGCACCAGATCAAGATCCTGCAACAGGTCGCCTATGGTACTACAGCTCGGTGAGTGATGCTGACATCATGATTCAGGACAACGGAATCTGGCAAGGTTATCAAAATGTAACCAACGATGTTCGTGGCTATGACTTGACATTGTGCAATGCAGCCGGACCAATCATAAGTGCGTCGGCTCCGATCACACAAACTGACACAGCAGAATCACCCCTGGCCTATGGTGACTTGTGGATTGACACTGGCGATCTTGAAAACTATCCCAAACTGTATCGTTGGGAAGCTGTTAGCGGGACTGATCAGTGGGTAGAAGTTGACACCACCGATCAGGTGTTGCAAAGCGGTATCTTGTTTGCAGATGCTCGTTGGGCACCAAACGGAACCACAGATTGTATAGCAGATCCGTTCCCAAGCATTGTGAGTCTGTTGACCAACAACTATCTTGATGTTGATGCTCCGGATCCTGCACTGTATCCACAAGGCATGTTGTTGTTCAACACACGTCGGTCGGGTTACAATGTCAAGAGCTTCCAGGACAACTACTTCAATACCACATCTACTGCGTTTGCAATTGATGCATACTCCGCTACCACAGCATATGTGTACAATGATTTTGTAAACTACGACAATGCTGTGTATGTTTGCATTCTTGCTACCACTGCTGGTATTGCACCAACCAATGGTACATACTGGGATTTGTTGAACACCAACACATGGCTCACAGCCAGTGGCAACAAAACCAATGGCAGCATGTGGTCCGGTCGCCTGGCACAACGCCAGTTGGTTGTAGAAGCACTCAAGGCCGGCATTGACACCAGCGCCGCGGCACGTGAAGAACAAAATCAATTCAACTTGATTTCAACACCTGCGTATCCTGAACTGACACCCAACATGATTGCACTCAGCAACGAGCGCAACAACACCTTGTTTGTGGTTGGTGATACTCCGATGAGACTTGGACCTGATGGCAACAGCCTAGTGGCATTTGCTACCAACAACAACGGTCTGGGTCTGGTCACAGAAGATGGCAATGCAGCTACCAGCAACTATGCCGGCGTGTTTTATCCTAGTTGCCGTACCACAGACCTTGGTGGCAACTCAGTTGTTCAGCCGCCAAGCCACATGATGGTTCGTACGATTCTGCGCAGTGATGCTGCCAGCTATCCATGGTTTGCACCAGCAGGTACACGTCGTGGTGTGATTGACAATGCCAGTGCAATTGGTTATATCAATGCCACAACAGGTGAGTTTGAACAGATTGGCGTGAGTCAAAGTGTTCGCGATATCTTGTATGAACGCAACATCAACCCAATTACATTTATTCCGGGTATTGGCATCACGAACTTTGGCAACAAGACCAGTACAGTGACAACCACTGCACTAGATCGTATCAACGTGGCCCGACTGGTTGCATTCTTGCGTGGACGTCTAGAAGAGATTGGTAAACTGTTCTTGTTTGAGCCAAATGATCAGATCACACGCAATGAGATCACTAATACCTGCAACAGCCTGATGATTGACCTGGTTGCCAAGCGAGCCATCTATGACTACCTGGTGGTTTGCGATGCTAGCAACAATACTCCGGCTCGAATTGATCGCAATGAGCTTTATGTTGATATTGCTATTGAACCTGTCAAGGCAATTGAATTTATTTACATTCCGTTGCGCATCAAGAACACTGGTGAAATTGCTGGTGGAGCAGGCGTATAATAATGAAAAAGGTGACTGATTTTTCAGTCACCTGTTCAGGTAAATAAACACATAGGAGATTACAAATGGCAGTTTCATCATTACAGCGCATGACAGTACCACTAGCTAGCGATCAAAGCGCCAGCGCACAGGGCCTGTTGATGCCCAAACTCAAATATCGCTTTAGAGTGATGTTTGAAAACTTCGGCGTTTCAAAACCCACAACAGAATTAACCAAACAAGTGGTCAGCATTGCTAGACCCAATTTGACATTTGAAGAAATCACAATGCCGATCTACAACTCAACTCTGAAGTTGGCTGGTCGTCATTCCTGGGCAGACATTGCTTGCTCAGTGCGCGATGATGCATCAAACAGTGTGTCCAAGTTGATTGGCGAACAGATGCAAAAGCAAATGGACTTTTTGGAAATGGCATCGGCAGCTTCGGGCATTGACTACAAGTTCCTGACCAAGATTGAAATACTCGACGGCGGCAACGGCGCTGCAACACCCGTGGTACTTGAAGCCTGGGAATTGTACGGTTGCTACCTTAAAGGTGCTGACTACGGTGAATTGAATTATGGCACCAACGAAGGCGTCACAGTCAACATGACTATTGCATATGACAATGCTGCACAACTTGGACCTAACAGTCTAGACACCAGCGGTATCGGTGGTATAATTGGCAGAACAATTGGAGATGTTGTAACTGGTGCCGGTCAAGGCGCATAATAATGCCAACATTTGGCCAGGAATTCTATAAGGGATTCACCGCAGCGGATAGCATGCGTGATTATACTCACGCAAGCAAAACCTTTACTACCAACGCATACGAACTTAAACCCAGGTTCAAGTTCTTATTCCACGTGAGCTTCACGTTGAACACCGCCGAAATACCGGCACTGAGTCAGTTGGCAGGCGTGAATCAGATCACCAGTCTCAGCTATCTTGTGAAAACAGTGGACCTGCCCAAGTATACCATTGCAGCCGAAACACTCAATCAGTACAACCGCAAGCGAGTGATACAGACCAAGATCGATTATGATCCTGTTACTGTGACGTTTCATGATGATGGTGGCGACAACTCGCGCAACCTGTGGTACAACTACTACAGCTACTACTACAAAGATCCCAGTCAAAATTATCTAGCACCCAACAGTCAAAACGGCAGCCTGGGAGCCAGCGCCAATTTGCAAAAAGGTTTTGGCTACAACTCCAGGGACATCTACAACGACACTCGTGTGGGTGATGTCAACGACTGGGGTTATGTAGGCGAAAGCTACAATGACGGCACAAGCTCAGCATCGGGCAAGCCGCCTTTTTTCAAAGACATCAGAATCTACGGCATGGATCAACACAAAACAGCCGAGTATGTGTTGATCAATCCCATTATCAGCAACTTCAGTCACGATCAATACAACTACAGTGAAGGCGCCGGCACCATGCAAAACAGCATGACCATAGCGTATGAAACTGTGAAATATTATTCAGGTGCTGTGGGCAATCAGCGACCCGACACCAATGTTCAGGGCTTTGCTGACCCTGCACACTACGATCAAACTCTGAGCCCAATCAGCAGAGCAGGATCAAGATCCACTGTGTTTGGACAAGGCGGCTTGCTGGATGCAGGAGGTGGTATCTTGGAAGATTTAGAAAGCGGTGGAGTACTGGGACTTATTGGTGCAGCACAAAAAGCTGGCACAGCCTACAACACATTCAAGGGCAAGAATATTGCCAGCCTGGCCGTGAGTGAAGGAAAAGCACTGGGTACAAATGCCATCCGAGGATCAATACCAGGTGCGATTAGATCAGTGCAAGGTCGATCAACCGGCATGTTCTTTCCAACACCACAGTCTCCGCCAACCAATCCAAGATAATCATGGCCAGTATCAATTATCAAAATCCCAATCTAGATCAAACAGTACGAGTGTTTGATGCATTTTATGAATATGATGTAAACGTCCCTGCGGCCGAATATGATGTGGTCAACAGCTATTTCAAATCAACCATGACCACAAAACTGGCAGCAGACAACTTCACTGTGAGTTTGTTCAAGGTGGCCGAAGATACAAAAATTCCGGCTCTGACCCTGTTGCAGGCATTTGAAGGTGTGGATGGCATGAATCTCAATGTCAGCATGGCCTATTACTTGAACAGCATCCGAAACCGTGCCACCTTGTTGGGTGTGGGTGTGCCTGTGACTGCAAATTTTTACGCTGCTAGAAACGTGGTTCAATAAAGGTCAGGCAAGCATGGCCAACTTTTCAAAAGGCATTTTCCAAGTAAAAAATGCAAAAAAATATGTGGGTAATCGACCCCCAACCTGGCGCAGCAGCTGGGAACAGGTGTTCATGGCATTCCTGGACAACAACGACAATGTGCTGCAATGGGGGTCAGAGTGTGTGGCAATCCCGTACCGTCATCCACTCGACGGCAAGATGCACAGATATTTCCCGGACTTTTTGATCACTTATCGCACCAGGGAAAACACCATGCGAGCAGAACTGATCGAAATCAAACCCAAAAATCAAAGCGTGATCGAAAGCAAAATGAACAGTCGAGACCGTGCGGTGGTAGCCATCAACTATGCCAAATGGTCTGCTGCCACTGCCTGGTGCAAAACACAAGGGCTGACCTTTAGAGTTCTCACTGAAAACGACATCTTTCATCAGGGCAGCAAACGATAATAGCCGAGTGTGAAGCCACTAAATAGGGTATGACACGAAAACTTGAAGAGCTGTTTGATCTCCCACCATCCGCGGCAGAAATAGAAGCTGAAGTTCCTGCCATCACAGTCAATCAAGCCTTGTTGGCAGAACTTGATCTCACCATTGACAAGGTTGACAATGCCCTTCCAGCAGTGCGCGGGCTAGATGCCACAGACGCTGAAATGGATGAGCTGAGTGACATGGCCAAAGGCAGCTACAAAGATCTCATGGATCTTGGCATGCAGATAGACAGCCGTTTTGCCAGCAAAATCTTTGGGGTGGCCAGCAACATGCTGGGCCATGCTATCACAGCAAAAACAGCCAAGCTGGACAAAAAACTCCGGATGATTGATCTGCAGATGAAAAAAATGCGACTGGATCAACAACAACAAGCACTGGATTCCAAGGCTGCGGAGTCGGGTCTAGCGCCTACACAGACCGCTGAGGGCATGGTTCTGAGCCGCAACGATTTGCTGAATCGCATTCTTGGTAAAGACCAAATTGCTGAAAAAGAATAAATATACAACAGGATACCGAATATGAAAAAACCATTTGCAAGATACCTAGCCGAAAGCGAACGCACATACAACTACCGTATCAAGGTGGTAGGCGACGTGCCCGCAGGCTTTTTTAAACAGCTCAAGGCCAAGTGCAACCAGTTTGACATTGTCAAAATGTCTGACGCCAAAACTGCACCAGTGCGCCGAGCAGTGCCGGACTTTCCGGCCTTCCCCAATCAGCCCATGAGCCTGGTTGACGTGGAGTTTCGATATCCAGCTATTGAACCACAGATCAAACAACTGGCTCAATTGCTGGGCCTGGATCCCAATAGAATTGTCATGATGACCACACCCTATGAACAAAGCATGGATGAGGAAGCAGCCAAGATTGAAAGTCAAAACAAAGACCTGTTAGACGATCCTACATATCCTGCAGATGATGCACAGCAACGTGCGCTGAAGAAGGACTATTCAACTGGCCCATATGATCACGTGGTGCTGAAGAATGCCTACCGCAGTAACTTTACTGTTGCTGGAGGGAAGACACCCGCAGCAAAAACTACAAATGAATTGCCCATGGGCAACAAGAGCCCAATGACCACGATCAAGCGTCAACCCAAGCCAGCCACTGGCGCCAACCCAAGAGGATAATATTATGAGTTTCTTTTACGACCTAAACAAAAAACTAGACAGCATCCGTGCCACTCCCGAAGTCACGCACAAGCAATTGAACGAACGTGACATGAGTCGTGCTGCCAAAGGCTATGAAAAATACGGCAAACAAGGCATGGAAGCCTTGGCCAAGGCCGGCCGTGAAGGCAAGGCTCTTGACCCTGTACGTGCCAAATATGACAAGTATGACAACACAGAAGTAGACGAAGGCGCACACACTCAACATGCCATGGATTTGAATCCAGACTTTGCCAAGAAAGGCCGGAAGCCTGGTGTGATGGATCGTATGGCTCAAGGTGCAAAGAAGGTAGCTGATTTTGTGGCCCCCGGCGATGAAGAATTGATAAACCGACTGCGTCGCTCTCCTCCAAAAACCGGAGAACTCAATTATATGGAAGCAGCCAAGTATCGTGATTCCAAGTACAAAGACAAATTGTACACACAGGAACCACTAGACCACACGTTCGGTCCTGACATGGATGCTGCCTACTATAATAACTACCCTGATGACTATGCTGGCAGAAAACGTCCAATGGGCGGCGGCGAATTTCCCAGTACTGATCCGTTAGAAAAAGGATTTGGTCGTGGCGGCGCCTCAAACAGCATCAATACAGCAGGCAAACGAAAAGGCATGCCATCAAGAGATCAAATTACCAGCCTCAAAGGCAGTATCAAATCCGCAAGTGGCACACACGCCAAACCCAACTTGCCTGAAGCCGCTGCACCACTTGATTTTGACAAAGTGTTAGACGCTATTGCCGCATTGTATGGCGATGACATTTGGGAAAATGATGCCATGCAAGATCTAGCTAATGATCTTGAGCAAGCAGGTCCAACTGATAGAGAATTAGATTTTATTATTGCCAAGGGTAAATTGCCAAAACGTTTGGCCGGTATACAATTCTCAGCAGGAGACAGTGTACGATTTGGCGAGTCTAGTGCGCCAATGTCACCTAAGCAAAAATCATTTGCCGCACTGGCTGAACCCAAAGACAAAATTACTTTTGCTGACAAGATTGCTGGTGCCAAGAAAGAAGTTGACGAAATGCTGGGTGACGTTGCTGCCGAGGCAATGAAATCTGCTTTGGGCAAGGGCAAACAACCTGTGCGCGGCATGGGTGAAGCAACCAAAGAGATTCCCGGCGGAAGAGTACACACTGCTGAACCCGGCGGATATGGTCGCAAGGACGATGAAGATGATGAAGGCAAAAAAGTCGTGGCCAAGACACAACGTGGACGCGGCCGCCCCAAGAACAATGCTGACAGCGACACAGGTCAAGTCATGAAGCCTGATTTCAGTGCATTTGGTGTCACAGGTAAAGATATCAAATTGCCCAAGCACAAAGGTGCTGTGACCAAGCACAAGATGGTAGGTGAAAACGATCTGGATCCCAAAGACCAAGGCGAGTACGATCAAGAAGGCGACATGGCCAAGGACAGTATCAAGACCGTGGTGCGTCATGCACAGGCTCTGGAAAAAATACTGGGCGACAACGACAACCTGCCAGAATGGGTACAATCCAAATTGGCCAAGATTGAAAGCATGATGACTGCTGTGGATGACTACATGCAGAATCAAGAAACTGATCAAGACGATGAAAAAATGCAAGAGGCCTCTTTCCCAGTGCCACCTGG
>Ga0181356_1000789_pt1 | contig 13822 bp, 8 predicted proteins | sample Fa13VDMM110SN_FD_130104 | JGI IMG/M metagenome (GOLD analysis project Ga0181356, IMG submission 130104) | Freshwater viral communities from Lake Michigan, USA - Fa13.VD.MM110.S.N | ecosystem: Environmental > Aquatic > Freshwater > Lake | place: USA: Michigan | collected 2013-09-24 | reverse complement strand
GATTTAAATTACTAAACGATGGAGTTAAAAAGGGTGTTGATTTCCCTTTCAATGTTATTGATACCTACAAATCTTTAAATTTTCAAAAAGAAACATCACTTGGTATATTAGGTGGTGAACAATTAGAAAAAACTGTAATAGATAAAATCGCACAAGTAGAAGGGTTCACCAATGATGAACAGTTCATACATGGATATATAACACCACCATTAGGTAATAGAGTTAATGAGTATGTAAATAGAATGAGGGGTAGTACCCAATTCTTTAATACTTTACCAAATGGTGCAGTTGGTTGGAACGAATATAATAGTAGTGTTAAATCAGGTGATGATTTATTAAAGTCTAATTTAGATATTAAAGAAGGTGTTGAACCAACACTATCAACCGAATTAAGAATGAAAGTATTGTTTGAAAGAACAAGTACCCAACAAGTATCGTTTGCGTTTAATCTTTTAAATAGAAACAATTATCGACCTGAATACGAAGATACTAGATTGGCTGGTACAGATAACGCAGGTATTAATAGTAGATATTACATTGGTACGGAAAGAAATACTAATAGAGGTAATAGGATAACTACTAGATTTACTAATAAAGATTTTAATGGTTCGACTGAAGATATAAAAAATGGACTAAGAACTACTATTGAGGGGATAGGTGAACCATCAGGTGAACCAAACAAGTTCTTTTGGTCAACTGGTAGTGAACAAAACTTTAACCCAAAGACATTATTATATAAAACACAACAATTAGTTAATAATAGTGAGAATGATGTCTTTATTAATCAAACTAAAAAATATTTTAGGGATAAAGAACAGGATAGAATTATAAGTAGAGGTAACGCAATTAAAGAATTGTCGTTATTAGACATAGATGGTAATGGTAATTTTTGTCGTGTATGGACAGTAAACGATAGGTACAGTTATTTCAACGCAATTAGGAACACAGGATTATTCTCTCATTCGGAGAGTCCTGGTGAAGGATTTTCCGTAAGTAAGGGTAAGGCATCACTTAGTGTTTTAATGGACAATGGGATACCTAAGTATCATCCTAGTATATTAGATTCTAAAACTACTAGAAAGAAATTTATGTTATCTTTAGAAAATTTGGCTTGGGCGGATAATCTTTCAGACTTACCTTTGTTTGAAATTGGACCTGGTGATTCATTAACGGGAACTAAAGGTAGAATTATGTGGTTTCCACCATACGAACTAACATTTGATGAAAATACTAGTGCCAATTGGAACGCCACAGAATTTATTGGTAGAAGTGAACCTGTTTATACATATAACAACTCTAAAAGAAGTGGTTCATTATCGTTTAAAATTATAGTTGATCATCCGAGAGTGATAAATTGTTATAGAGGACAAAATAATAATCTTGTTGAAAGGTTCTTTGCGGGTTGTGTTACTCCAGAAGATTTTATAAGGGCATTAGAATGTGCGGTACCACAAACAGATATTGATTTGTTTGAGACAAAAATATGGGATAAGGAATTTCCAAAAACAAATTTACCTGAAAAACAACAGGAACCGGGATCAGTTTTATATGATCAAGTAAAGGAATGTAATGAATCCAAAGAAAATTGTAAGGCTAAGAGAGTTATTAATGAGGTCGGATTTAATAAATTAAAAATACAGGTATTAGAGTTTATAAAAAAACAACTAAATAACACTAACCCTAAAGTTTTAATAACACTTAAAGGTTTTTCTAGTTTTGAGGTAGAGGTTGGACAGTTAGTAGGATCTATATCACCTGTAACTTTGGCAGACTCATTATCAAAAGATTTGAAAGATAAATTATTAACTTATTTACAACAAAATTTAGATACAAAAACTTTTAAAAATATTTCACCAATCAAAATAGATGGTGGAACAAGTGTTGAATCCGCAAAACTTAATGATTATAGAGTGGATGTAATAATGGAAAACGATACATTAAATTCTACAGAGGCTCAACCACCTGAAAAAGGAGAAACAACTAAAGAAATTGACGCAACTGCAGCAATCAATTTAATAGACAATTTAATTATTGATGAGGGACCATATTTCGATTTTATCGATGCAAATTACCCAAACTATTTTAAAACAATTTCAGAAAAAATAAGATATTTCCACGCAGGATTCCATAGTATGACACCTGAAGGGTTTAATAGTAGATTAACATTCCTTAATCAATGTATGAGACAAGGACCAAGTATTTACGATAAACAAAGTGTACAGGATGGAATAGAGGTTGGAGTTCAACCACAAAACTTATCTTTTGGTAGACCACCTATATGTATTTTAAGAATCGGTGATTTCTTCTATACTAAGGTTGCTATAAATACACTATCAATTACATACGATGGACCTAAATGGGATACTAACCCTGAGGGTATAGGGGTACAACCTATGATTGCAACAGTACAATTGAGTATTGATTATATAGGAGGACATTCATTAGTTGGACCTATTAATAGGTTACAAAACGCAGTTTCATTTAACTATTATGCAAATACTGAAATGTATGATGTACGTTCAGACACAATTGTAGATGGAAAAATTCAAAACGGAATTAAGTTGGGACAAATTAAAGAAAATTTAATCGGTAAGGATAAAGTTAAGACTATTTATGGTAATTTAAAAACTCAAGATACTATTAATCAGGTTAAACAAGATGAAAAAAATAGTGACACTGAACAGGTTGAATCTGATAACCCTATTGAAATAACAATTACTGAAACTAAAATCATTGCAACAACTAAAGGGAATAAGAAACCAAGTGAAACCAACCCAACTGATAAAGAAAATAGTGCAAATAAAGATAATAAAATGAAAATGATAATAAAAGTAGGTGGTGTAAATAAAGAAGTGGGTCCTACAGATTTAGTAGAAATAAGTGAACTAATATCTACATTTACTAAATTAGTAAAACCTGATGAAATTAAGGATTTAGACCTAAAAATAACTACTGCGGAAAATGAATTGACAACTGCAAAGTTAAATTTTGAAATTTCTAAAAACCCAACAACTAAAAACGCCTTAAAAGTCGCTGAGAAAAATTTAAAAGAATCTAAACGTATTAAAGAAACAGAATTAAAGGGTAAAGAGACAAAAATTAAAGTTGAGGCTTACTTCACAAAAAATAAAGGTAAAACAAAAGTTCAGAAAGACTTTACAGTTACTGCAAATGGGATAAATTAATAGTATGGGAAAAGAATATTATGATAGATATCAGAGTTTTAAGTTTGATGGTAAATATTTACCATTACCTTATATAATATTACCACCTAAAAGTAGTGATAAAACAGTTGTATATAGTACTTTAACTACTCGATTAGATAAGTTAAGTCAAAAATATTATGACAACCCATATCACGGTTGGTTAATTTTATTGGCAAACCCACAATTTGGTGGTGTAGAAGAAAATATTCCTGATAAAGAAATAATAAGAATACCTTTTCCTTTAAGAGATAGTTTACAACAATACATTGATCAAGTAGATAGATATAAGACATTGTATGTCCAAAAACAATAAGATATGGATGTAAATAATGTACAAGAAATAGGTTCTAATAATAGTTCCAACAATAATAAAAAAGGTAGTGTTTTTGTAGTAGACCCAAATCCACCAGGTATGGACATAGTACCACCTGAAGATTTATTTATTTATGTAAAATTTTCTGCGTATCCTAGAAGTAGAACCACATATGGTGGTATTTCATTGGCTGGCAATTCAATAAATTTTAATAGTGGTGTTGAAGATGAAGTTAATTTTATATCTACAAAAATAAGTTACAATGATGCAGGTAAATTAGATCCTTCATTACAAAAAAGTTATGCAACTACTGAATGGACGCAAATTGGTGGGTTAAATAATTCATCAACTAGAAGTGCGGGAGTATTAGAAGGTTTTGGTATTAAATCTATTGATATAAAATATAATGCCAGTTTAGTGCCAGTAGTGGACATTACATTTACAGATGTAAGAGGTGGGGCATTATTTGATGTAATAGAAGATAATGATAGATTATCACCTTATAGTATATTTTTTAAAATGCCTTATCCAGTTTTCAGACTTTCTGTTAAAGGGTATTTTGGACAAAAAGTAGACTATTGTTTACATATGGTTAATTGGACATCTAATTTTGATGGGACAACTGGTAATTTTGATATTAGTGCAAATTTTTTAGGATTTCAACAAGCCTTTCTTAATGATATGGTTATCGGAAACATTATTGGTGTGGTAAACACTAAACAGGGGTTTGCGAATCTAAATAGAATATTTGATGAAAGAATTAAACAATCTCCCGACAGATTTTCAGCAATCAATAATAGTGATGGGTTAAATATCTATAAGATTGATGACTTCATGACTAAAATTGCAAAATTACAAGTAGAAAGTGAAGTAATAAAAACAGATTCTAATAGTTTCCAATTCTTAAAAGATTTAAACGGTAAATTAAGTTTATTGAAGACTATAAAAGGTTTTATTGGGCCTCCCATAAGTAAAGAACAAAATAATAATTATGGTGGTGGTAATCAAAATACCGTAACAGAAATTAGTAAACCATTTATTTTATTAGAAAATAATAAAGATGTTATTGTAACGAAAACTATTAGAGATGATGAACTTAAAGAGAAAATCAATTATTTTTCTATAAGAGATTATATAGTTTTTAATTCTATTAATAGAGGTGCGTTTAAATCATACATTACTACATTAAGTGATATTATAAAAAAATATCAAGAATATTTATCATCAGACAAAAGAACTGAATATAAACCTACAAATACAACATCTGAGGCGAAAGAAAAAAATCGAAAAAAGACAGAAAAAATTTCTGGTTCAGAAAATAAGGCAAATGCGAAAGATCAAGAATTAATTAATTCTTTCCCAAACATCTTAAACGAAAATGCGTGGGAAGATTATATTGTTTCACCTACTAAAAATACTAACGGAAAGATATCTGCAAAAACATATGAGTCTATTTTAAATTTATTTTATTTAAGTGGTGGTACTAATAATTTATATTTGTTAAATAGTTATGTTGGAGATACATCAGGTAAAAATAACTCTTTTAATATCGAATTATTTAAAAAACGTTTGGCGGATAGTGCATTATATTCACCAACTATGACTAAAAATACACAAGTTTTAGTGGCGGATTTAAGAAAACAAAGAGAATTAGTAGAATACTCAATAATTGAACTTGAAGAAATTATTAAAATACAAAAAGAAGTAGTACAATCTGAAATTAACGAACAACTAATAAAAAACTTTAAAGATAAATTTGGGTTTAAACCAACAATTGATAATTGTTTTGAAATTATTGCTAATAATACGCAGGCAATGGTTGAAACAATTTACGATATAAGTTCTGAATCGGAACAACCAAGTAAGGTAAATATTAGAAGTTCAATACTCAAAAGATACGAAACAGACATACCAACAGGAATTAATAGTGCGGCTTGGCCTTCAATCTATCAAAATAATAACGGAAGTTTAGAAGAAATATATATTGGTGAAGTCAGTGGTATAAACCCAAACGATTTCCCTGAATGGAAATTCACAGAAGATGTGTTTGAAATTTTAGTATCGAAAAGAAAAACACTTGAAGAAGTAACTAAGGCGACAATAATGAAAAATGGTTTAGACAGTGACAATTGGTTCCCAATAAACCCTATTGACTATAAAACAAATCCTTGGTTAAAAATTAATATACTAAATGATTTTTCTTCGATAGAGGAAGAACTTGTTGAGAAATTTGTAACTAGATCAGTAGTTTTAGATAACTACTCTCTATTTGATAAAAGAACTGGATTAGCATCAATACAAGATTACGCAAGATTTGACGCCATTGCTGCAAATAGAACAATATACTCAAAAAATGTTAGAGACATAGTGTCAAATATATTAGTTGAGATGGAGAGGAATAGTAGTGTTTATGAAAATACTGAATTTTGGAAAAATAATGTTATTAATAACAACGGTTTAGTTGAATTAAAAGAAGATATAACCCTACCCAAAATTGATGGATTTAATTTAAGTGGAAAATATAATTCGAAGGCAGAATATGTTCTTTTTGATGTTAATGATATTTTAAACAATTCTAAAAATTTATTTAAAGAAATTAGAGAGGATAGTTTATATGGTCAATTAATGGATGAAAAAAATGGAACTGGAATTAATACTATTCAAAAGAATAATCCATTTTATAAAAACTTTTATAGTAAATCTAATAATTTGACTACATATAATTCTTTTAATGTTTGGGATATAGATGTCTGTAAAAACTTACTTAAAAGTAGTGGTGATATATTAGGTGATTTAAATAAAACAATATTAGATGACTATAACCCATCTGGGGGTACATACGGAAGTAAATATATAAACATAACTAATTTAAAAACAATTAGTAATGTTGACTATGATGACTTAATGGTATCAAGTGATTTATATAGAAACCAAAGTAGTAATTATTCGAGAGCCTTACTTTTGTTATCGACATTCCCTTTTAGAGATTTTACCGAAGGATTTTTAAAATCAGTTTTCCCAAAAGACAACTATAATGGGGCTAGAATTGTAAATATACCTAAAATGTATTTATATTTTATTGGTAGTTTATTATGGAGGTACGAAGAATCTACAGATCCATTAAATTTTGGTACATTCAATAATAAAAATTATTCACAATTTCTAACACCAAAAAATGAATATCTCTCTAAAATTGGGTATAACAATAAGAATAAAACAATAGAAGAAAATTTAAAGAAATTACCTATATCAACAAAAACTACATTAATAAATCTTTTTAAGGATTGGGTAAACCAAAATTTTAACAACACATTTAATGGTCCGTTTGAAAAAAATGTAAATACATTAGTAACACCATTAAATAGTATTAGTGGTAACACTAGTAATGTTAATGATGCAAAATCATATATTTTTGAGGAACTCAAAAAGACAACTAATATGATTGTTTTAAAACCAAATATATTTGATGATAAACAAATACCTACCGCACTTAAAGTATCCAAAAATAGTATTATTGCATATATAAAAAGTTTTAAAGATTCTTTCACAAAACAAGAAATTACAAATAAAAATGGTAATAGTAGTAATGTAGAAGAAGTTAAACAAAGTGATAATAAAAGTACTAATAAAATTAAATTAGAACTATATAACTATTTTAAAAATATTAACAGTAAATGGGTTGGGTCAGATAGAAAAGGATTTAATATCTGTGGTGGTGAAGCGGAAACCCCTCTGATAAATTATTTTAGATTTATAGATAGAGGTTGGAATGATATTGGTAATAAGGCAACTTTTAACTTAAAAAGTTTTCTTACATTGGGTAGTAATTTAGATACTAGTGTATACTTTTTTATGTCTAAATTATTGAGGGATAGTAACTTTCTATTTCAAATATTACCCACATATATTAATTATAAAAGTAGAATAGAAGTTGCTAAAATATTTAAACCACAAACAATATTAGAAAAAAATGAAGAATCTGGACCAATATTTTGTTGTATATATATTGGAGGTGCGTCACAGGCATTAGATATACAAGAAAGAAATAATAACTTTTTTGCTAACGATGGATATAGTTTTAAAGAAGGTGAAACTCCTCCAGATATTATTAAAAACGGAGATAGTTCTTTAGTGGCATTTAGAGTGGCATTTGGGGCACAAAATCAAACAGTATTTAAAAACGTTTCACTATCTCAACAAGAACATAGAGAAACTGGCGAATATTTTAAGGCATTATCCGATTTGGTAGATAAAAGAGGTGGTACACAGAAAACTTATGTTGGTACCGACTTATTAAGACTCTTCAAAACTAGGTCATATACTTGTAAAGTAGACGCTATGGGATGTATGAATATACAACCTTTAATGTATTTTGATTTACAAAATGTACCTTTCTTTAATGGTGCATATCTTATTACTAGTGTTAGTCATAACATTACCCCAAACCAAATGTCTACTAATTTTGAAGGTGTTAGACAATCTAAATTTATTTCCCCACCTACGGAAGAAATCACCGCAGATTTAGATATAGATTTAAATGAAATTAGTGATGTACCTAAAATAGAGTATACTAATTTAACAACAGTTTCAGGTTTTGGTGTAAGAGAAGGAATAGAACCTGATGATTTATTTGATTATAAAACTAATTTTACTAATAATGGTTTAGATAATTTTAAATTATTAGGTGTGTCTGCAAAAACAAATTCAGATTTAACTAAAATAATTAGTTCTTTGGAAGAACTATTTTTACTTTACGGTATTCGTACCAATACAGAAGTAACTATGTTATTATCTGCAATGTTGGCAAACTCAAATAATTTTCTAAATAAAGAGATGCCGTGGGATGACCCAAATAGAGAAGAACACTCAGTTAAATTTCCTAATTCGGATCCTTCTTCTGGACAAACAAGATATTATACTTATAAACCTGGTGAAGGTATATTGGCATCAACTCCTACTAAAACAAGTGGTATTGATGCTGACAAGGCATATTTAATTCCTGGAAATGAAATTTTGAATGAGTTTAAGGAAAATGACAATATAGAGGCTGAGAAAAAAGAAATTAAGGAAAAAATAAAAATTTTAAATTCTGCAATACCTGAAGATGCAGCAAAAATAAAAATATTAGAAAAACAATTTGAGGACTTAGAAAAAAGAGATAAAGAACAAATTACATCTACTAATTATTATAATATTTTTGAAGGTGATGCCTACAGATTTAGACCTAGAGGATTCTTATATATGGTTGGTAGGAAACAGTACTATCAATTATATCAAGAGTTTTATAAAGAAAGAGGTATCACCTCAGGATGCACAGATTGCACCGATATGGACGGTGGAAATGATGGTAGCATTGATGCCCCAATTTGGAGCCCATATTTGTTAAGTGCTACAGTTGCCGCTGCGATACAAGCATCTGTCATCCAATGGAAATTCTTTAAAGGTATAAAAGGAGAAAAACCTCAAACATCATATTTTTACACCTCTCAAAAAGGTAACGGTACTTTGGCAACATATAAAGTATGTACCGAAACTGCGTACCAATACTCACCACCAACAGTAGATAAATCAATAGAAACTTTCCAAAATGTACTCACAATCTTTGTTGGTAAAGACGGAAAACCTCTAATAGATTACTTTAAACCAGCCTAAAACTTAACTTTTTAAAAAAAAATCACTATATTTGTAATATGGATATAGGTAATATTGTTTCAAAGACAAAGATTGAAATTGAAAATTTTAAAATTTGTGATAGTTTAGAGTGTGTTAATGAAGAATTACCAACACTTATAATTGGTCGTAAATTATCTAAAGAACTTTTAGGTGAGAATATTTCTATACTTCATAAAAAAATAAGTAGCAATATATATTGGACTTTTGATAAAACAGAAAGAAAATCTGAATTCGAAAGTGATTTAGAACTATTTAAAGAACATTGTTTTGATTCTTTTGGGGAAAATATCCCTTATGTTTATTTAGATATTATTCACGGAAGTAGAAAAGTTAATTATAGGATAATAAAAAAAATAATATCTCTTAAAACACCTTATACATACTTCTCTGAAAATGATATGATATACATCTACGGTGAAAATATAATATTTGGGGTAGATTTAAATGTTTTAAATTATTTTGAAGGTAAAAAACAAAAAATTGTAGATAGGGTAAAAAGTATAAATGATAATACTTTGATAGATTATACGATATTTAATAAATGTAAGGATTTAATATATAAATTAAAAAATAAAAACAGATTTGTCCCTTACATTTACGGAAATGGAGTCGAGCGGTAAAAATATAACATTAGCATCTTTTGTATATCAAGATAAAATAGAAAGTTTTAAAAATTATTTATATAAAAGATTTGGAATTAAAGAAAAAAACGTATTTCAATATAACTTTGAAGAGATAAATAAAAAAATTTTAACTTTTATGGTTAGAGTTGAACAAGACCAAAAAGTAGAAACTTCATCATTCTTTCCACCAACAGTAATAGTCCACAAAAAAGGTGAGTGTTTTTATACTATTAATGCATTAAATAAGTTGATAGAAAAAATAAGTGAACACGAAGTTGGTAATATAGATTATAAGAATGTAATAATAAAATGGGATGATTATCAGAATAAAATGATAATTGTTAAAAACGATGAATTAAAAATAATCGACATAAAAAAACATTTTTCTTAATAATAGAATATTTATATAATAAAAGTATTATGGAAACAAATAGAGATACTAAAAAAAATGACAATTTAGAGAAATCATTAAATGATTTTTTAAATGATAATACCACCAAAAAAGAAGAGTGTGTTGGTGAAGAATGTCTTATTAATGATGGAAAAGAAATAGTGGAGAGAGTTAATAAGGTATATAAAACTAATGACGGTAGACAATTATTAATGTGATATGAACAAAAAAGTACTTTCTGAGGAATTAAAAAGATATAGACAATTATTGGAGTACACATTTTATGTACCTGAAAATGAAAAAGATGAAAATGGTAATCTTCTTACAGATGATCAATATATAACAGAACAAGATCCCGCTGGTGAAACGGAAGAAGATCCTTTTATGTCAGTAGGTGGTGACGAAACTGCACCTGAGTCTGGTGCGGAAACACCTAAAACTGATCCATTGGCAGATGATGCGGAAGTAGAAGATGTGGCTGCGGATGAAACTGAGACTGCAACTGAGACTCCTGAGACGAGTACTGGAACAGATGATGGTTCTGTTGAAATAGATGTGACTGATATTGTAGATAAAACAGAAGCAACTAAGACTTCTGTAGAAGGTATGAGTAGTAAAATGGATGAATTATTGAATAAATTATCTGAATTAGAAAGTCAAGTTTCTGGTATGGATAACGTAATCAATAAAATTGATGACTTAGAAAAAGAAATCGAAAAGAGAAACCCAACACCTGTTGAAAGATTAGAAATGAGATCAATGAATTCTTTCCCATATAGTGTTAAATTAACTGACTTTTGGCAAGACAAAGAAGGTTATGAAGCAACTGAAGAAAACGAAGAAGAATTTGTACTTAAACAAAGTGATGTCGATAACTATAATGAAAAAGACATTAGAAAATCCTTTCAATTTAGTAAAACCGAAGAAAAATAACTAAAAACCCCGTTTTTTTATTGACTTTTTGAAAATTCGTTAGTATAATTGTGTATAATTTAAAATTTTTATACAATGAGCAATACTTTAGATGCAATTCTGTCTCAGTACGAAAAAAATACTGATCCAGCAAAAAGTGGTAAAAAAATCTCTAGTGAAGACAGACTAAAAAAGTACTTCAGTGAGAAACTACCTAAAGGGGTAAAATCCCACACAAAAACATTCCGTATCTTACCTAAGAAAGACGGTAGTTCTCCATTTACGGAGGTTTACTATCACGAAAAATTAGTTAATGGTAATTGGGATAAAATTTATTGTAACCATTTGAACGATGGTGAACACTGTCCATTATGTGAGGCTAAAGATGCCTTATATGAAGATGGTTCAGAAAAGGCTAAGAAATTGGCAAAAGACTTTATACCTAGAAAATTCTATGTGGTTAAAGGTATCGATAGAGAGAATGAAGATCACGGAGTTAAATTTTGGAGATTTAAACACAAATATACTGGTGACGGTATTATGGATAAAATTATTCCATTATTTAAATTAAAAGGTGATATTACTGATCCTAGAGAAGGTAGAGATATTATGATTACCACAGGTAGAAACGACAAAAATTTTAGTGTTGTGAACTCTATTATGGCAGATGATTCTACTATCCTTACTAAAGATAAAGAAAAGGCAAATGATTGGTTTGGTAACGATGAAACACATAGAGATGTTTATTCTAAAAAATCACAAGAATATTTAGAAATTGTTGCAACTAACAAGACACCTATTTGGGATTCAGAACAGAAAAAGTTTGTGGCTGAAGAGGATAGAGAAGAAAAAGAAACTGCGTCTTTATCTGAAGAAATTAATATGATGAGAACTGAAACGGCTAAATCATTTGAAGAAGACTATGATGATGAATCAGATACTTCTTCAGTAGAATCAACTTCTTTAGATGGTGATGATGATGAATTACCGTTTTAATAAATATTATGGCGAAACAACCACTTAAGAAAAAAACATCTGATTTTTCGTCTATAAGAAAGAAATTTTCCTCTAGTGAGAAGTACAAAGAACAAAGGTACTTTGATCTAGGGGAAGCCTTTCAAAAGTCGACAGGACTACCAGGTCCTGCTATGGGTCAGGTTAATATGCTTCTAGGTCATTCAGACACTGGAAAAACAACTGCACTTTTACAGACTGCAGTAGACGCACAAAAGAAAAATATACTACCTGTATTCATTATTACTGAACAAAAATTTAGTTTTGAACACGCCAAACAAATGGGGTTAGAAACTGAGTACATTGAAGAAGTTGATGAATCAACAGGTGAAGTTTCCGCATATTGGGATGGATTCCTACTTTATAAATTAGGGTTCGATTATATAGAACAAGCATTTGAATATGTTACTGAAGTATTAAACGCACAAAAGAGTGGTGAAATACCTTATGACATTGTATTCTTATGGGATTCTATTGGTACCATACCTTGTCAAATGAGTTTTGATGGGAAAGGTGGAAACCAACACACTGCGAGAGTAATATCTGAAAAATGGGGAATGGGATTGGCACAAAGAATAACATCTTCTAGAAAGGAAAGTTATCCACATACCAACACAATGGTATTTGTAAACCAACCTTGGGTTGCATTACCTGATAACCCATTCGGACAACCAACAATCGCACCTAAAGGGGGTAATTCTATTTATCTTTCTTGTGCATTAGTATTTTTGTTTGGAAATCAAAAGAGTTCTGGCGTATCTAAACTTTCTGCCACAAATAAAGGTAGAAAAGTTAATTTCGCAATTAGAACTAAAGTGGGTATCCATAAGAACCATATGAATGGTTTAGGTTACGCAGATAACAAAATACTTGCAACCACACACGGTTTCATTGAAGATGATAAAAAAGAAATCGATCAATACAAATCCGATAACAAAGATTATTGGGCTGAGGTATTTGGTGGTATATTTGATGACACATCTTTTGATGTAGTTGAAGACAACGTAATTGAGTCTCCTGTAGATTACTCTGACGATTGATTGTTGAACCTTCAATAAAGAATGTGTGAAATTCTCAGAAAAAAAGAAAAAATTTAAAAAAACACTTGTTGTTGATGGTGACTCGTTGATTAAAACTGCCTATCATGGGGCTAAAGATCTTTACTATAAAGACACCCATATAGGCGGTATTTTTCAATTTCTAACTATGGTTAGGAAAATGTTAAATGAGTATAAATTCGATAGAGTCTATGTTTTTTGGGACGGACCATTCAGTGGTAGATTAAGATATGATATCTACAAAGAATATAAATCTAATAGAGGTAAAAATTTCTATGAAGAACAACCTCCTTCTGATTTAGAGTTATATCTTCAAAAAGAAAGAGTTATTTCTTATTGTGAAGAACTTTTCATAAGACAGTATAAGGACGAAATAATAGAAGCCGATGATTGTATTGGTTACTATGTTCAAAATATGTCAGATGATGAGAAAGTAGTGATAATGAGTAATGATAGAGACCTATGTCAATTAATAGGTGATAGGGTTGGTGTATATGTATTAAACCTAAAGAAAATAGTTACACAAGATAATTATTTAACATACTTTAACCACCACCCATCCAATCTTAAATTAATAAAAATCATTACAGGTGATAATAGTGATTGTATAAAAGGTATACAAGGTGTCAGTG
>Ga0181356_1000787_pt1 | contig 13841 bp, 19 predicted proteins | sample Fa13VDMM110SN_FD_130104 | JGI IMG/M metagenome (GOLD analysis project Ga0181356, IMG submission 130104) | Freshwater viral communities from Lake Michigan, USA - Fa13.VD.MM110.S.N | ecosystem: Environmental > Aquatic > Freshwater > Lake | place: USA: Michigan | collected 2013-09-24 | reverse complement strand
ATTGTTGTTAAATCACTTGATAAATCATCTGAACTTGTATGCGAGATACGCGGATACGAACAATTACTAAATTGTTGGTTCCAAATCACGACGTTCATATGTTTATTAGTGTTTTTCATTTTTGTTTTTTTTGTGGTATCTCTACCTGTGTTTCTTATAATTATATCAAACTTACGAAAAGTTCTTCAAAAGTCAAATATTTTTTTTATTATACCAATTTTTTTGAAATCTCAATTATGAGGTGTTCATCTTCATTTGATAAGAGATGTCTTGAATTTCTAATCTTTATTAGTGATTCATCCCACTCTAAATCCATAACACTAACACCTTCTTTTTTTGATGTTACTTTCCCATTGAATTCTGACAAATGACCGTTTTCAATTAAGGATTCAATTAATTCGTCAATTTCACGACGATTACACTCTGAGATATATTCCCAAGGTTCAATTTCAATATCTGTACTAAAATCTGGCATAATTTATAAATTTTCTAATCTGTTAATAATTTCTGTTACTTCTTCTTTTGTATTCCAACCTGAAACAGGGTCACCATTTTTTGACATCGGTACGTGTTGATTTAATGTTTGGTAAAACGCGGCAACCTCAAAAGTTGTAACACCATTTCCATATAATCCAGGGCCACCAACCACCGAAACTAAAATGTCGTTTCCCAAATCTAATGTCCCCTGAACACGACCACCACCTAATTCGTGTGGATTAAAAACTAAATCATCAAATGTTTTCATAGTGCAAATATATAATAATTATTTTATTAAACAAATTATTTTTAAAAATTTTTTTGGGCAACAAAAAGGTGTCTCACGACACCCTTTTGCTAGAATTTGAATTTCCCCCCTTCTTTTTAGATGGTTAATCCCGTCCGGATTCTACTCCGGAGGTACAATTAGGCTTGTACGGCCATTGTTTTCATTTTATTAGCTTTATCCTCTAATTTTGTTTTAACACCACTAAGTGCCGGACAAATTAGTTTTGATAAACCTGTTTCAAGAGATTGAACCATTTGACTATTATCAATTGCACTAAACAATCCATTTCTAACTATATCTGAAATACCACCATCATATCCTTTATCGTGTTGTATTTTACGTGCAATACCTTCACCGATAGATGATGCCAATTTTTTAGTTAAGAAGTTACAATCCGTTAATTTAGATAAATCATCGATGTGTAAGTTACCGATTGCCGCAACAACAATACTACCAATCCATCCGTCAGGGTTTACCGGTGTAAGTTTTTGAAGTAACCATTTACCCATATATTCTTTGAATGTTCCGAAGATTGCCTCTGAACCGTGTTGACCAAACATCCCTTTTATCGTATCCCAAAACTCTTCTTTGATAAGTTGTTTATCAAAACCTTGAGATTCAAGATAAATTGATTCCGAGATAATTTCATTGAAGAATTTTTCTCTTGGTTGTTTAAATTTAAGGATTCTATTTTCGGTTAATATCTTAGTTCTAGTTTGAATAATCTTAGTTTCCGACAATAAATTATTATTCTTTTCTTCAGATAATTTTTGTAAATTTTCTTTAATCAAATTGTCTAATTTTGTTTTAGATTCGTTTGTAACCTGTCTATCAATGATAAACGGTAAATAAGGGTTTTTACCTGCTGGTAAGTTAGAATCTCTACCTGATAATAATTTATAAACATTTCTAATGTTTAATGTATCACCTCTCCAAAAATTAAATACTTTATTATCTTTTTTAACCTTTGGTAATTGGTCAGGAGTAATTTTAAGGTCTTGGTATACACCTGAACCATCACAACCTTTAATAAATTCTCTATTTTCAGCACTATTGATTGTCTTGTTATCACTCTTATCTTGTCGAGTATGATATCTAATCGCTGCGGCTAAATAACCTGTTATTGCGGTATCACAAGATTCTTTTGTAAATTCTTTATTTTCACCACCTGAAATTACCGGTGCTTTGTTACTTGGAAATAAAATTTGAACATCTTTGTCGTTATAATTTAAACCATAATTTCTACCATTAATTGGCATATATTGAGCTAATTGACCTCTATTAGTTGGGGGATTTAACGACCCTCCTGAAGGTGAAACTAAAGCATAAGATGCGTAATCATTTGGATGGTAATATCTTAACATATCATTCCAACTTTTAAATACTGTAGATACCGCACCTTGTTTAACAAGTTCTTTTAAATCTGCACTAATATTATTAATTAAAAAATATGGGTCAGTGTCGTAATTTTTAGGGTCAATACCAAACTTCCTTAAGATGTCAGTATACTGTAAATCTAAATCATAGAATGTCATTCCCGCAATTTTCATTGGTCTTCCCTTATCGTTCAAAGCATATGAGAATCTACAATCACTACCCTTTAAAATCATACCATCATATGTTAAATAATATGGGGTTGTTGTATCACCTTTTTTAAACGACTTTTTAGCCGCGTAATAGATTTTACCATTAACGTTAACCGGTTTAGATGTTCCATTATTAGTTCTACATAATGCGATTAAAGTTCCTTTATCTTTTAAAAATGAACTAGTTTGTAATATATCTAATTCATCCTTAGGTGCTTGAACAATTTGTTGTGTTTGCTCTGTAATAAGAGTATTAACCTCATTTATAATATTTTCTAAATTATCCATAATTGATTCATTTTGATTTAAATTCAATGTTTTGTTTTTTGAAAAATCTATTGTGTCCGGAAAATTTTTCTTTCTATCTGAAAAAGGATTTGGTTTTGAAGATTTAGCGTCACTTGATGATGAAAAATCGTCACCATTTACCCACTCAGGGTCAAAATTTGTGTCCGGAAGTTGTGTTTTCTCCGGTGGTATTGTCCATCCTGAACTTGTCGTATATACTATACCATTTTCTAAAACAATCACTAAACCATTGTTTTTACAAGACCATTTACCATATGTTTTACTACCATTTTTATAAACATACACAAATGTTTTGTCTTTCCAAAAATAACCTTTATCCTCACCAAATGGTGTAAAAACTATTTCTTCTTGACTACCATCTTGAGTTACTTTAACAGTTTTAATGGTTTTAATACAATCTACCCAATCAGGTAAATTAACCGGAGTTGGAGTTGAATCAACTTTAGTTTCTTCAGGTTTAGTTTCTTCAGGTTTATTCTCTTTACATTTTTTTCTTGCATTAGGGAATCTTCCGTCTAGTATATCAGTCGCTTTTTGATTATTTTCTAATGATTTCCAATCAATGATTTTTTTACCTTTGGTATACCAAACACAATTAACTATTTTATATTGATATGGGTCACCTTTTGTTGTATAAATTCCTCCTGATTCAGTATTTTCGTTTGACGATGAGTTACCACCACCTCCTCCACCATTATTTTGACTACCTTCAATCCATTTAGTTCCATCCCATCTATCACCATTATCCATATTAATTAGATATCCGTTAGTTCCATTACATCTCCAATTACCCATTTGATTTGGAGTACCCGGTGATGAGGTGAATGTATATTGGAATTTACCGCTTTTACTGAAATATAATTTATTTCCTTTTGAGTTAAGTATGAAAACTACATTATCATTTTTCTTTTTAGCACCGGATGATTCAAGACATTTTGCCCATTCAGGTAAACCCGTTGTCGTTCCATTAGACCAAGGGTCATTATTTGACGATGAACCATTTCCATTAGACCAAGGGTCATTATTTGACGATGAACCATTTCCATTAGACCAAGGGTCATTATTTTGTTCAGTAATATTATTTTGTTCTAACATATTTTCCGGTAGATATTTTTTTAAAAATCAATATTTGATTATTTTTTGTTGCTTTAACATAATTACCTTTAATTTCTATAATTAATGAGTCAGGGTCAACACCAGGGTATTCTACGGACACCCAATTTTTAAATTCTTCTTCTGTCGGAGTTTCATCAGACCCCACATTAAAATATTTTTTTATTTCAGAAATACCTTTATCAGATACTTCAATCGACGCTTTACCCCACTTATATATTAGAATCAGAGCTAATATAAGGGTAGAACCACTCAAAATAATTTTTTTATTATCAATAGCTCCTTTAATTATTTTACCAACAACACCCATTTTAGATAAAATTTGTAAATTACTAGCAGTTCTAATCTCATTATTTAATTCCTTAGTTGTTTTCCATATATGAGTTTTAAAATCAACTAATATTGAGTCTTTAACATTTTGAGATACGTTTGGAAATAAATTATCAATTTTTGATTCAAACAATACAAACTCAGGATAGTATTTACGTAAATTACTTAATATTTCCGATGTAGTTTGTTTTCCAACAGTTTTAGGAGGTACTCCTCCACCTATTGGCCCATAAGGTTGGGTTATAGCTTCTTCAGCTAATTTTTCTAACTTTTTTAATTCTTTTCCAGCAAGAATTCTATCATTTTTAGCGAGTGTTTTATCAAGACTCTTAGTTTCAAGATTTTGCATTAAAGTCTTACCTTCAGTACTTGACAAAAAAAGTTTAAGTTCATTTCTATTTTCAGCAGTAATAATCCCACCAAAAAAATCTTTAACTATTTGTTTATCAATTGAGGTAATATTGTGTAATACTGCTTCTAATATACTTGAAATGATTCCTTCATTTAATACTTGAACCCCCATCATTTCTTTTATTTTTTCAATTTCAGTAATTAGTAATTTATCCATTTTATTTGTATTATATTAGTTTATTTTTTTTAATTTTAATGATGTATCATCAACTAATTTATAGTCAATCCCATTTATTGTATAAATAGGGTTTTCTTTATCAGAATTATCTATTTCAAAATCATCAAATTTAATTTTAGGGTATACTTGTGTTATAAACATATTATTTAAACTTTTGATTTGATTTGAATTAGTGACTTTAATGTATTTTTTACTAACATCATCATACACATAAAAAACACCATTTGGGTTTCTAACGTAATTATAAACATCCCCCCAAGGACTCTTTTCTTGATGTTTCATAACTTTATTATATATCCAAGGATTGTCAATTAAAATATGTAAAATAGTTTCATTATACGCACCCGTCCATTTAGGTATTTTAACTTCTAAATATTTACTTAACGCGTATGTGACACCACCGGCGAATGTGGCTTTTCCTAATTGTCTAACAACTGATTTAGCAGCTTGTTTAGGTGTTTTTAATAGTTCAATACCTTTTTTAAGTTCATTAATTTTACCCTCACAAAATGACGATATTTTTTTTGGTAGTTTTTTAATAAATGATTCTTTTTTTACTATAGATTGTTCTATAGTAATCATCATTTGTTCGGCATCCTTAGCGATAGGTTTAAAATATCTCCAAACGCTTTTTGCCCCTTTCCCAATCAATTTACCAAGACCCATAGTTAGTAATATAGCAATATCTTCAATAACTAATTGAAATCCTTTATTATTCCCCCAATGAAATTGGAACCATTCCCAAGACCAAGGTTTTAATTCACTTCCTTTACCAACAATATCACCATTATATGTTTTCCAATTTTTAACCATAATAGAAAAATCGTTAATGATAATTGCAATATCTAAAAGTTCAAAAACTATAGGTAAACCAATTTCTGCACCCAATATTGATAAAACTATTTGTACCGTCATTCCTCCCGGAGTAAACAATAATTCTCTAGTCATTAATAACCCTTCAGATAATGTTGGGGCTTCAAATCTTTGAATTCCTTTTAACATTTTAGGTGAAGTTGCCGTTGTTTTTTGTCTTCCATCGGCACCTCTAAAGGTTGTTGCAGTATTATCAACATACTTACGTGTTGCATTTTCAAACTCACCTCGTTGATATTTCTCTATATCCTTATCTGTAGGTATTTTTTGTTCATCTAATGTCTTACCCAAGTCATAACGCATCATAAGAAGAACCCTATTTAAAGCATCATTTCCTTCGGTAAGTGTATAAGTTGTATTCATAATCTATAAATATACGTAAATTGATAATTATTTTTAAGGGACGGGATTTGCGTGTCCCCGAGCTAATCCGGTTCCCCACTTTTCACCTTTTAATCCCAACATATTCGCAGGCCCTCTTGTTAATCCGGTTTCCCATTTTCTACCTCTAGCGTTTGTATTTCCTCCACCTCCGGAATCCGGTGATGATTCCTGTTCGCCCAACTCACCATCAGTTTTTGGGGTATATTCCTTCATTAAGGAAATAATATAATCAATATCTGTTCTCATAATTTATAAATATCTTTTAAAAAGTAAAACCCCACTTGAAGGTGGGGTTAATTTTTAAAATAATTGGGGGTCAGGTAATCTATTTGGGTAGATTAAATAATATTCATTTAAAAACGATATTATTTCTTCTTCATCCGTATCGTATTCTTCGTTATAGGTATCAAAATAATCTTCATCATCATCCTCGTCCCACGCCTCATCATTTTCTTTTGTAAAAAAATTATAACCAAATGTTTTTGATTCTTGTAAATCAATTTGGTCAGTTCTTATTTCGTCGTCATTATCGGATAAAATCCTAAATGTTACATCTAAAGTTTGAGATGTTTCATTTACATAAAATGACTCTAACTCTTTAATTTCCATTTTATTCTATTTTTCTATTTCTTTATCAAAAGCGTTATGGAATTTTCCACCGTGTTTATACATATTTCTATTAGAAACTTCACCTCTCCAACCTAAATACTCCGAAGTTGGTTTAAAATTTTTGAAATGTCTTGGGTGTTTTTTAATTTCCGGATGTAATGAGTGTAATTCTTCATCGGACATATCTTTAAAATTCATTCTTTCCTCATCCATTGGGAATGGTGATGCGTCTTTATTAAAAGTTGTTGGTTTATTAGTTCTAACATTTGTGGTCATTGAATTAATTGTGTCCATAAGTCTTTCACATTCAACATCAGGTTTAGAACCTACCGTATACCACTCACCTATTTTATTTTTACCAATTCGTTTTAAATTAAAGTTAGATATCACTTTACTAGTTGGGTTTAGAACATTTAAAATACAACTACCCTCATTTAATTCAAAAAAGAAATTTCCGTATCCCTCAATTTTTTTAGATAGAACCGTTTTACCGTTTCTATTTTTTGCGTCAGTATATCCGTTAGTTCTTAACTTAGATTCTAAGTTGGATGATTGTTCTTTAATGACACGTTTAACAATGTTCATTAAGTCACTTTCTTTTAGTTTAATTACTTTTCTCATCTTAGTTATATTTTGTAAATCGTTTAAACATATCTAATGATTCTCTTAAATCATCAAATAATCCTTCAACTTCTTCATCATCAATATCAGCTTCATCGTCAAATATTTTATCACCAAGATTAAACACTAATTCATCATTTTTAAAAATTGAGTTTCTTTTCATTCCACTTCCATTACATTCTTCACAACCATTACCCTTACAACTTGGACACGATGGTGATTCAAACCCAAAATCATAATCATCATCATCTGACGGTGACTTGTAGTAATCTTCATCATCATAATCTTCAGGGTTAACCAAAACCATATCAGAATCGTCATCTTCAAATGTTCCGTGTTCTAAATCATCTTCACCATCACCAATCATATCTAATTGCTCTCCTAATGAAACATAGTATTCATCATCTTTATCTTCAGATTCAAAAGATTCTTCAGGTTCAAATTGGCTACCCGGAGATATGTGACCTTCCTTTGGTTCTTCCTCAGAAAATAATCCGGTAGATTTACCATCGTGTCTCATTTCATTGATACCCATATTTTTATATGCCGTTACAACACCTTTATTGTTTACGGTAAGACCTTCTTTATCGTTAGCGTAACTTTGGGTATATAACGGTTGTTCTTTCGCTGGTTGTGCGTAACTTGTTACGTATCCATCATAAATCTCTTTATGTTGGTCAAGGATGTTAGTTTTTTCCTCGTTTGTCATTTTAAAAAAATATGCGTTCATATTGTTTGTTTTGTATATAAATATATTTGTTTATTGAATTATCCGATGTGCATATAGTTCTGAACTATTTTAGTGGCAAATCTTCTTAGGTATTTATTAATATTATCCATAGTTTCTTCAATACCTTCACTTTCCAAATAATTAATAACACCATTAATCATTTCAGATTGAGCTCGGTCTGACATATCAACCATTGCGTCAAACGCTTCTTCGTTATGAATATCTCTATATTTAAATTCATGCTTAATTCTTTCACTACCCATCCATAAATAAGGTGGTGCCTCAAACATATTAACAATACTGGCCTTTCTAACTAATAATAAGTATTTGTATAAAAATCCCATCTTAAAAAATCGAAATACATCAATATTTTGAAATAACACATTCATTCGGTCTACTTCATCTTCTTTAATTTGTTTTTTTTCTAATTTCCAAGCGTCGGTATCCGCCAATAAGGCTAATTTACTTCCGCTATCCCAATGCACACCATATTGTTTATCACCAAAGATAACATCAACACTAGTTACTGTCCCACTATCTCCGGGAAACATAGAACTTTCATCTCTCATATATAGTAGAGTTATTCTATCACCTTTTTTTAATTCTGGATTCATATTTTTTTAAATGTTATATAACAATAAATATAATTAAAGTATTTATTGTTATGGAAATGAATATATTAATTACCGAATCTCAAGAAAGAATGATACTTAATGAATCAATTGGACGTGAATTTGGTAGCATTTTAAAACGAAATAGTGATGTAGGTAAATTAATTACCTCTCAAATTAAAGAAATAATGGGTGGTGATAAAGCGGCCTTATTAACATTTGGAGCATCTATCGGTGGTCTTATGGGTCCTGTTGGTGATTTCCTTGAAGGAAAATACCCATCAATGAATGATGTTGAAATTAGTTTATTACTTACCGGGGCAATTGCAACATTCTTCTATAATAGTCCAAAATTAATTGAAAGAATTAAGGATAAAATTACGGATAAAGGTTTAGAACGTGAGTTTGATGTAACACTTTCTAAAACACAAGAATTAAATGAAACATTCTTTGAATTTATGGAAAGTCTTAATATTACTTTATTTAGAATAAGTAATGTTTTAGGGTTCGCCTTTTTAATCCCGTTATTACCTTATATTCATCAAATTTCCGAGGGGAAATTATCAATTATGGATGTTAATAAAATTGTCACAATATTATTATCTTATGGGGTTATCACAATTTCAAGTTCAACCTTAAAAGAGATTATGGTTAAACTAATTAAGAGATTTAAAGGTTAATAATCTCCGGAAATAAAATCACACATTTTACTTGAAAATGTTGACTGATTTATATAATTAAAATCATCAACTTCTATATCACCAATATTTCTAATATATGTGTAAGTGTGTGTCCATATCTCACAATCTCCTAAACTCATATACTGAGTAATATTATCCCAAACAATCTCATCCAAATCTTCTCTAAGGTTGTCAATCTCACCCATATACCCAACAATAGTTTCTGCAAGGTCTTGTGTTATATTTTCAAGAGGTTCATTGTCAACTAAAACTTGACTACAATAAACTGAGACATCTGTTGTTATACCGTCATCCACATAAACATCTGACAATTCATAATCAACATTCAAAGTTAATATTTTTGTCTCACTACCACAATAAAAGTGTGTTTTAATTTGTTTTGTACCTAATTGTTTTATGTCTTTTAATATTTTTTTAATAAATGATTGGGGTATATTTCCTCCATACCTATTTATTTTTTTACCATCATAATAAATGTTATTAACAGTAGGATAAATATTTCCAAAACTAACACTAACCATATCACAACCTTCTTCAATAATGTGTTTTGATTTACAACTAAAAAAATCCCACAAATAAGGAATATCCGATTGTTTGGGAGTTATTTCTAAGTCATAGTTAATATTGTAACTAGGTATCATATTTTTAGTTACAGAATTAATACTAACATTAGTAAATTTAAATCTAAACTCATCAACAGTGTGAGTTAGTTTAGTTAGATATGATATAATACCTCTTATTTGACCACTATTTTCCATTAATAATAATATGAATCACTTTCTTCACTTCATCGTCTGTCAATCCGTGAATATCTTTATGGTCTTCAAACCAATCTTTAACCACACCACTAAATGGTAATTTTCTTAATTTAGCCACTCGTCTAAATCCAACTCTTTGAGCATCTATTTCGTGAGGTTGAGTATAATACCCAAATGACTCTGTTGGTGGTTCTTGGTATTCCATCCCCTCGGTAATATACTGAAATCCGTGTTCTAATTCGTGAGCAACAACATCGTTTAATTCACCAATTATATTGTAGAAATTTTTTCTTAATGTTTTTGGATTATATCTGGCAATTACCTCAATAACGTCTTCATCTGAAACAAAATTACCGTCTATTTGAAACCCATCCAAATTATTGTCGATTTCAATCACTAATTCCACAGAATAATCAAAAGGTAGATTTGTAAAACTATATACGTCACTATCCTTGTTGGATAAATAAAAAGTCCCTGAGGTTTCTTCCTTCAATACATTAACAATATCTTTTACTGTAGTTCTAACTGCAATTTTACTAATTCTACTCATTTTAGATTCTAATACATTAGTTGCAAATATACGAGATTTTTTATTGTTTTCCAAATTTAATTTTGAGTTGTCTTCGGGTGTTTGAAAATCAAAAGTTAAATCATCAATTGTTGTTCTTATAAATTTTTCTCCGGAATCATTAAAATACATTAGATAATCCTGAATTTCTTGATTTAAACTTGAGTAAAATCTATATAATTTACTCTCAAACATTCTAGCAACCGTTTTACCTGTGTCCGTTGGTTCAGGTGTAAAGATTAATTTACTTACAGGGTCGTGAACATCTGTAATAACAACTTTAAGTAATAGGTAATCATAATATTCACCAACACTCATCATTTTTCTATGACCGGTTATGGTAAATTTATAATCAATATCCGCAGGTTGGTCAACACCTTGGATTATTTCACCTGTGTATTTGAATGTCTCTTTAGATACGATTTTATTTATTAATTTTACTTGTTTTTCACTTATCATAACAATAAATACTTTTATAATGGATTAATGTGTTTTATAACTAAAAATTTATTATATTTGCCGTATGGAATTAATATCAACACACCCAATTAAAAAATCCGATTTAGGATTTCACGGAAACCTCTTCGGTGGAACATTATTAAAATTTATAGATTCTGGTGCTGCGGGTTACGCTATGCAATTATGCGACTCACCGAGAATGGTTACCGTCGCAATTGATAAATGTTTTTTTGAAAAACCAGCCAGAGAAGGTCAAATATTAAAAATTTATGGTTACCCGTCAGCAATCGGGACAACATCCGTTACCTTATATATGGAGGCAAGAGCACATAATGTTTACACCGGTAATCAAGTAATCGTTTTAAGAACAAATATCAAATTCGTTATGATTGACGAAGGTGGAAACTCTATTCCTATTGGAGATAAAGGTAGAAAAAAAATAGAGAACTTAATTGAACTAAGTAAATAAATGTAATTATCACTATATTTATAGAATAAAACATTTCATTTATGAAAAAGATAGTAATTAACGAAAGAGAACTTAAACAATCAATTAGAAAACATTTGATTGAACAAGACTCAGAAAAAGAACAAAAACCAAGATGTGTTGCCGGTAACATAATTCCTTTAGATACTATGGTTGGACCATCAGATAATTTCAGTAACTACACTTCAAGTGTGTTGAAACGTGATGGTGGTATCAACGGAATGGTGGATACATTAGACGTATTGAGAACGTTGAGATTACACAACGGTATTGACGATAGCGGAGAACACTTGGCATATAACTTAATGAACCATATTAACACTTTTAGAAACAAACACTATTTTGATGAAACAAATAATGAGTGTCAAAAAGCTATGGATAAAGTTATTGAGTTATACAAAGAAAATGAACACGGGGAAGAACTTGTTAAAGACATTGAAAAGGTGTTGGCACATAAAGACCCCTCCTCAAGAGCTAAAGAATACCTTAAAAGATGTCTAATCTTAGTTAAGGAAAAATAAACCCCACTCTGATTGGGGACGTTTAGGGCCGTTATCAGTGATGGTAACAAATTAAAAGGGGAAGTTCGCTACTATCCCCTTTTTTTATTTCATAAAAGTAAATACTTATTATAAAACATTGTTATGAAAAATAAAAAGTATTTTTTCGGATGGACCAACATTAAATGGTTTATCACCGAGATTGGAAAACAATACGGTAATTCAGATTCTTTTTTCTCAAAAAAAAGAATAGAGTCCGGAATTGCTTTTGGTGTTGGACAAATTGGTATGATTTTCTTTTTAGCTAAAAAGTATGAAACATTGGGAATGTCCGATGTGATTATGTGGGCATCTTTGGAATTTGCGATTGCGGGGTATATTGTTAGTCAAATTCAAAAAGAAAAAAAAGAAGAGTCTAATAACGATTCAAATGAAAACCCCCTTTAATTGGGGGTTTTTCATTTCTTATTTTTAATCTTATTTTTTAATTCACCCAACGCTGATATAACAATATCTGTATTATCAATTTGAATCACTTTAACCTCATCTCGGGCAAGTCCATTGTCTTCAGGTTCTTTTACCATCGCTTTTGGTCTAACACTACTACTTCTTAACATATTTTGTAATTCATCAATTTGAGTAATAATTTCTTTTTCTCTTTGAATCCTTTTATTGGAACATTCCGATTGTCCGTTAATCACTTCCTGAGTCAAATAACCAACTTTAAGGGTCAAACTATCCAATTGTGTGTTTAGAGATATAATTTCTTTTTTCTGTCTCTGAACCACTAAATTCTGTTGGGTGGGGTCAGGTTTTAATGTGTCAATAATATCTGAACCAAATGTTATAAAAAATACGGATATACATAAAATAATCAAAGCCCAAATACGTTGGGCTATTGAAAATGTTTTAAGGATTTCGGTGAAGTATTGCATCATACTGATAAATATCAGTCATTCAGGTATTGTAACAATTTTTCTTTAACTCCGGATTGTTTTATTCCCTCATTTTCTCTCGGTGTATGAACGAAGTTGGATAATCCCCACTTTTGTTCTCTATCGTGAGTATCTGTTTCACCTAGTTCCAAATCATCAACACAAACCCAATGTGTAATATCAGGATGGTCTGTTAGATATTGTCTAACTTCTATACATCTTTGTTGTTCGTACATTGTTCGTCTAACCCATTCAAATTCATCCGGTTTATCACAACCGATGTATCGTTTGGTGAATGCGATTGGGGCTTTTGAGATTCCTTTTGATAGGTAATACTCACCAAGTTCTTCCAATGTTGCGTGTAATCTCCAATCAGAGGAAACAACGATTTCAGCACCGGTTTCTTCCAAGATTTCATTTAATACCTTAACAGCTTTTTTATCGAAATCGTCAAATCTTACCTCAACCGGTGCGGTTGTGTCGCTGGTTGCTTCGGGATTAAGTTTTTTATACTTCTTCCATTTTTTGGCTCGTCCACCCCAATTGTTCGATAAACAGATAACACCATCGTTATCTAAAAATATTACTTTCATATTCTTATTTCAAAATTAAAATCATCCTCATCATCTTCTTCTTCCTCTTCCGGTTCATTTGCCTCAAGTATTTTTGAGACACTTAAATTGTATAGGACATCACCCAAGCTATCCTGTGATAGGATATACTTTCTAATCTCGTCTATTGTAAATGTGTTTTGCATCTTATTCTTTATTTAATTGGTTAATAATATACTGAATACCTTTATGAGTCAATTTATAACCATCCGGAAATTCTCCGTGACCATCACTTGTCATTTCCAAATGAGCAGGGTTGATTAAATACAAACCTTTCAAAACTTTATGTTGATGAATTACT
>Ga0181356_1000786_pt1 | contig 13855 bp, 15 predicted proteins | sample Fa13VDMM110SN_FD_130104 | JGI IMG/M metagenome (GOLD analysis project Ga0181356, IMG submission 130104) | Freshwater viral communities from Lake Michigan, USA - Fa13.VD.MM110.S.N | ecosystem: Environmental > Aquatic > Freshwater > Lake | place: USA: Michigan | collected 2013-09-24 | reverse complement strand
TATCAGACTCTAAATCTCCAGGCTCTTGAATTTTAAATTTTTTCATTGCTTTAGTAAAGAATTTTTGATAATCTTGACCAGAGCCTGCTACTGCAGAAGCTTCATTTACCATACCACTAATATCATAATACTTACCTAAAGTAGAACCAATATCTTCATATGCAGACTCTAAACGCTGCTGAAGCGTTGCCATTTCCAAAGCTGTCTTTTCAAATATTTTATGAGCTTCTCCTAAATGCTTCATATGACGACCTACTGTATTAGCGTCAAACCAATCTTCAGTTTCTGATAAAGTTAATTGAGATGCTGCTTCAATTAATTCACCTAAATATTGAGCTGTTTCTTTGATACTATGATTTCTGTATATTGAGTTTGAGTGATCTGCGAACTTATATACTGCTTCTAAAAAAGCTTTCTTTTGCTCATTAGTCATAGTAGCTTTCGGCTTTTCACTTTCCTGCAATTTGATTAATGAAGCTAATTTAATTGGTTTTGATGTTTTCATTTCTTCTATATTAATTGATTCGTTGGCGTGAATGTGTAATGCAGCTAAATACTTACGTAACGCTTCTTTATTACCAGCAGTATGACCAACTAATTTACCAGTGTCTTTTTTATACACTGCATATTTGTCTCCTTGTTTTCTAGCGATATATGGCATATATTATCTAAAAGTCGATGATACTTTACCATTTCGATACAAAATTGAGCCTAATGTAGCTCCGTTAGTACCTCTTGATAATAAAGTCCAATTAGCATCTATTTGAAAAGAATATCCTCCAATTACATTTTCAATTGATCGACATTCTAAAGTTAAACTCATATCAGCAAAAATAGATTTCAAATAAGGAGTTCTAACTTCTTTAGACATATCTGCCATGTAAATTATATAGTTAGTTCTGATTGTCGATGGAACTATCGTAGCAATAATACCTGTTTTTGCTTTCAATTCTTGCATTACTGCTTTTATAATTTGCTCTGAAGGTTCTACTACTGTAGACTCTTTTAAAGTTTTCTTAACTTCTTCGCGTATTAAATTTTTTAATTCTTGTGCTTTCATATTATTTATTGTCAGTTAAAATGTCAGTAATTAAACGATTAACATTTTCGTATTTATTTATTTTAATAGATCTGTCTACTGATTCATTCATATTTGACGGTCGTAAAAATGCACCATGAGTTGATGGATTAGATACAAAATCAAATGCAATTAATTCAAAGTCTGACTGAACTTCAACTTCTCCTTCTCCTAATTGTTTAACTGATCCTAAACCTCTAGAAGAAATTCCTAATTTAATTCCACACTTAAATAATTCTTTTAAAATGTTACCTGAAGGAGTTGATAAAATTTCAACTGATCCGACTAAATCATTTCCATCCCAATGCATTTCAGTAATGTTATGAGATACATTGTTTAAGTTAACAATTGAAGAGTCTGGATGATCTAATTCTCCTAATGCTCTTCTTTCTTTAATATTAATATCAGAATATTTTTTAGCTTCACGAATTAATATATTCTTTGGATATACTCTTCCATTTTGATTTTTAGCATCCGCTCTTTGCAATACGCCTTTTACCATTAATCGCCCATTATTCTTTTCCATAGACTCACTAATCATTTCCGGAGAAACGTCAAATGTGATATAGTCTACTAATAAATTCTTTTTTTCCATTATGATGCTAATTCTTTTAATTGTTTAGATACTCTCAATAAACGCTCACTAATTTTAGCAAGATTTTCACGAGACGATTTCCAATAAATATTGTTGTCTACACCCATTTCTTGTTTTAAACGAACATTATGGCTTACGACTTTTTCAATTTCTTTCAATCCTTTATTAATATAATTGATTGAAGAATTAATTTTTTGTTTAGGAGTAGCGACCGGGTCTTTTTTATAGTCGTTATAGGCGATTTCCTTTAAGTACATAGCCTTTGACAAAGCAACAAAGTCTGAATCTACAGATTCTATCTTTACTTTTTTCACTTTTTTATAACCTAGCATTTCAATATCGTCGTCTGATAATTCTCCAAATGCGTTAGGAGTGTCATATGCACCAGCATCAGCTGCTACCGACATTTCTTCTAATTCATCTTCAATATCTTCAATTGGAAAATCGTCTTGCTCATCATCTACTAATCTAGTATTATCTATATACTCTCTACTTTCAGCTTCGTTAAGACGAAATTTTTTAAATGATTCTATATACGACATAAATGATTTATTTTTTAGTAATTGTATAATACGGTAATATCTCCACCTGCTGATGCAGATACGTAGGACAATCCAATATTAAATACTTGATGGTTTTGACCTGCTTCATGAAAATCAGCACCTATATAACCTGTGCCATTTGAAGCAGATAAAATTACACTACCAGTATTCATTATAAGAAATCCAGTATTATTTGCATAACTTCCTGTTAAAGTTAATGGATTGTTAGTAGTTGCAGTTACTCTAATAGTTCTAGTAAATGCATCCACATTTGGTTGATGATACGCGACTACTGCTACGTTATAAGGACCTGATATTGGATTAGCGTCTGGCATAGTTATACTTTCTTAAGTTCTTTAATTAATTCGTGATAGCGTAACATATTTAAAACGTGATTGTCTTTAACTGCTTTTGCAGAAGTAATTTCATTTAATAAATTAGTTACTTCAGACAATTTAATTTTAACTACTTTATCATCTATTGTTGCAGATAAAGTTTTTAATTCTTTTTGAAGTTTAGAAACCTCTTTATTAATAAACTCTTTTAATTCAGTACCTTCAGACACAGAATTAATATATTGTCTTAATAAATTCTTTTGCCCTTCATTTAATTCTGAATATTTCTCATTAAATTTGTCTACTAAGATTTTATAAGATAATAAACGAACTTCTTTGTCTTGCTTAACAAACGCAGACATTTCATTTAATTCACTAATCTTCTTAACTTCATTGCGAGTAATGTGCTCAATAAGAGTATATCTGTTATTAACAGACTCTATAGGATTATCAGCAATAGTATATTCAAATAACTTAAATATAGCAGCTAAAGTTTTGTAATTATTAACTTTTGATTTGAAAAAATCTTCTAAAACGTAATTGTTTTTGATTTCTTTAATTAAGTTATATTTTTGTCTACTTAGTATTGTTTGATTCAATTGTGATTTCGCTACTAATACAGCTTCAATTAAAGAGCCTGCTTTATCTTCTTTTGAAAATTTCTCTTTAACTAAAGTTTGATATAAGTTAAGTTCCTTTGCTAATTCCGTAGATTTAGCAAAATACTTTTTTATAAGCGGTATCGACTTTGAATCGCTGTTATTCAAAGTGTCCGAAGCAACTTGCCGCACAAGCAATTCAAATAGAACGCCGGTATTTTTAAACTTTGAGTGTTTTAGATTTTTCATTCAGGCTTAATGTTATTTTCTTAATAATAAATATGAACTTTTTAATGTTTTAAATTTCTTCTGGGATAATATTTGATTCATCTAACATACTAGATTGTTCATTAATCAATCCTGTTTTTTTACTAACTAATTTATTTAAACCATATTTCTTTTTTAATAAATCAATTGATTCATTTCGTGCATTTTTCCATGCTATTCTACCCGTTGGATCATATCCTCTAGGATGATCATGAGTATTGTATTTCATAGTTTCTTTAGGACGACCAGCTCCAGGCCAACCCCCTTCAGGTACTTCTGGTTTTTTACGCTCTTTATCTTCTTTAGTATCTTTAGCACGCATGTCATACTTTTTTAATAAGTCGTCGTCAATTCCCTCAGCGAACGGATTAGCTTCTTTTTCACCTTCTTTTTCTTTTCCTTCTTCTCCTTCTTTCTCTTCTTTTTTCTTTGGTACTGGATTTGCTGGATCTTCACCTTCTTCAGAAATTTTAGTTAGTCTAAACGATTCTTTCTGATCTTTAATTATACCTGTATCAATATCTTCAATATCTTCTGAAGTAAAGTTAAAGATATTTTTATAAACCCAATCTTTAGATATCAATTTCTTTTCAATCATATCACCAGCTAAAGCAACTTTAGTTGCATATAAAGTTAATTTTTCTTGCTCGTAAATTGTTGACGGAGAAGTCATTGTCAATTCAAAGTCAGTTAATTCAGCATCTTCATAACCTTGAGAAGTTAAGTGAATAATTGCAATCTTATACAATTCTGATATTATAACTCTTTGAATTCTTTCAATGGTTCTTGCAAAACGTACGTCTTCTGCTGCTAAAGTAGCTTTACCACCTAAACCTTCTTCATATCCAATAAATGCTTTTGGAACTTTTAAAGAAGCCATCATTTTATTTCTTAAGTACTCAATATCATCAATGCCGGTAAATTCCATACCAGCTAAAGTGTCAATTTCAGTACCAGATTGCCCACCACGTACAGGTAAGAAATAATCTTCTAACATATTCATCATGTTAAATTTAAGATTATAATCTCCTGTTTTCTCATCTACATACGGAGTCTTTTTCATGGTGTTCATGATTTTTTGCATGTAGTTGTCAACTTCATTAGGAGGAATATTTCCTACGTCAATTTTAAATATACGCTTTTCAGGTGCACGCATAATTCTATGAATTAACATAGCATCTTCCATCAACGTTAATTGTTTCCAAACTTTACGACCACCTACAATCATTGATTTTCCATATGGTAAAAAATTTGAATCTGTTAAGTTTCTAAAATGTGCAATTTCAAAAGTTTCATAGGTAATATTACCACCACCTAATTGCTTGAATTGCACGTGATATGGATTTGACGGGTCCATACCTTCTTCACGAATTATTTCATATGCTGATAATGGAGTTACATTTACAATTCCAATTTCTTCTTGGATGTCTAAATGCAAATATAAATCTCCGTATTTACACATATTACGCACCCAAGGCCATAAATTAAATTCTATGTTAAGAATGTCGTAAAATAAATTGTGAAGGATTTTTTTAATGTTGTCATCATTGCTGGTAATTCTTAAGACGTCACCAAAGTCGTCTTTCATAACTGTTTCGTCTGCATAAATGTCTAACGCTGAAGAAATAATAGCATCTTGGTCCATTACTTCATAATCTGTATACAATTCTGTTTTAGAAGAAAAGTAATTATAATTAGCGTTATACGTATTTAATGAGTTAGGACGAACACCATGTAACCGAGTAAAACGATCAATAAACTTTGAGTTATGCACGTTACCTACAGATTGTAAGTGGTCGTTATCGACAACACGAAGTTTGTCTTTACCAACTTTACGCACGATAACATTGCTATTGAATAGTCGCTTTAAACGCCCATATAATGTTGTATCTGCCATATTATTTATATAATTTAAAATAAATATCAATTTTTATAATAACCAAGATTTTTTAATGCAATTTAGAATTACAAAAGCCAAGTTAAATCTTCATCCTGACCTCGATGACCAGTTTCCATAGACCAGCCTGCTTGCTTCATATTGCCTGCTGCATTATAAGCTCCAGATCCTTTACCAAAATAGTCTAAAGTTTTTCTATTTAAGTCCATACCTTGCTGACGAAGTTTCAATGCAGTATCTCTAATCCATAATCCAATACAAAAAGCCAATACAAGGTCATCATTATAACCATGTTGTGCTTCAGGTCTTGATCCATTCCATATAAATACAAACAATTCTTCCATTAATCGACGACTTCGAATTACCGGAATTCTTTCTCTCATGTAAGTGTCTAATTTAGAAATAACTAAAGGACGAGTGCGAGATGAAGTTGTAAATCCTGGTGTCATTTGTGACGTGTCTTTTAAATCGACATATCTAGATAATTGTTGAGATACATCTGATATTTGACCGTCTTTAGGAGAATAATATAAATTTTTATAATTTCTATCTATTGCTACTTGAATTGAAGCCCAGCCTACATTAGCATTTTCAATTACTAATAACGCATCATTATATTCAGTTGCTATATTTACTAAGAGATTGCCATAGTCTTTGGTATGTATTTGTCCTTTGTATTCTGCAACTTGAGTTATTGATTCTACATCAATTACGTGAAATGCTGAATAATCAGCTCCGTCTCCACGAGCAACGTCAGCTACTATAATATAATCTCTTGTGTAATCTGGTTGTTCCCAAATCCATAAATTTCCGTCTACACCTCTTTTTTCAATTGGATCTTGAACGGTAGTTTGATTATACCATTGTAATAAAGCTCCTTCAATTACTGTATGACCTGATGAAATAAAATCGCAATCACATTCTTGAGCAGCTCCTTTAGGTCCTAATAATTCATCTTGTTTATCACGCCACGATTGATTTCTATCAGGATGTACTGACCAATGCAATCTAATTGTATTAAATCTATTTCGACCTTCTTCAGCTCCTACCCATGTTTTATGAAAAAAGTTACCAGTGCCATTAGGTGTTGATAATATAATAGCTCCACCTCCTGTTGCTAGAGTTTGTTGTGCTGATATCCAAATTTCTTCTACATTTGAAATAAAAGCAGCCTCATCTATAATCAATAAAGACAATGCTTCTGAACGTCCAGAGTCTCCTGATGAAGAAGTTGCTTTAATTTGAGAACCATTATTTAAACGTAAAGACAATTTATTATCTTCCATTGCTGGTAATCTCAGCCAAGAAGGTAAATTTTCATACATAACTTTTACCTTCAATACTAAGTTCTTCGCTACTTCTTGTTTAGTTGCAATTACTAATATATTTTTATCACTAAAAAATGTCATTAACCAAAGTGCATAGCCTGCAGATAATGTTGATATACCTAATTGCCTAGATTTTAATATGATGTTATAATCATTGTCTCGTAAGCCTCTTAAGGCATCTTCTTGAAATGGATACAGATGAAAAGGAATTTTACCTTTTTGTGGGTGTTGAATCTGACAATACTTTTTCATGAAATGCACAGGATCAGTTGCACATTTCTTGTATTCTTCTCTTATAATATCCTTTAAGGATTGACTCATAACTTATTTTTTAAGTGAAATTTTCCAAAGCATTGTGCCTTGAAAGTATGTATTTAATTCAGAATTAACACCTACGCCAATTCCATATATACGATCGTTTTTAGTTTTCAATAACAAATTACCACCTACTGTTAAATATGAAGGGCGTTGCATACCTAATGAGCCTCCAACGTATACTTGGTTTTTAGGTAATTCTTTTAAATAAATTTTATTGTCAATTGTAACTTTATTAACTTTTGCGTCCCATGTTCTTCCTAATAATATATTTCTAGAAATAGAATCAGTGACTGCGATATAGCCTAAACTATCTTTTAATTTTAAAGTATCTTTATAAACATTAACAGCATAATAATCTTTAAGAATTGCATTTGTGTCTACATTTGCTGGAACGTCAATATAAATAGGAACATCATGATAAATGTCTTTACCTGTTTTATAAACATTATGAGTTACTGGAATATACGTTGTATCAATTTCTTTTTTGATAACTTCATATTTTTTACCATCAATTTTAATAACTTCTTTACCTTTATTAGAAGTAGTTGAGCATGAACGTTGCATGACAATAATGACTACTAGAGCCAATATTATCAAGTAATTGAAATTTTTTTTGATTAATGAAAGCATAATTACTACCTTTTTATTTATAATAAATATAAGGCTAGTAATTACTTAAGAAATTAAAGCGGGAGGTGCTGGGGTTGATGTTACACTTCCTACAACGGCTTGTCCTGGAGGTGTTATAATAGTTGCTGATTTAATGTAAGCATCAATAGCAGTTGCCAATTCTTTAGCAAGCTCTCGTTGAGCAGTTGCCATATCTGATTTTGAAGCTGACATTTTTTGAAACGCTGCTAATATTTGAAGTTCTAAAACTGGTTTAATTAAAGGCATATTATTTATCTTTTATAGGTCCGCCAGTTACCCAAGCATTACATGTTCTTGAACCAGCACATTTGAATTTATACATTGTACAATATCCTAACTTTCCAGCTTCTATTACATCCCAAGCATCTTGAGTTGCGCCTTGAGTATCGTCTGTTTCTTCAGGAGTTGAAACATCTTCTCCTTCCATTCTAGGTTGAAAAGTATCTTTCGAATCTACTTCTTCCGAACTTGACCCTAATCCTTTAGCAATGCAATCTAATATTCTTGTTGTAATATTAAATGCAGCACATGAATTGCATCTAGCAGATTTAACTTCATCCATTTGTGTATTTGGATCTAATTTCCATATACTTGCCTTTTCTTTCCAAAATTTAATATTTGGATTGTTAGGGTTTAATGGGCCATAGCCATATTTGTCAATAGCAATTTGTCTATGCTTTAAATTGACTTCTACATTTTGAGTAGCTACTGGACACTTTGGAGCTTCCTCTTCAACTTCTTTTAATATGTGTTTTAATTTAATCATCTTATTTTATTTTTAAAATAGATTCTTTAAGCATAGATTCTAATTTTTTATTTACTGATTCTTTAGTTGCAAACGGAGGGCCTACATTAATATCTCCTTGATCGTTTCCACTTAATTTATCTTTAACAGCATTTAATTCAGGGCCGCCTACTTTTGGATCGAATTGAGGCATATCTTTACGTGCTGGCGCATCTGGATTATTAGGCAAATTGCTTAAATTTTCTCCTACTTTTTGTGCAATTGCAAGTCTTAATTGATATATAGCACCATCAGAGCTAGGTTTACCAGGTCCTACTTTATCTTTTACTCTATCCGCTAATGCGCCTAGCCATTTTAATACAATATTAATATCTTTATTATCTCCTGCAGTTAAATCTTCCATCATTTGATCATTAAGTAAAGCTCCGGGAGCTCCGGCATCTGTTTGCTTATTAATATTAGACATAATCATTTTAGCTATATCTACAGATCCTTTGCCCATAATGTTAGTTTTAAACCCTTCAGATTGAGATGGTATATCTTTACCAGGCCCTAAATCAGCAGCAATCGCAATTTGTGCAGCTGCTAGTTTTTCATTAGTGTCCTTTCCAGGCCATTTAACATTAGTTCCTGAAATTTTAGCCTTATAGCCTCCAATTGAAATAGCACCTGACCATCGATGGTGCCCGTCAATAATTAAATCTCCAGAAGTTACAACTCCTTTAGCTGTTGGTCCGGAAGAGATAGCATCTGTAAGAGTTTTAGCTGATCCTAATGGATATGATACTGATTTCATCAAATCAATTTCACTTTGAGTTGGTTTGAAATCCATTGCCATTCCATCTGCTGTGGTTACAGCAACAGTATCGTCTGTAACTGATCCGTCTGTTTGTGGATTAAGTAAAATATCTTTACGTACCACGTCAGATTTACCTTCAGGAGTATCTAAAAATGCTCTAGTAGCTGCAGGGCCTGCCTTAAATGCTTTATTTAGTTCAGCTGCTAATTCTTCTTTAGATTTAGCTTCTTTTAAAATACCTGCCAATTTTTGTAATCTAACCGACTCTTTTATTAATTCTTGTTTCATTTTATTTTATTTTATTTTACCACATTCTGCAACTCCAATATCTAGCCTTCCATCTTGGACCTGGATTAGTATCACATTTATGTCTAGCTCTAAATGACTTCCTTCGAGCTGGATTACCTTTTTTAATTTTCATTCCAGGTTCGCCAAATCCTACTTTTACAACATTTCCTTTGTCATTTTTAACATAAACAGCACGCTTTCTAGGGCCTCCCGGAGTGTAAAATGGTTTGCCTAACTTAACCTTTCTACCTCTATATTCAGCTTCGATTAACGGCTCAATATCGTTTTTTTTTGACTCAATATAAAGTTCAGTCGGAGATGTTTTAGGCTGTTTCATTTTTTTATCATAGTCGCCCATATTAATTCCTTTTTGTTGAGCTTTACTTCCAAATGACATATCTTCCAACTCTTTTTCAGTATATTCTTCAATTTCATTTTCATACCAACCAGCAGCTAATACTGCATTATTCATAGCCTGTGCTATGTCATCTTGATCGATATCTGGAAATTTTTCAAATCCTAATTCATAAAACTCATCCCAATCATCATCATCAGCTAACGCCTTTAATTTCTTTTTATTTGAATTAAAAAATGTTTCAACTTCATCTTTTAACGAAACCTCTTCACTTTCACGTAAATTTACAGATTCTTTTACAATTTTGCGAACTGCCATTCTAACAATATGCTCTTGAATTTTATGATCTAATAAATCATAAATTTCTTCTGGTTCGTTAGATAAAATTTTATGAAATGCTTTATCCGCTGCATCCGCTTCGGCTTCTGCTTGTTTTAATTTTTTTGCTTGAGCAATTAGTGCAGGTTTTGCCTTTTCTCTTTTAACTGGATCTGTTGCATTGACAAACGCAGTTTTAAGAGCAAGCATTTTAGTTTCTTCTTCTTGCATTGCAAACATTTTAGCTTGCAATACTTCTGTTGCTTTTTTTAATTCTTTTGAAATATTTGGTGTCATCTTATTATTGATTTAAATGCGTCATTAATACGCCGCTCATCGCTGCTGCGTGATTTGAAATATGATTTATAGATTCTGCATCTAATGTATGTTTTCTTTTAGTGTAACCTATACCTAAATATCCAATAAACTTACCGTCTATTGTTTTAATAGAAAAAAAGTAACCTGATTTGCAGTTATGCTCTTCGGCAATATATTTCAATCCAAAGGTAGGTATTTTTTCATCTTTAAAATCAGATATTTCAATTATATCATTTTCTAATAACTCGTTAATTGACTTAGAAAATAAATTAACTGGAATATTTTGAAAATTAGATTGAATAGAACTTATTCCAGCATTTACCGTCTCGTAAAATATAGAAAATTTAGCAATTGATCTTCCGGTTGGATAAAAATGACCTCCATTATGAAATTGAGCAATCCAAACTCGATCAGCTTTAAATTCATCTTTGATATGATCTATTTTATCAGTTATTAATTTTGAAACTTCTAAAGTTTTTTCAACCATATCAGCAGGTTTCTTTTTTCTATCTAAATAACTTTTAACTAACATTATTAATATAGGCCCTGCGACACCAGTTAAAAATGCAACTATAATTGGACTAAGTGATTGAAACATTATCTTCTATATTAGGGTTTTTTAATTTATTAATAAAGTTTTCTTTGAACTGTTTAAATTCTTCTTCAATTTTTTCAGCAATTTCATCTCCTGTCATACCACCTTGCCAATGTTCAGTAGTACCGTCGGCATTAACAAATGCTAATGGATTTTTAAACGCAGCTGCTAATTCAATAGCTTCTTGTTCAGCATCCTTTAACCAAGCTTCTGCATTTTTCAATATTCTTTCTTTTTCATACTCTTCAAATTTTCCTTCGATACGTAAATTATGCTCAAAAGAAACTTGACACTCAAAGCAATGACCTTCTAATTTCCAAAACTTTACATCTAACCTAGGATTACTCATAGGCTCGCTACATTTAGGACAATGTGAAGGCATTCTTGAAGCTTCGATAAGTGAACGAATTTCATCCATTTTACCTTTCTTAATTTTAAATCCTTCTCGTTGTTCCCATTCAATACCATCACTATCAACCCAAACATCGCCTGTGTTATGTTTTTCTTGAACAGTTTTAGTATCAGCAAACCCAATCGATTGTTTAGTTTGAGTTTTGTGAGTTCCATCAAGCATTTTCTTAATAGCGTCTATATTACGTAACTTAGTACTCATTATTGTGTATTTATTTATAATAATTATTTTACTTTCTAAAAGATGTCGCTAATCCACCCAAAATAAATTTTCCGGTAATTTTAAATGGCTTTTTAGAAATTTTCGTATCACGAATTACAATACCTTCATGTTCAGATACAGGTCCTAATGGAGAATTTAATTTTTCTAATACAGCATCTCCTAATTTCATAGTAGCCATATAAATTACATATCCATCAACTGCAGATTTATAATCTTTAGGATCTTCAATATATTCAGACAATGGAGTTCCTTCTGAAATTTTAATTAATACATCTTTTGACAATGCAGAAATTTTCTTACCGTCAACAGTCTTAATTTCATTCTCTGGAATAGTTGCTTGAGCTAACCATTGAGAAAGAGTTTTAGTTTCTTTTTTGTCTCCGTAATTAACTGTATATTTTTTATTTAACGCTCCTGTTAAGTCTGGCTCTCCATCTAATGTAGTTGGAATAGAACCTAAAACTTCATATCCGTTTTTAGAGGCTACTGGAACTAAATTATTTAGTAAATCTTGTAAAGCTGGTTTGGAATATTTAATTTCTTTAGTAGCTCTTCTTTTAGGAGTTACTTGTTCAATTTCTAATAATCCATGAACTGCTAAGAAATTTTTATTATAAGACAATACATTAGTCGATCCAGCTACATATTCCAAGTTAAACATGATATTTGGGTTATCCCAAAGACCTAATTTTTTAAGAGCTGGAGTAATTGCTGATAAAGAATCATTGAAAATATCTAATACAGTACCACCTACTTTAATCATTCCATGTCCAGCTCCAAATCGATCTTCTAATTCTGCTTTGGTAATACCTTTTACGTCTAAAGGTTTATTAGAACCTCTATCCATTACAAACACTTTTTTACCATCTAATGTAATTAAACGAATTGAAGCATTTACTCCATCAATTTTAACTGACGCAGGTCCTTTCTTTAAATAATCAACAGATTGTGCAAAAACTTTAACTAAATCTTTTCCTGATTTTACTCCGTCAATATTAAATGGATGAGCCATATGACCTCCAGCGCCACCTTCTTTAAGTAGTGACTCTTGAATATTTTCTTGAGTTAATAATTTTGTTAAATCTAACGATTCGCTCCACCATTTTTTAGTAAAGATTGAAGTTTGATTTTCTGATACTTTACTTTTTAAATTCTTTTTTTTCATAATTTCTGCAATAAATGAAGATTTAGATTCATTTATGTTTTCCAATTTATCAAATATCATTTTAGCAGTTTTTTCAGTATACCAACCAAACGCTGCTTTGAATAATTTAATTTTTTGAGATCTTGGAACTGATTTATCTCCTAAGGCTTTTCGTAAACTAGTTCCTGACATTTCTCCATATCCTGGAACTTTTATTGAAACGTGAGGTGCTACTACTAAATACCCATGTTTATCAAACCCTTGTAAATTTGCTTTATGTTTACTGTATTCTTGAAAATATGAATCACTTCCATCTTTTTTAGTTCCTATTTTAAATCTAGGATCTTCTTTCATATCTTTTGCACCTACTAAAAATACTAACGCAGTATCTTCAGGTTTAAGTTGTGCTGTAATCTCCTCCGCTTTATATGGATTCTTTACCTGTACAAGCCTATCATTAAAACCGTAATTACTTATTATGTCGTATTTTTCTTTGAAAGAAAAGGGCGATTTAATCGGGTCTACGACATTCGAAGTTACTATGTAACAATTTTGAGCGCCAAATTGAGATTTTAACCATTTGAATGCTTCTGCGTGATGTTTTCCAAATGGCTGAAATCTACCTGGATATAATGCTATTATGTTTTTAATCATTTTTATAAATTTTATCCTAATGATGCTGTTTTCCAAGAGGTACCGTTGTGTATATACAATTTATTTTCTACTGTATCAAAAAATATTGATCCAGCTGATATACTGCTTGATGCTATTGGAATTAATGTTGAAGTTCCTTGCAATGAACCAGTTATACCTTGAGTTACCGTTAACGATCCGGTTACTTGTTGACTTCCAGAAACAATAACTGTACCGATTAAGGTTTGTCTGTCATTTGTTGCGTCTCCGAATTGATTTGAACCAGATGAAAAAATTATAGATGCAGATTCAAATGTTACACTAAGGAAAGAAATAGAAGCGGTTCCGCTTAGCGTTAAATTACCATTTAACGTTAAATTTTGATTTAACGTATTTACGAAAGATGCTGTTTGTGC
>Ga0181356_1000785_pt1 | contig 13863 bp, 20 predicted proteins | sample Fa13VDMM110SN_FD_130104 | JGI IMG/M metagenome (GOLD analysis project Ga0181356, IMG submission 130104) | Freshwater viral communities from Lake Michigan, USA - Fa13.VD.MM110.S.N | ecosystem: Environmental > Aquatic > Freshwater > Lake | place: USA: Michigan | collected 2013-09-24 | reverse complement strand
GACATTATGAAATTAAGAAAAAAAGAAGAAGATAAAAAAGTAAAATTCACCATTTGTGTTGACCCGGTGATATATCAAAAAATGGAAGATGAGATGATTAAAAAATCTCGTCTGATTGAAACATTATTGAAAGAACATTATGGAAAAAAAAGTTTGTAGTAAGTGTAAAGAGGAAAAGGAAGTTTGCGAGTTTGGGAAAGACAGAACAAAAAAATCCGGATATAAATCACAATGTAAGGAATGTGTTAATATTACATCTAAAAAATATAAATTATTAAATCCTGATAAAATCAAATTAAGTAGAAAAAAAACCTACGAGAAACATTTTGATATAATATCAATAAAGAAAAAAGAATATGAACGAAAAAATAAAATTAAGGATAATCTTAGAAGAAAAAATAAATATCACTCTGACCCGTTATATAAATTAAAAGTTAATTTACGAAGACGAATATTAACTTATCTAAATTCTAAAAATATAATAAAAAGCAACACTACTTTTAACATTATTGGTTGTTCACCAGAATTTTTGAAACAACATATTGAAGAATTATTTTCAAATGAAATGTCGTGGGAAAACTATGGTTTATTCGGTTGGCACATTGACCACATAATTCCATTATCATCAGCCAAAAATGAAAGTGAATTTTATAATTTATGTCATTATACTAATCTCCAACCTCTATGGGCTGAGGATAACCTAAAAAAATCAAACAAACTATTATAAACAAAAAAAGGTATTACAATTTAATGTAATACCTTTTTGGCTTAATACGATGAGAATACTCGTCTTATTGAGAATCTTTGGAGGTTTTATTGTTTGACCTCTTTTCCACATCCTTTTGAGATGTAATCCTCATTGCCGATTGGTTAGACCAATCACTCCTTACGACATCATTTACTCTCTCATTATTCAACTCTCTTTAACCTTGCGGGCTAACTCCGGATTCGACTCCGTAGAGGTTTTTGGTAAGAATACACATTAACTTGCGGTCTTTGTGTGCTATGGACATCCCATAACTAAGTAGGCAACTTGTCAATGACATCGGGTAGACATTTTTGCTATGTTTCTTTTAGTTTTTCACCATATTGAAAATAGTAATTGTGTTGTGGATGTGTTCAAGAAGTAGTCTACCATAAGCTTCGTCTCCTTTTGAGAGACAAAATACTAAACTTCTCGATGAGATATCCCTATCTCCACTTTTCAAGACATCTTCATACCATCACCTTGGTGGGTGATTGATAAGGATGATGACAGCACCACCTGTTACTCATCTTACCTTTCGATTTTAAGATACCTATTAAGTTGGAACTCGCAATTATAAGGTCGGATAACCTTACTTCTCACATAATCCCTATGGGTTATTTTTTTTGGTGTTCCCACCTCAAACAGACAATCCACATTGCCCATTCAGTTTTCCATTTCCCTACGAAGTTATCCTCGGTACTACAGGCTCACTGATATCCCACTTGTGTACTCGAGCTCCCTTTCAGAAGCCGCAGAACCAATAACACTGATGGTTCCACTTTAATCCTCATTTCTGAGTTTATTTGATGACTATACACAGCCAATTATCGTTTTTCAGTTATCTCAGAATCAACCCGAGGGTCTCATCATCAACATCCTGATGGATAATCTAAAATTTCTAAGAACGTTTTGAGGTTTTCCTCATTTGTTTTACAAAGGTAAGTGATTTTTTTCATTTGTCAAACACTTTTGTAATTTTTTTTTATTTTTTTTTAATCTGTGATAAGACCTTAAGATTTACTCATTCGTAGGTCACCCATTCTATTCTACCTAAAACTCGCACTCCCGTCGGGATAGTCTGCTGTAATAGGTCTATCTGCTATCTTATCACAGAATAAACTTTATTAGTTTTTAGGTGTCGAGCCTCACTCCTCTTTTATGTTAACCATTTACGCCTGATTAACCCTATTAACTAATATTGTATTGTTCTAAAAGACCAATGGCATTACCGGTATTGCCGTGGATTCCCCACTATTCCTAATAGAATTCGACTACTTTAACGACTTAAAGATTCGGTTAAGAATCAATCGGGATTTCATCTCTAACCCTTACGGGTCAACACATTTTGTGGTATCAGATGGGTTCGAACCACCGGCACAGAGTTTTTCAGAACTCCTGCTCTACCAAGAGAGATAAATCTCCCACTGAGCTATAATACCATATATTGTAGTGGACGTATGCTCTACCATCTGAGCTACGGGGTTAAGACCGGAGGGATTTGAATCCTCGACACAACGTCCACCTATTTTTTCAATAATTTTAAGAACTTTATTTCTTCGACAAAGATAAGACTTTTATTTTAATCTGTCAAACTTTTTTTTACTTTTTTTTAAATTTGTAGTCAGGACAGGATTCGAACCTGTGACGATACAACCTTTTTACGGGGTGACATAAACCTCTTTGTCATTACGTATTACCTAACTATTTTCGCTAATGTTAAAAACTATTCAATCCCTGTAAAAACACACTAACTTCCTACTTACCTATATGGGCTCGGCCATCCCGTTTATATATTGATTCACCTGAAACTTCTCCGGGTTGTTGATTGACCACTCCCGTTTACTCAAGTAGTTTTTATTTACGTCTATTAACCCCCAACGCCATTTCATATGACTTCAATAAATCGCTTGTATCATCACTAAAAAGATACGAAGATTCTCTTAAAGTGTCAAACCCCCCTCTTCCGGTGTAAATCTTAAATTCCGGATTATATGATTTTTTTTTCTCCGGTAAACGAAATTTACTCTCATTAATTATGTAAAAATCAAAATCTCTAATCGAACATATTGAAAAATCAAAATTTAGTGATTTCTTCATTAAACGGGTAATCACCATTACACCGGTTCTATCTAAAAGTTTTTTACTTATACCATCCCACTTATAATCCCATATTTTAACGGAGACAAGTATCTTATCTCTAATCGAACCATCAAGGTTTATAACTTGGAATTTAAGAAAATCTTTACTGTGTTCGCTCTCCCAAAGGTATTCATTCTTATCTAAGAATAAACGTTTATATGAATCTATACTATTTTTTATAATACTTTCCATCATTACATACTCATCATCCAACCCATTCGGTTCTGTTCCTGATACTCGGAATAAGTACATTTTCTCATTGTCTTATAATCCGGTCTCAACTTAACGTGTGTTGGATATTTCTTCTCGTGTTCTTTGTGTTCTCTCACCACCTTAGCGTAAGCCTCTCTTTTACTTGGTGCCCACACATCATTGAATCCACCACCTATCCAATTGAATAAATACAAATACTCTCCGTTAACACTTCTATACAATTTCTCTTTAGCCATAATGATTAGTTTTAAATCCGATACAAAGATAAGCCTATTTTTGGTTCTACCAAACTTTTTATAAAATTTTTTAAAAAAATTTTTTTTACGATAACGATTACGTGAAGTTTTGTGGTATAATATTTGACTTAGTGGTTTTAATAAACTATTTATTTAACGAACTTAAAATTTAATTATTATGAAAAAAGTATTATTATCCCTTGCAGTAATTGCAACGTTATCTTTAACATCTTGTAAAAAAGAAGTAAAACAAGATGAGACAACAGAAGTTGTTGTTGATTCAACAGTAGTGGATTCAGTATCTGTTGATACGACACAAGTTGACACTACTCAAGTAAAATAAATAAGTAACCCCTCCGAAAGAGGGGTTTTTTTATTTTAATAAGTTTTTAATTTTCTCAACATTGAGAATTATTCGTTTTTCTTTACTTTCATTAAAACCAAACGGTTTAAATGCGCTAGTAAGAGCGTTTATTAAAGTTTCTTCCGCATAGTCTTCAGCACTTGTTGATGTGGTTTCTTCCGGGTTTGTATTAGATTCCGGACTACCTACTTTATTTGAAACGTGAATATGATTATTATGGTTAGGAAAACCAAAATATAAAACCGATTTAGGGTTGCTTGATTCGCTATTCACAGTATATCCGGCGTTTCTTAAGTTAGATACAAAACTTTCAATACTTGATAATATGTTCTTAGATTCCGCATCAGATTTACTCTTCCACCCTACACCATTTACTCTTGAAATATCTACAGCCTCACCTGTTGTGTGTCTACTAACATTACCTGAACTAGTCATTTCTTTATGTCCTGTTACAGCCGTTCCAATAGAAACACGAATTCCCGCCGCGTTAGCCGCCCCATTAATTTCTGATAATAATGATAAGTTTATTTTATCAGATGCCGTTGACCCTTCAAATTTTATGTTTGGATATGATGTTGTATCAACACTACCGACAGCCTCAAGAATTGTTATTAATTTTTTCATATTATTGCTCTAAATGGTTCATTAACACACCACCAATTGTTGTTGATTGAACGAGTAAATTGTTTACCGACTCATCCGTTAATTTCGTTTTTTTCTTTGTGTAGTCAATACCTAACATTCCAATAAACCTACCTTCAATACATTTAATGGCGAAAAGGTAACCTGATTTACATCCGGTGTCTTCAGCAATATATTTTAAACCAAAAGTCGCTACTGTCTCATCTTTAAAATCTGAAATTTGGATGGTATCTTTTTCTAGTAAATGATTAATTGAACGACTGAATAAATTAACGGGTATGTTGTGGAAATTTCCTTGTATGGATTGGACGGATGCTCCGACAGATTCGTATATAATACTAAATTTTGCCATTGATTTTCCGGTTGGGTAGAAGTTACCACCATTATGAAATTGTGCAACCCAAACTCTATCGGCTTTGAACTCTTCTTTAATATGGTCTAATTTTGTCATTACAAGTTCACTAACTTTTAATGTCTCCAATACCATATCAGGTTTTTCGGTTTTTTTATCTAATTTATTCTTAATGAATAATAATAAAACGGGACCTAAAACTCCCGTTATAAACGCAACTATTATAGACACACTCATAATTATAACTTAATATTTTATAATCTATAAATAGTTAAAAAACAAAAAAAGTGAGGTATTACCCTCACTTTATTACAATTTTTTGAATTCCGGTCTGATTAGGTTCCATATGATTTCAGAGTAATCTTTTTTATCAAACATTCTGAATAGAATCCCCGATAGATGTTTAGGTTGAGTGAATACCCACTCAGCAAACTCTTTTCTATCCTCTATGGGTTCTTTGTCGTTATATTTACCATACATCTTACCGTCAAACTTTTTACCAACGTCTTCAGATATTTGAAAATATGAATACCTTAAATCTTTAACGTAGGATTTAATTTTGTTGTAAAATTCGTCCGGAACATCTTTTAGTATTTCCATAACATCCTCACCATTTTTTAAATATTCCCAAACACCGGTTGTGGTAACGTTGGTCATTATTTTATGAAGACGTAGGTATTCCACCCCTTTAACTTTGATTCTGTCTCCATTGGAGAACTTAACAACAAATCCCTCTTGGTCGTTTTTAACCATTTCTTTTAGTTCTTTGTAGTCTTTGATACCATCGTATTTTTTAACTACATCAAACCCGTGTTCTCTCCACATTTCCACATCATATTCTTTACCGAACTTATCAAAGGTTCCCAATAGGACTAACCCTTCGTAATCACCATAATCACACACAATACGATTATTTTTATAGAGCACTTCAAAACAAAATGTTAAATGTCTGAACATTATGTCGGTATTGTATTTCTTTAATAGTTCGTTTGCTTTGATAGCTTGGTCAGAGGTGAATGAACCACGAGTAGCAACCACCCATTGACCCTCATACCAAAATACAATCCCTAATGAACCATCCATTTTTTCATAAACCTCAAACTTTTCAGTTGGTTCAAATTTTCCTTCTTCTATATTGAAGAACTTTTGGAATGGTGTTGCAACGATGTCTCCGGTGTGGTCAGTAACTAAACCTCTACACATCAAAAGAGTTTCGTCCCAAAGATTTTCATATTGGCACTTTTCTGAATAGTTCCATATGGTTAATGAGAGGTATGGATGTACTTGTTTGTAAAGTAACCCGTCTTCGTAATATTTGTTTAGTTTTTCTAACATCTTATTCTATTTTTTTCAAATTTTCGTTCAATCTACGTAAGAATGATTCTTCACCATCATCACCTGATAATAACCAATCCACTCGTTGAGCATATTCTTGAGCAATTTTAAGTGCTTTAACCGCCTCTTTCATTTTCTCAATAACCTCATCCGGGTATTTGTAATTGAATAAGTCCTCAGGGTATTTTTCATACCAAGAATCGTCTCTCCAACTTTCGTTTTTAAGTTCTTCTCGTGTTTTCTCAAGACCGTTCTTTACAATAACCTCTTCTATTTGGTCTGCGATGTAACCAATTTTATATTGGTCGTAATCGAAAGCCCCACCACTAATGACTCACCGTCCCATCTCTTTTTATAACAAAACAAAACTCACCGTGTAAGTGTGACCCACTTCCGGTTGAAACTCGTTGAGCTGTGACTGATTCAATTGACCAACCTTTTTCTAACCACCCGTTGATTATAAAATCTGATTTTGTAATTATAACTTTATATTCCATCATATTCTTACCATTTTTTTAGGGTCTTTACCCAATTTTTTCAAAATCTCATTTCTCTCGTATGTGTCTTGGTCGATGATTGATTTACACAATTTCATCAATTCCATTTTAGACATATCACCACACTCGTTATACACTTCTGCTTGTAGTTTTGAATAGTCACTCAAAGCTCTCTCAGATTCTCCCATTAATCCACGGAAGTTAGCTGATTGCATTTTTAACGAACCAAGAGATGTCCCAATCCATTTTGCCAATGAACCCTCATCTTTCAAATACAAACCATAAGTTCCGTATTTTGTGTAATAGAACGTCAAGATGTTATCTTCTTTTGTCCATTCGTGTAATCCCAAAGTTTTGCTACGTGTTGCCATAATCTTAAATTGTTAATGTTAATGTATTTGTTATTATTTGATGGTACAAAGATATAACTTTATTTTATACCACCAAATAAACTACAATAAAATTTCAAATCTTTTTCGCATTATTTCCAACTTATCTTCCGGAACCCCGTGTTCATTAACCCCACCGTGTCTGTTCTCTACGATAAGTGAATGAACTCTATATCCGTATTTCTTAGCCAAGTCATAATATGGTAACATTTCCCACTCTTGAGTAAATGTATTTGATACTACAACTTTATGTTCATATTTCATAAGGAACTCAACTTCTTCTTGACACCAAGCGTGAGCATCTTTAATTTGGGATGGGTTGAATTTATAACTACCATCTGAGTTAACAAAATACATATCAGCTTCTTTGTGACAATAGTCTTTATCACCAACTAATATTTTTGCCAATGTGCTTTTTCCAGCGCCACTAATTCCGCGAATCAAAAATAACTCTTTCATTATACCTCACACTCTTTTAAATATTTTACAATTTTTTCAACCCCCTTAACATCATCCGCATTGACGATAAACTCATCAAATGCACCATATTTTGATTGATAACCAAAAATGTATTTCAAACCATAACCAACTCTTTGCCAAAAGGGACGTTTAACTAAATGTGTGTGGATATAAACCATAGGATATATTATACCATTTATTTCATCCTCATCATATAGGACAACCATTTGATGTTCCGTACTATGACAGGAACACACAAACAAATCTTTTTTTATCTGTTTAATTTTCATATTACTTTTACTTCAATTAGTTTTCTTCTTAACCACTGTTCATCAACATTATCAGGTCTTTTACCTAAAATGATTTCATCAATTGTATCACCAAGACATTCCATCAACATTCTTTTGATTTCGGATGGTGCATCCATTGCTGCATACGAATAACAATCTTGTAGCATTTCGTGAGATAATGGAACCTCAATTATTATCCGTGATGATATTAACGAACCATCTTCATTAAAGTGGTTGTCTTCTACTCTTATGTTTAACATATTATTTACGTTTTTTTCCATCTTCAGTTTCAACCTCATCCGTGTGGTGGTCAAATAACATATCTGACATAATCTCACGTTTATCCATCAATCTTATGATATCGTCCATATCATATACCCCAAACGTTGGGTGACCGTCCATTCCCACATCCATTTTTTTACCTTTACCAAATCTTAGGTTTGTTGGGAGATGTACGTGGCCATGGAGGTGAATAACACCTCTGTTTAGGTTCTCCCAAGATGATATTGGGTAGTGAAACAATTCAAATGTTTTAGATTTGTAAGTCATAACATCTGAACGAGAAACACTTGCAAATAACTCCTGACAATCACCTCTGTTGTTTTGGACGTGGTGGTCGTGATTGCCTAATATAAGGTGAATCTCTTTACAGAAAATCCTATCTCTAAACTTTTGAATATTCTCAAAGCCCCCAAACGAAAAATCCCCCAAATGAATCAATACATCATCTTCACCAACAACACTATTAATGTTATTAACAATTGTTTCGTTCATCTGTTCAATAGTTTGAAAATCTCTCGTTTGGTCTATTGGGACACTACCATCCGGTAATCTCCAAGCCGTTACTCCACGGCAAATATTTTTGTGTCCGTAGTGTGTATCGGACGTTACAAAAACTTTTCTATCTTTTTCTATTTTAATCATACTTTTATGTGTTCTCTATTATTTAGTTCAGTTTTAATTAAACTCAAAAAATCTTTGTGTTCATTATATTTTTGTTCCATATCCATTTGTGATGTTCGTACTTCCCAAATAAATTCTCTACATCCACAACTACACCAGTATCCACTACCATAAAATCTTTTACGTTCAGCTTTATAAAATCGTAATAAATTTTTTGTATTTAGGTTTTGTAACTCTTTAATTGATTTCTTCATCTTAATCATAATGCAAATCTAATTCTTTTTTTCCAAACCAAAAAGGTTTTTCTCTGTTTTTCCAAGATGCTAAACTAATTTTAGCACCCATATAATAATTTCTATAAGATTCCACAACAGAATCTACTTTAAACTCATCCGGCATTGCCATAGCCGGTTTTGTAAAACCAGTGTCCGGAATATTTGGTTTATTTACAATACACCAATTAATCACATCTATTGATTTGTGTCTTTTACCATACCTGTGGGTATATTCTTTACCTAATTCCAAACCCAATTCACACAAGTACAAATAATTCGATAAACTCTGACGAGCCCACACCGCACAAGGATGATTCTTATGTGACAACTTGTACGGTACTTGGTCAGTAATTTTATCAATCGTGTGATGAACCGAACATAATAACTGAGCCGTTTCCAAAATCATTTTTACAACGTGTTTATCTACGTGGTATCTTGCCGACATTGTCGGATTCTCATCTAAGAAAAATATATTCATTATACGTGTGGTATTTGGACTCTTACACAAGTTTGTGCTTGACCCTCGTTCATTAAAAAATTGTTGCAAAAACCCATTATATTGCTCGCCCCAATTGGATTAGCAGAATGAACATACACAACTGGGAATACAAATTTATGAGCTTTTCTTTCGCTTCTATTCATGTTAAATCTCTCCTCATTTGTGTTGTGAAATAATGCCACCAAAAATTTAATAGCGTCATAACCGGTTTTCTCCTGAATGTTATTGTAATCCAAAGTATAATTTGGAGAAACATTATCAAAATATTCTTTCATAGCCGTATCACCCAAATCGTGGTCTAATGAAATTATATCAATATTTTCCAACCCAATCTTATTAACTTCCACAACAAATTCATCGTAATTTCTTACAACAATCCAATTATCTCCGGTTGGTGTTCTCACATCATCAAGATAAATTCTGCATGGTGGTTTCATTTTATTTTCCATAATTATTTATTTTGGCACAAAGATAAACAATTTTTTGATATAAAAAAAATCCATCACTAAAAAAATGATGGATTTAATTTGAAACCTTGTTATTTGTTTATTTTTTAGAATTTGTTCCCACAAGAAGAACAAAATTTATCGGAATCTTTTTTTCTTTTTTTTCCACAGTTAACACAATACACTTTTAAATCTTGTTTTTCAAAAACCTGTTGTGATACCGGAAGAATTTTCCATATAGATGTTGAACAAGCATAGTGGTTAAAAGTTTTATCGACAGTTTTAAATGATTGGTCAGATGAACCACCTTTTTCAACTCTACCGGTTTCAATAGAATTTTCACTATTATCTATTAAAGAATCCATAGTAACTTCACCACGAGGTTTAGATTTTTTACTTCTCAATATACCTCTTATGTTTGGTCCCGCAAAAGTATTACTTGACGTGGTATTAAAACTAATACCACCCGTGTTAGTTGATGAATAATTCACATTTCCTGTTGTGAATGTTGAACTTGCATTTATTGTATATGGGTTGGTTGAAATAGTGGTATGGGTTGGACAAACAAGTGAACCCCCAACAATAGTAAGGTTATTATTCCACACCGGTTGTTTATACTCATCAAAGAAGTCGATTACAACATCCCCATTCCCGGAGATAGCGTCCAACACCTCATTTGATGTTTCATCAACCTCATAAGTTTCAAACTTAAATTTACGAGCATCATCAAGATATCTCTCAAGATACACTCGTTGTCCCGGTTTAAGAACAATTCCTCCTCCGGAAATATAACTTCCGTCGAGTTTGATTTTCGCTAATACTGTTGTTGAAGAGGGGTTAAATAATTCTAGTTCGAATTCATCCCCATTTTTAAGATAGACATTTTGTCCAACTTGTTTAAGACGTTTTCTGTCTTTTGTGATATACGCAGAAGGCGTACCTGTTTTTGTTTGGTAATACATAATTTCCTTATTTTATTTTTTATGTTTATTGAACTTCTCTTCGTTGGTATCAATTCCAACTCAAATGCCTCTAAGGACACGAGAACCTCAGCAACAAGGTTTCAGTTATAAATATAAGGATGATTTATTTTATTGTAAATATTAAATATCTAAAACCTTTAAGACACCATTTGTGTCGTAACCTAAATTAAATTTTCGAATATCAGGCCCCCCAACATTATCTTGAGGTTTTATTCTATACCATTTTTCAATAATTTTATCAAATTCATCCACTTTACCGGAAAGTTCGGGTGACTCAGATTTAATTGTTTTAATAAGGTCCCTCCAAACTTTATTTAATTCAGGGTATTCTTTTAATTTTTTTAAAATACGTTCCAAACGTAAGTTTTGTTGACTATATGGTAATGAACGTTGAGTTTTATATAATGTGGATTCTAATTTATCCCACAAATCCATAAATGGTTTGGTATCCAATTTTTCTAAAACAACCGCGTCAAGTAATTCACCACCTTTACCTTTAACTTTAGTTTTACGGAATATTTTAGGAAAAAAATCAGGGTGTTTTTTAAATGTGTTATACCACTGTTCTACTTCTCCAGGTCTTATTTCTACCTTTACAACTTGGTTAGGATTTGATATTATTTGGTATACTCTATGGTCTTGTCCACCACCTAAAACAGGTTTAATTTTTATGTTAGAACTTTTTGACGCGGTTTTTAATGTTTGAATAAATTTGGACTCATCTATAGTATCATATAGAAATTTAGCTAAAAGTCTGTTATATTCGTCTTCACCATATTTTTTAATATAACTTGATTTATATAAGTTAAGGTCTTTTGCAACTTTTGTTAATTTAGGGGCCATTTTCATTAACTCTTTTTGTACTTGAGGTTCCCACTGTACAATTGAATTTGCGACTTCTAACTCAGCCTTTGTTAAAGCTGATTTTGATATTAATTTTGACGAAAGAAGAGCCATTCCCTTAACACCTAATTGTTTAACTCCCGGTATCTTCATAAAAATGGAACCCGCAAAGGGTAACATAGAAAAAGCTGCGGTTAACCCTGCTGAAGTTTTATCCCCTTCATCATAATATGTTTTAGCGTCATATAATCCAATACCTGCCGAAATGAAAGGTCCGACATAAGGTATAAAGGCGGTCCCAATACCTAAAAGGGTTAAATATTTATGTTTGTCTTTTGGGTTATAGAAACCATCTATAGACACATTTGTTGGCTCATTTTTAATTCCACCTTCATACTCATATTCATCACTACTTTTTTGTTGTGCCTTGGTAGGTTTAGAACGAGGATATAATTTCTCATCCTCAGGGTCAAATTGTTCTACAAATAAACGATATTGTGATTCTTTAATTATAAATTTCATATAGATAAATAGTTTATAAAATAAAAAACCCCCAAGTTTCCTTGAAGGTTTTATGTAGAGTTGTCCGGTACCTACACTGACCAACGACAATCAGACCACCGTTCACCACCTGTAAGGGCCTAACGACTGATATTATAACTTGCTTACACTCAAATATCTGATGTGTCCTATACAGGATTCGAACCTGTGACCTTTTCGTTATGAGCGAACCGCTACTGACCGGACTGAGCTAATAGGACTAAAATGGGTTTTTAATGAACCCATAAAACATATGTCAATTATTGGTGATGCTTAACGTACCGACCAAATTTATCAACCCTCACAGAGAGTTTCTCCAATCTAAAGTTCCAATTATCGAACTTTCCTAAGCCAGATTTTATTCTTGCTTGTTTAACCGCAGATACTTCTGCCTTCTCACGTCCTTCTTCCGTAGTTTCTACGAAAAAAGTGGGAGCCTGAACACCGTTATAAACGGGAACTACTCTCCAAATTCTCAATTTCTGAGTCATAATTTTAGCTAATAGCTAAAACTATGTGGAGTTTGGTTGGTTGTTTTTCATAATTGTAAATATTACTCAGTATCCGGAGAGGGAATCGAACCCTCACGCACTATGGCACTGACGCTTAAAATCAGCGTGGCTACCGTTACACCACCCGGACAATTTTCCCCCAATGAGATTAGTTTGGGGTAGATTTTTTCGGTTTTCCTATTCAAAAGTCGAGACGGTCTTACCCGCACATAAAAGTCAACTATTACTTGGAGGTGAGTTAGTACGCTCCCTTTTCCCAAAGACCTCATCTATCAAACCGTTTGAGGCGTCAGCTACATCATTATTTAAGAAACGATGACAAATCTGTTGAGTATCTCTATCTCAATTGTAGTCAGAACAGGAATCGAACCTATTCTAGAAGTGTGACCTCCATGTGCTACCATTACACTACCCGACTATATAGGACACGGGTTCGGTTTCCCCATATGTGTCCATACTTTTGTAGTTGTGTTATTTTAAGAGAAATAACCCGGTACCCACCGAAGAACCCATACTTTTTGTCCCACAAAAACTATTAAAAAGACCGTATTATCATTTGGTTTATTTCACCCGTCTGAGTTCTTCCTTTTACATCCAAGAACCCATCCCTCATACGGAGAGAACCAAAATAGGATGACCTGTGGTTAGAACAGGACTCGAACCTGTGGCCTCTCGGCAGTTACCCACCGAGTGAAGTACCAACTCTTCCATCCGACTATTTTCCCGTCTTTCCGAGATGTCAACTACTTGTATGTTGTTCCTACATACCAATCCTCTTATAGTCGATTTTGTAGTCAGGACAGGATTCGAACCTGTAATTCCGGTTAAACCCCTCGACGGGGCCGCGTCTATCCAATTCCGCCACCTGACTATGTTTTTATGTAAACAGATACAATAGAATTAGTATAAAAGGTAATATAACATAAAAACCAATTGGGTCAAACGGGTAAAGTATTTTTTCTATTTCCTTATGTGTGTTAATAAACATTTTTTTCATATCTTTTATTTTTTGTAGTCAGGACAGGATTCGAACCTGTATCATCCGTCGATGACTATCCCGGACATTTCGTCACCTGACTATATTATAACAACTACTCTTAACCCATCTGATATTCACAAGCCCTAATTTGTGTCAGGAGATTCTAACTCCATCCCTAGTTGTCAAGTGTGTCTAAAGAGCATTGGACACTTCCTTTAT
>Ga0181356_1000784_pt1 | contig 13865 bp, 5 predicted proteins | sample Fa13VDMM110SN_FD_130104 | JGI IMG/M metagenome (GOLD analysis project Ga0181356, IMG submission 130104) | Freshwater viral communities from Lake Michigan, USA - Fa13.VD.MM110.S.N | ecosystem: Environmental > Aquatic > Freshwater > Lake | place: USA: Michigan | collected 2013-09-24 | reverse complement strand
GATCTTCCTAAGGACGGCGGAACAATATTACCAGACTGGCTAAATTGGCAGCTAAGAGAATTTCCTCCTGCCTTAACATCCAACGAAGATGTTGATACCTTTCATCAAAAGTGTGGAGCATTTTATCCAGGACTTAATTGGATCGACAAATATAACAACAACAATCCAAATACAAGTCTAGTCGGAGAAGCAGCTGATAGTATGCTTACATACATATCGCGTGATAAAATCAAGTTTGAAAAAGATGGAGGTGCAGCAATCGTAACTTGTACACAAACAGTAGATTTAAACGAAATCTCGCCATTAATAGATGGTAAGGTTTTAGGAATAGAAAAAATGGCAGCTCAGTTTTTTGGATATGCAGGAGCTGGAATTACTGGGTATAAAATAAAAGCAAAGTCTTACGATAAGGATGGAATTTCAGGAACAAAAGAACACAACTGGTACATCTTAAATCCAGAAGATTTTTGGGAGCATTTAAAAACTAACACATATCTTAACGTTGATGGAAATCGCCTACAAATTGTTCCATTTAGCAGTATTGAGATAATACCGTTAATGGAAGATGAGACCGATATAGAGCTAACAATGCAAGGTGCTGAGGGTGATGATTTAATAACATACAAATTAAACACACCAGACGTCCAGGATATTTTTGCAGTAAAAGAAAAAGCGTATTTACCGCTTACTTGGTACCCTATATTTGAACTAATGTCAGCTTATCACTGCGACATTAAAGTTTTTGGCCAAATATATGCAACAACTCGATCATTAAAACCACTAATGTCGCCAACAACGTCTAAGTTAGAAAAAGCATTACTGAGAACCGATTACAGTATAATGTGGCTTAATGGTATTGATAAAACGTTTGAAAAATACCATAGCTTACAACTGCTAGCCCACGTAGTTGCTAAGAGAGAACAACTGGCGCAAGTCTATCAAGAGTTAGCTATAAAAAAGCAGGCATCAGATGAAGCAAAAAGAGCATATATAGATACACAACACAGGGTAGCACAAGAGTTGGCACAAAGCGGAATTTTTCCAAACCCTAGTAGAGTTATCAATGACGAAGAAGTAATTGCTGCTAGAAGCGCATACGATTCTATAAAAAGCCTATATGAGCAACAAGCCCAAGCATGCCTACTACTAATACAGGCATACAAACCGTACGAAGTATTAATGAAAGTGTGGGGTAATAACGCACTTGCAAACACAGCAACCACCAATGCAACAAGCTCTGAGCTTGCAGCTATGGCTTTAGATTTACGTGAAAAATATAAAAAATCATATAATAGTGTTGTAGCTTTTTTAGCATTACAACCTTCCAATGTTCCAAGTATAGTACCAAACCTTAAAACACCTAACGGAGTCAGTCCTCTTTCTGTTGTAAAAAATCGGCTTGGAAACTGGATTGTAAATACTAGCGCCTACTTATCCGTTGATCAACAAACAGCTAATCCAATACTAGCTTCTGATCCTATAAACTGGAATCCAACTACTTTTTTTCAAAGCATATATAGGCTATCCTCGTTTCGAGGATCCGAGGGTAGATATTCCAAAACAACAATAAATGCTGTGTTTTTAAATAAGCAGGTTTGGTGGGATACAACACCAACTACGACAACAGAAACTTACACTGACAGTTTTGGGATTATCCGAACAAGAAGTAAACAAACGCCTGCAGGAGAACCCTTAAATTTAAGGGAGCTAGATAAGCAGTTTAAGACCCTAATAGCTAAGGGTTCTTCACCATACCCAATACATTTGTTTGACCAGATTATGGCAAGTGGTTTTTACGTAACAAACCCCGACAAGCTACAAGCTATATATGAAACAATTGAAACTTTTTGGGCCAAACAACTAGTAATAGGTGGTGAACAGCTAATAGTACAGGAGCGAGAGGAATTACAACAACTGAAAAATGATGTAAACAATCTTTTAGACAAAAAAGCTTTAGAATTAGGGCAGTCAATATATACAAGTGTGGAATCCCAGATTATAAGCGAACAAACTCTTATTGAAACAGAACTTGGAGAAGATTACTTAAAGCTTGACACACCAATAAGTGGCGTGCTATATGATGCAGATGAAGAATACACTAACACAAAACGAGAATATAAAATCAGGAGACTTACTGCGGAACAACGCTTATGGCCGGATCGGCGTGATTATAGTAATTATTGGGGTAGGAAACAGAAAAAAAACTGGAATGGTCGTCGAGACGCTTATAATCAAGAAATAGCAACTATAACAACATTAGATCGAGAACTAGATGTTGCACATTTCCAAAATTCAAAATCTAATTTTCTTAAAAACGCTTTAAAGATAACTAGCGTAAGCGAGGACGCTATGCTAGAATTAACAAACCTATATCCTGAAGGACAATTCCCAAATAAAGATACTAAAATGCTGTACATACAAAACCTAGCAACAGTGGGTTATGGTGAAATAGAGTTTATAAAGTCTAATGAAGTGGTACCTATGACCCCACTCCAACTAGTTAAATTATTGCAATTCCGAAAAAATCTTACCGGAACAGCGATAAGCCAGGGTACAGCTCTAAGGCAGTATTACACACGATTTCTCACTAAAGAAAAGAAAACTGCAATAGAAGTTAATTACGAAAAACTTAAAAAAGAACTTCCAATTAATATTGCTAAAAGTAAAGCTAATGCAATAGCACAAGCAAGAGCTAGTTTTATTGAAGATAAAAATAATAGAGTAGATATACTTAAAGAGTTTCCAAAATCAATAATAAATAAATTTGAAAATATAGAAACAGTAGTTGATAAAAAAAAGTTAGCTGCACGTCTTATACAACAAATACAACAAGCAATGCAGCAGCCTGGCTACGTAGAGATAATTCAAGCAGCGGATATACAAATACAACAAAGTCAAGAAGAACTAAGAAATATAAAAAAAGAAGATTTTGCTGATAAAAAAGATAAACTTGTATTCAAAGCAGCAACAGAATTTCCGTTAAATTCTCCACCAATACTTCCAGACTATCCTCTTGGACTTACAAGACTTCAAGCATATATTAATCATAAAAAGGATGTTCTTAGAGCATGGAAGGATAGACAAAAAAGTAGAAACGATCGGCGATTAGCTCAAGAGGCTATAATTTTAAAACAAAAAAATATTATAGCACTAGCTAACAGTAGTAGGTTGCCAGTAACGCTATACACACGCGCTGTGGATGTTTATGAGGATTTACCTAACAACGAACAAGCTGAGGTAAATGGTTGGGGTAGTACAGTTGATACGAGAAGTACTTCTAAAGGTTTATTAGGCTGGGAAGAAGAAAATCACAATAACACAATACGCGATCTCGATAATAGACTTGCTTCAGCAGAGGGTAGGATTTGGCCGGACCGGCATGATTGGGAGGGGAGTTGGGGCAAAAAACACAAAGATCACTGGCGCGAAAGAAGGGATGCTTATAACGCTGAGGAATTGACAGTTTTATTACTAAAACTAGCAGAACTTGTACGATATAGGAGCACCGACTACTACAAAGACGTATATGGATCTCAAGGACCTCCGGGAAATCCAGCCGGTGTTGGCGGTAGCGATCACTCATACCACTTTAACTCGAATGCTGCATTTTTTGCTAAAAAAGTACAATTTTCTACTGCATTTCCAACTGAACCAGGTACGTGGGATCAGCTATCTACACTACCAGAAACAAGACAAAAAAAAGCAATCAAAGATCCAGGAGCAGCTGCAATGTTTGCCGTTGGAGATACTGTTTTGATTCCAAAAAATACTCGATACATTAAAACTAAAATAACTTTTCGACACACAGGAGAGGCAATATATGATACCGATACAGAGACTAGAAACTGGACTAAAGAAGAAATTTATAGAACAGATTTTGATTTTGAAAATCCAACATCAACACCCCTCGAAGAGTATGGTTTTCCTCGGTGCGGTGTTACAATGGCAAAGTTGTTGATACTAACACAAACAGAACAACTTACACCACAAGTTACATCTTACTATATACCACCAGCAGGATATACCGCTGTAGGATTGAGAAAAAAAGCGCTTTATTCGACTCTAAATAATACATCTAAATTTGCAGACTTTGGATATAGTTTAATACAACCAGAAACTCCAGAACAATTTAGTGGCATAAATCTACAAGATGAAGCAGCAATGATTAGTCAATATCAAGCTAGTTTATTTGTAGCACAACCAGCTGTAGCAGAAAGCGTAGAAGGCGCTATGTCTGAGACTGATATAATAGCTTATGGAGATTTTATATCAGACGTAGAAGCAGAAGCTACCGATTACGAAGATGGAACAGAAGTGCCAACTGAAGAAACAGCTAGTGGTTTAGACGAAGATGGTGATGGAGTGCTAGACGAAGATCAGCAACCTACAAGTCCAACAAATAATACTGAAGAGGCCGACAATAACGACTCAGAAGAAACAAATACTAGTCCAGGTATTTATTAAAACTAACCTATTTATAATAAAATAAGTGGCAAAGGGAGAATTAAAGATCAAGCTAGTAAACGCAATTGCACCTGCAGCTGCAGTAATTAACAATGCTTCAAATTTAATTCAAGGAGTAAAAGAGCAAGCACTGCTGGTAATAGATAAAGAGCAGTTAGCAAAGCAACCCCCCATGCTTACACCACCTACACCAACTACACAAGCAACTGGTGTACTGCAGAGTGTAGTAAGTCCATTTGGTAACTATCCAAACAACGTTAATAGCTGTCCAAATGACGCAGTAGTCTTAACTGTATCTAATAATATAGATGTTGCATTAGACTTAGATTTTAGGATAAGTACGTATATAAAAGCTAATAACGATCTTACATTAAACGTTGAACAAGATGTATTAAATTTAGGATACATTTCTGGAAAATATAAAGTACGTTACGATTTTTATAGAAACGTATTAGGTTCTGGAGACGGTCATAAGATTGAAATACAAGAGATAAGTTCAGATGGATTAGAGGCAAGAGTTGTAGCTGCAACCCATCCAACACTTGACGGCTTTAACTTCAAGAATTTTTTTAGTAGTGGGCTTTTTGACACTCCAAAATCACAAATACTTCCAAACCTATCACTTTATAAACAGGATGGTGTAGGTGTAGTATCTTTTAGAGTATTTGATTATATTCAAGATAAGCTCACAGTAGGAATAGCTCCTTACTCTATCATCTTAAAGTTTAATTCTCCACTTCCTACTAGTATTGGAATTGGTGATTCCGTATGGTTAGCACAACAGCTCGGGACTCCTGCAAAGACTGACATAACAATAATTCCACCTAAACCAAAACAGAAACTCCAAGAAATTTTAGGACCAAATTGGGATTATATCAATAAAACACAAACAACTGTTACAACTACCTATAAGGATTGGGATGATATATTATCAACAAATGCACCAACAGCTGAAAGTATTATTAATAATCTGCTCAGTGGATCGCTTGTAGAAGGTATTGAACTTAATACTGATTATAGAAGTTTTAGTAATTATGTAACACTTGGATCAGCAACTGAGAGATTAGAGAACTTTAAGTATAAGCTATCTCTTTTGCAGAGGTATGATGGCAACATTGCAGATCTAACTACAAACCTTCCAGCCATAAGTGGTAGCATTTCAGGAAGTCTAGTTTATCAAACTAATATTGTTAATGCAAAAACAAAACGAGCAGCTTTAATTGGCTCTTTTGATGGATATGAGAAATACCTTTATGTAGGATCTAGTAGTTACGAGTCGAGTAGTTATGGTGAATTTTATCCAACAACTTGGCCAAAAAGTGGCACTATATCTGGATCATATATAAACTACGCTACAACAGCATCACAAGCTGTTGAGTGGTTTAGTGGAATTTATGAGTCGGCAAGTTTATATGATAGCAATAACGATCAATCGCTAATAAAACTAGTTCCAGCCCATGTAAGACAAGACGATAGTAACGATCAGTACTTACTACTAGTCAATATGATGGGGCATTATTTTGATATAATGCTACAGTATATAAAACAAATGACAAGTCTTTCTGACAGAAATCAATCAATATACGAAGGATTTAGTAAAGAGCTAATATACAATGCAGCAAAGAGTCTAGGAGTTGATTTTGAAAATGGTAGCGCATTAGATGATCTTTGGGCATATTCATTAGGAACAAATGCTACTGGTTCTTTACAATCAACATACGGAGTTAGTAGCGAGTCTAGGGTAAAAGAAACATGGAAACGAATAATTAACAACTTACCATATCTGTTAAAAACAAAAGGTACTGAAAGAGGTGTAAGAGCTTTAATAAACTGTTATGGTATTCCTCAAACTATTCTAAGAATTAGAGAATATGGAGGAGCAGAACCAGAATTTGATACAAAAACAGATTTACAGTATGAGCGATTTAATTATTCAACAACTGTAGGATATAACGGTGGAACTTCCGGTCAAGTAGCTCAACTAATCAAGGTACCAGTTACAACTACATTTGCCGGTACATATCTAAGGACGTTTGAGCTTCGAGCTAAGATGGCGCTAAACCAAACAAAAAGTCAAAAGCTAATGGAAGGCTATTCCGCTAGTAATGTCTCTGTCCCTAGATGGTATATTCAAGCTTTTAAAAGCGGTAGTGGTAGTCATTTAGGGTTTTATCTCAACAACAATACCGGTCAATATGCATCCGCAAGTGTGTCTTGCTCAATTTATGACGGTAGTTGGTATCACATTGCATTGCAAAAAACCTTAGATGGTACTATTGCCGATGAGCAAATCTATAAGTTAATTGTCAAAAAAACAAACTATCAAAAAGTAGTAGCAACCTACACTGCTTCTTTGACAATAGAGGCAGGACAAGCGGGGTACCGCAACCTTCAGTTCAATAACACCACAAACCTATGGATACCGGGATCTGGATCATTCCTAGCAAATACATCACACTCAATGGCTTTGTGGTCAGGCAGTGTACAAGAGCTTAAGTTGTGGACTAACACATTACAAGACTCTATTTTAGATAATCATGCACTAGCACCAACAAGCTTTCAAGGAAATCTAGTTGATACTCACACCGGTAGCACTTCAAGCTTCTATAGTTTAGCTTACAGATTAACCTTAGGATCGGATAATAAAAAAACCGATCTTTTTATATCGAGCAGCGTATCATCTTCCCACCCAAATCAAAGCATTAACCAACCAACATCCTCATTCTACAACTTTACTGGATCCTATTATAACCCTATAACCGAAATACACTCACTTGAATGGCCTGACCTAGGTGGCAACAGAAGTGTTGGTACTAAGATTAGAATTGAAAGTACAAGTACAGCAGGAGAAACCGAACTTGGAAATACAATCCACTTATGGAAAGATAATAGCGTACAAAGAAGTTTAGCTGATAGTCAACCACCAGATAGTCCTCGCTTAGGTGTTTACTTATCACCACAAAATGAAATTAATCAAGATATAGCAGAACAGTTTGGTGGTATAAGTATAGACGATTATATAGGAGATCCTAGTTATGCAGGATTAGATACTTATCCAGGTTTGGATAGGTTAAAGATGGAGTATAGTAAAAAGTTTACTAGTGGTAGAAATAAACCACAAAACTATATTAGACTACTAAAATACTACGACGCATCGCTATTTCAATTAATTAAAAAATACGTACCATATAGAGCAAATCTTCAAACAGGTCTTGTAATTGAACCAACAATTATAGAACGATCAAAAGTACGAACAGCTATACCAACTTACGAGTATTTGCACTATAGTGCATCTATAGATACTGCAGCTGCGTATACGACTACGGGAGCAGTACAAGATGCAGATGCAGAACCTAACAGAGATCAACCGTATTGGGCTAATAATGGATATGTTGATGATGGAGTAATTGGTCAACTTGACCAATATACAATAAGTGGTGACGAACAGGATGTTGCAGAATATCATGGACAAACTGCAATAGAAACGTTTCCAGAAATCCAAGGTGACGAACAAGATGTTGGTGAGTACCACGGTCAGGAACCAATAGATTTAGCACCGGAGGTTGTAGGGGATGTTCAAAATATTATTCAACAAAGTAATATTGGAACACTTAAAACTTGTCCTACATTTGAAACAACAAACAACCAATTTACAACATACATAGTCGGCGATACACCATCAAGGAGCGGTAGTTTTACTACAGAAATAGATACAGCTATATCACACACCGGAAGAGATACTCGAGTAATGGGAGCACAATATACCTTTATGACTTGGGCTATAAGTGGTAGTGGTCCAACGCACTCACCACCGTTTATGATAACCAGTAGCCACACTACACCAATAACAACAATAATAACAGACTCACGATATAGTGAAATTTATAATGACATTAATCAAAATTACTCAAACGATGTTTTTGCAGGAAGAGCATTTACCGGACCTCGAGCATTAGAAACAGCAACTACAATATTTTCATCATCAGATGCAGTACAAAATAACTTGTGGACATCTCAATATGGAATGAGATTACTACCTAATTTTACAGGAAGTAATCCGGGTATTGCAACATCATCTATAAACCCAACTATTTCAGCAATTAATTGGGCAATGAACAAAGCTAGTTATGCAGGATTAGGACTATATCTTGTTGCAAGTAGTAATTTAGCAAATATTACTGGATCAGTATCTTTTGATACATTTTACTATAAACAAGGTAACCCACAAACAGCAGAAATAATATACGACGTAAGCATAACAGTACAGCAACCAGCAACATCTGGAACTCCAGTAACTAATCTACGCTTATCTTTTGGAAAAAGCGGATCAGCATACACGCAAACTATATCATCTATACCAACGACACTTACAACTTATAGCTTTAGAACTAAAGCGGATGGCAACCAACTAATACTACAGAATAACATTACTTCGTTTAATCATGGGATTGCTACTCCAATAATTAACATATCAAAGCTATCAGTACAACCGGTAAGTTATAGAGCACAAGTTCAAGATTATGAACTAACCGGTGGTAGTATTGGAATGGCAAATTCAAAATATAATGGATGTAAATTAACAGCAACAGATTATAATGTAGATAGTTTAGATACGGTAGACGGTGGGCCAGTAATATCAGTAACAGTTTTATCTGGAAAACAAATAATAAAAAGTAAGCAAAGTAAAAAAGGAGGATTAGATACTATATAGTTTTCCTACTACCGACATATTTATATTAAAGCAACATATTTATAACAAAACAAATAATAATGGGATACTTAGATAATACAACAGTAACAGTCGATGCAATATTAACAAATAAAGGTAGACAATTGTTAGCTACGGGTGGTAGATTAAATATAACTAAATTTGCACTCTCTGACGACGAAATAGATTATGACCTATGGAATCCAGCACACACGTTAGGAACAAACTACTATGGAGCTGTAATTGAAAATATGCCAATACTTGAAGCATTACCAGACGAATCACAAATGATGCGATATAAACTACTAACGTTACCAAAGGATGTTATAGGTATTCCAGTCATTAGTGTAAACCCAGAATCAATAACATTATCATCTTTAGTGCAGTCAGTAACAGTAACACCTAATACGCTAAACCTAGCTGGCGCAAACCAACAAGCAGGATATACAGCTATACTGAGCGATGATACTGTTGCATCTTTAGAGGTGGCTTCAGATGGACAAGTGTCTATGATGAAAGGACCGAAAGCTGTGTCTATGAATCCAGCAATGGTTGATAGTACAAGCATGACTAGCTTCTTAGATGATGAGACCACTGCAATCACAACAGCAGGAAAAACAGTACTGCGAACCGGTTCAAAGTTTGTTATCAAAGCAAAGCCGCAATCAGGAATAGCTGTCCGACGAGCATTATTAACAATTATTGGTAATGAAACTGGTGGATTTAAAACAATATCAATAACAATTACACCATCAACCTTCACAGCATTAGACATTCAGTCATCATTACCACTTACAAAAGGATAATAACTACAAAAAATAACAAACACAACCATGGCAGAAGTATATAAATATTTTACCAACGACGATATAGTCCCTGGAGATATTCAAACAGTATCTCAACCTATTTGGTCAGAGAATATGAATCCATTTTCGCAATCATACGCTAGCGGAATTGGGTTTTTTACATCAACAGCTCAGTTATCACAATCAGGCGACTATTTTGTTAATGTACATCACCGCAATCCTCAAACAGATCCAAATGCACAAGTGCAGTTTGCTGTTGCTTATGGTCATAGAAAGGGTAGTGGTTCTTATGGTGACGTAAACACAACTGGACAAAACTCAAACGATACACCAACAAGAGCAATATACTCGCAGTATCGCAACATGCTATTGCCACCAACTGATACAGTTTTTACATTTCAAAACGGAACTACGACACCAGATAACCCAGACGATATTGTTGTAATTAATTTGGCACGAGCACGCTTCCGACAAAAAGTAGATCCAGGAAATTGGGAGCTTAGGCTAGGAAGTGGATCAGGACCAACTAACTGGAACACTAGCTATAGTACGTTTATTGATGCAAGTGGAGCGGGCGACAGTCCAAACATTAATTCAGCAGGACGTGTATTTGGAGTTTATAGTGGATCCGGAGGAGTAACACAATCAGCTATTCAGTATGGATTATTTTATCCAGATCAAGGCTTAGTAGTATTTAATGCAACTAAACTCAAGGGTGCTGCTAGTGCTGGTGGTTTAGGTATAAATTTTAATCAAGGTAGTTCAGCTACTTTAGGAGCAGCTTTAACTCAACCAAGAAATCACGTTACAATGTCGGCTCGTATAAGTGGTTCATCTCACTTCTTAGCAAGAAGCGAAGAAAAGGTAACTTCAACTCATTATTTTGTACGAGTTACAAATAAACAATTTAACTTTTCAAATAACCCAACTTTTGTAACTGGATCATCTGGCACTTTTTTACACGACAGTATGGTTCGTAATCCAAGCGTATATATAACAAGTATTGGAATGTATGACGATGCAAATCGATTAGTGGCTGTAGCTAAATTAAGTCGTCCATTACTTAAAGGATTCAATCGTGAAGCACTTATAAAGGTAAAACTAGATTATTAATAGGTTTTATTTTATAAAAACACAAAGCCCTCCTCATCAAGGAGGGTTTCTTTTATCATCTATATTTATATTAAATGGCAGGAGTTTTTAAGAGTCTTGATAGATCTGACGTTCGTATAACCCCATTTAGAACGTACAAGTTGTGGCCTGATGTTATTGTAAATAACCTTAGCGGATCAGTATATACCGTATATAAGGCAGATTATAATCCAAAATCAAACTACCTACGTGAAGATCCATTAAAAGATACATTTGATCAACTTAACATTGCTTTTGAGGCAACCGAGCCTACTACAGCTAATGGAAAGTTTCAAAGAGTTGTTCATAGATCACTTGACCACCTATACTATAGAGACTTTTATACAAACAATAAAGCATCTTTTGGAAGTGGGAATATTAACGCACAGTTTCGATATCTAGAAGACTATGCAACAGTTATTAGTATGCCACAATCTAAATTTGGAGAAGCAATACTTCCAGGCTCGGTAGAGGTAAACGTAAGCTGGTCGTATAGTGTTTTTCAAGAAACCGGCTCAAGCGTTGCGCAATCTATAACCGGCGTTTGGAATATAGTTGATGATTTTCATGGTAACTTAGTAATCTCTGGAAGTGGACTAAGATCACCGTATAGCGGTAGTGTTGGTGGGGCATTTGTCGGTTCAAGTGATACAAACTACACCTCATCAATAGACGCATCTACAGTTGGTGAATGGCCTATTGATGACATATACAAATACACTGATGTTGGAAACGTAAGTTTTGATAGTATACAAGGTAGGAGTGATTGGCAAACAAAAGCGCAGTATAGTAATATAAGCGTAACATTTCCAACAACACAACCTGATATGGCATTAATGGGAGCAATGATGCTATTTCAATCGAGCTCTAAATCCAATATAACCGTAAAAGCAGAACAAGTTAAGGATTACGCTACAGCCTTTAATTTTTTTAATTCGGATTTTTCAATTAACATGATGATTAGTCCAACACAGTATCCAACACATCCGTCTGGATCAGTTCTAGCAACAAAACACGGGCCAGCAGAAGAACTACAAGTTGATGAAAATGGAAATATATACTCACAACCAGTAACTAATCAGTTTCCATATAGAATATCATATGTTTCACAGTCCAACAAAATTGCTTTTGAAAAAGGAGGTGGAGATAGTGTTTTTATGGTTACTAGTAGTGCACAAATTCTTCCAGGAAACCTATACCAAATTGCAGTATCATCTGTAGCATCACCATCAGGATCGGCAGTAACACTGCATGTTAATAGTAATTTTTCTAGCTCTATAGATGCAAAGGTGTGTACACTACCTGATTCAATTTGTGGAAATCTTGCAGACGTATATATAGGAAACAACTACAATTATACTGAAAATGGAATAACTCGTGGGTTTAATGGGTACATTGATAATATAAAATTTTATAAAAAAGCACTAAGCGCAAACGAAACTAAAATACTACATCACACTTTAGGAGTTGGTAATACAGTAATTGGTAATGTTTTTTATAATCACGGAATGATGGTATTAACGTCTATACCATCAAGAAATGCAACAATCAACACAGTAAGCGCAAGAGGTACTCATACTATTTGGGAAACAGAAATTTCATGCACAATAGGTCCTGGTGAATTTACTAGAAGTACAAACCCAACTTTACAAGAGTATAGTCCATCAAAAAATCAATACGTATTTAGATCTTTTGCAACTGGATCTATGTTCAATCCTTTTGTAACAACTATTGGGCTATACGACGACTACTTTAGGCTTGTTGCAATTGGAAAAATGAGTACACCAGTACAATTACCAAATAATGTAGATACAACAATTATTGTAAGAATTGATAGATAGTTTATGGTAAAAAAAAGTTATACAAAAAGACAAGCAGCCGTTAAAAACGGTTATAGAAGTGGATTAGAGGAAGATCTAGATAGCAAACTAAAAGCAAAAGGTATTAGTGGAGAGTATGAACAACATAAAATAAACTATATTCAACCGCAAACAAAACACACATATACTCCAGACTTCCGACTACCTAATGGTACCTTTATAGAAACAAAAGGACGATTTGTTTTAGCAGACCGCAAAAAGCATTTGTTAATAAAACAACAATTTCCCGAACTAGATATTCGATTTATTTTTCAAAACTCTAAAGCAAAGATTAGAAAAGGATCAAAAACTACCTACGCCGACTGGTGTAACAAGTACGATTTTTATTTTGCAGACAAAGATATACCAACAGATTGGTTTAAATAGTTTTTTAATTGTAAAAAACTCCGTATAGTATAGTATGACGCTAAACATATTACAAGCAAAGAGTGTGTTAGATGGTTTTTTGGGATCAAGTATAGGTCACAACAGCGGTGAAGCTAGTTACCAATGTCCATTTTGTAACCACTACAAGAAGAAATTACAAGTCAATCTCTTAACACAAAAGTGGCATTGTTGGGTGTGTAATGCTAAAGGGCAAACAATCACATCACTACTGCGTAAAAGCAACGCTCCTTATGAGTATGTAAAAAAAGCTAAAGATCTATATGGTGATTACGTACCACAATCAGGAACAACAAACACCAACGACATTACATCACTACCAGAAGGATACAAGCCACTATACATAAAACAAAATACACCCAGTTACAAAAACGCGTTACACTATGCTATGTCAGAAAGAGGTTTAACACCAATTGATATACTAAGATACCAAGTAGGTTATTGTGAGGATGGACCATATAAGGGAATGATAATAATACCAAGCTATGATAG
>Ga0181356_1000783_pt1 | contig 13867 bp, 16 predicted proteins | sample Fa13VDMM110SN_FD_130104 | JGI IMG/M metagenome (GOLD analysis project Ga0181356, IMG submission 130104) | Freshwater viral communities from Lake Michigan, USA - Fa13.VD.MM110.S.N | ecosystem: Environmental > Aquatic > Freshwater > Lake | place: USA: Michigan | collected 2013-09-24 | reverse complement strand
GTCTTAAACTTTGTAAAAGAGCATTAAGTGTTGCTGCTCTTGAAGAAGTTTGACCTTTTACTCTCATTCTTTTAACAACTGCACCTGCAACTAATGCTGAAAGACCAATTGGTACTAAATAAGATGCTGCACCGATTAATGCAGTACCTACTACTGCTCCTGCTGTAGTAAAAATATTTGTAATAACTCTTGTTACGATTCTAGTTGTAATATATTTAGCTAATACACCAGGCGCACCACCATATTGTGAAAATAAAGTTCCTGCTCTTCCATATGTTCCTTCAGCAGTATTAAATACATCACCTACTGTTCTATTAGATGGGTCTGCAAGTTGTTTAACTAAATTACTTACTGATTCTGCTCTTTGGCTTGGGTCAATGAAAAGAGATGTTGCTTTAATACCTCGACTCACATCACCTTCTCCATAGAATTCAAGTGCTTTTCTAAGATTTTCAATAGGTTGATTAAAATTAAGATTTAATAGTTTATTAGGAGGCAAGTTATTTTGAAGTGTATAAGAAAAACCATTTGGGTCAACTTTAATATTTCTTTCAATAATAGTTTTTGTAGTGGTTTCAAAAGTAGATTTACTTATTTCAGTTAATCCTTTAATGTAATCAATAAACCATTGTGATTGACCAACCCATCCTGCTGCTGTTAGAATTGCACCTCCAATAGCTAAAGTTAGTGGTAATCTATTTGATTTAAGACCCTTCATTACTTCTGAACCATATTCATTATAACCATAAGCACCAACTCTTGCATCTCTATCTCTATCCAATGCTCTTCTTACGGAATCAGAACTTAAACCACCATCAGCAGTTACATCAGCAAGAGTTGCTTCTCCTAATTGTATATCTTCTGATTCATCATAGTCTTCATTCATTGTACTATAAATTGTACGATTAAGTTTATAACTCATCATATAATTTACATACTTTCTCAAGTTGTCAATAAATATATTTGCTGCCGCAGGTTTAATTTTATCATCATCTACTGCCTTTTTAATTGTATCATAAACAGCAGAAATTTCTAAAACACCCTTTAAGAAATCTTCTTTTTCTAAATTATTTGGGAAATCAGTATTTTTAAAATGAGTATCTAATCCTTTTATAAAATTTTGACCATCATTTTGTTCTTGGTTTATAATATCTTGAATTTGAGCAAGCATTTTTTGTCTTTCTTCAGGTCCACCAAGAATTTTATCACCAACTTTATAACTTGGTAACCATTTAGCTGCATAATATTTTAATTTTTCTCCCCAAGTTGCTTCATCTAAATGTTGTAATTCTTCACTTAGTTGTTTAAATTCTTTAAGCATTAATGAATTTTTATTTAATTTTTGTGAAGAAGTCAATCCTAAAACTCCATTATTTAACTTCTTTTTAGATAATTTCTTTTGCATAATTTTATTATAATTATATTTTTTTGTAAATAGTTAGATTTTAAAAAAAATAAAATAATTATCATATATTTATTTTATGTTAGAGTTACTTAATAGATTTGAATATTTTTGTAATGCATCGGGTATTGATTTAGATGCTGTTTTAAAAACGTTTGATGAACCACAACGTGTTGATAATATTGATGTTATTGACAAGCACAATGCTAAAATGCAAATATTAAGAAATGTTTTTAAACAATTTCTTTTGGCAGAGGAGCAAAAAATTTCTGATGGACATTTGGAATTTATAATTAAAATTTCCAATCTAATTTAAAAAATTTTATATTTGCATTATGGAAAAGCGATACATGGATATATTCTCACCCGATGTCACAAATGAATCGGTGATTAGACTGCATTACAATCAGAATTTTGGTACTGTTCCAAATACAATTGTAAAGGAATTTACGATTGAAATTGAGGAAGATAAAATCTGTGACATATTAGAATTAATTGATGAAATGGGGTTTAACATTCCATCTATGGTAAATTGTACTCATTCATATGATAAGAATGGATATGGGATTAGAATCTATGAACTTTTTGAAAAGATTTATTTCTCATTTGATGTCACAAATGATAAAATCAGACTTGAGATACTTTATAATAAAAAATCACAATTAATTGATGGTCTTATTAATGAATGTACAGAGAAATTCAAACCATATGAATATAGAGAGAAAAACAAAATAGGCTTTAATCTCTTTATGAATAACGGTGGTCCATATCTACACTTCAATGAAATACCTGATAAATATATCATTTCAATTGAAGATAATTATAATGATGATTTTGTAGAAGAAAATAATCTTATCATTAATTCCTTAAAAGAAGGTGGTACAAGTTTATGTCTTTTTCATGGTGACCCAGGATGCGGTAAGACTCACTACATTAGATATCTAATTGCTGAACTATGCAAAGAAAAGAAAAAAGTAATCTACTTTCCAAATGAACATATTCACTTTTTAAGTGACCCATCTTTCTTACACTTCTTCAAAGACCATAAGAAATCAATTATTGTTATTGAGGATGCTGAAGAAATTCTAACATCAAGAGAACTTAGTTTATCTAATAGAGGTATTAGTAATTTATTAAACCTTACAGATGGATTGATGGGTGATTTCCTTGAACTTAAATTTGTTTGTACATTCAATACAGCAATTGATAAAATTGATAAAGCACTATTGAGAAAGGGTAGAATTACAACCAATTATAAGTTTGAAAAACTATCAGTTGATAAGTCTAATAAGTTATTGGAAAAACTCAATAAAGAACATACAACAAATGAGGCAATGACACTTGCTGAGATTTATAACTTGGAACAGAAAGATAATTCAGAAAAGAAAGAAAGGAAAATTGGTTTTGGTTTAAAATAATATGGATAAAAGAGAAATAGAACAAATACTTTATGATTTACATAAAGATAAATCTAATGATAAAGTAATTAATTTAGTAATTAAAAGTTACAACTTAGGATTACAAGATGCTGTTGATAATGTTGTTTTAGATTCTACTGAAGAATATAATGAAAGAAAAGGTGAATATTACGATGAGTATTTTGTAGATAAAGAGAGTATTTTAAAATTAAAGTTGTGAATAAAAGAGAAGTTATTATAGACAAAATACCAAATCAAGATTTTTTATTTATTGATGGATTTGATGATGCAATCATTGGTACATGTGAAAAAACTGATGTTGTAATTTATTCCACAAAAAAAATTATTGAAATTATTATGAATCAAGGTATGGAATATCGTGATGCTTTAGAACATTTCCATTTTAATATTTTAGATGGGAATTTAGGCGAAATGACACCAATTTTTTGTGATGATTTTTATCTTAAATAATTTATGGAACATATTACAACATTTTTAGTAAAAGCATCTGACATTGGTTTATCCAATAATATGTTTGGTGGTGTTATTTTATCTTTAATAGATGAGTCAGCAGTTGCATATGCAATGCAAATTTGTGATACACCAAGAATGGTAACAGTTAAAATTGATGAACTTGTTTTCAAAAAAGCTGTTAAGGTTGGTAATCTTTTAAAAGTTTATGCCAATGTAATTGAATTTGGAAATACATCTGTTTCAATTTATATTGATGTTCGTAAACATAATGTCTATAATGGTAAACAAGAGACAGTTACTCATACCAATATCAAGTTTGTCAGAATTGATGATGAAGGAAATCCTCTTGCAATTTCTGAAAGAATTAAAACAAGATACTCAGAAAGATTAAAAAAATACGGAAGAGGTCTTCTTTCTTTTGAGGAAAAGAATAAAAATTAATATATTTGCACTATGCTTAGAATCTCTGAAAAAGCTAATAGAAACTACTTGGCTAAAGTAGTTTTATTAGGAAAATCTGTTACACATCCAAATGCGGATAGACTGCAAGGATTTATCATTGACCATGCAAGAATTTATGTTGACCTTTCATTTAAGGAACATGATATCTGTATTTACTTTCCACTTGAATCTCAAATTGACTCAAGAATTCTTTCTTTTTTGAATCTATATTCTGATAAATCTCTCAATAGAGATAATTCAAAAGGTGGTTTCTTTAATTCAAAAGGAAGAGTAAGAGCAGTTAGACTAAGAAGTGAACCATCACAAGGATTCATAATGAAAGCACAGGACTTCCTTGATGCGATATTATCATTTTCATCAGCCTATAGACTCATTGATTCTGATAGTATTGGTGAAGAGTTTGATTCAATTAATAATGAAATCATTGTAAAGAAATATGTTATTCAAGACCAAAGAAAAGCAGGTGTTAAATCTGATAAGAAATTGGCTAAGAAAGTTTCAAGAGTTCTTGAGAATCAATTTAGATTTCATATTGATACTGAACAACTAAAGAAAAATATACATAAGGTTAAACCAAATGATTATATATCAATCACAGCAAAGCTTCATGGTACATCTTTTATCTGTGCTAGACTATTAACTTATCGTAAACTATCATTTGTTGAAAAGGTATTAAAGAAGTTAGGAGTAAACATAAATGATAAAGTATATGATTTACTTTACTCATCAAGAAGGGTTATTAAGAATGATGATTTAAATACACAATCAAATCATTATTACTCAAGCGATGTTTGGGGAGATGCTTCAAGGATGATTGATTATGCAGTTTATAAAGGTTATACTTTATATGCTGAGATAGTTGGTTATACAAGAGATGGAGCATTTATTCAAAAGGATTATGATTATGGATGTATTAAACCTACATATGAAAATGAATATGTTGAAGGTGTTCATTACAAAGTATTTGTTTACAGGATTACATTCACAAATGAAGATGGTAATGTGAGTGAATTATCTTGGAGACAGATTAAAGCATATTGCGAACACTTTGGTATTCGCCATGTACCTGAATATTATTTTGGTAAGTTAATTAATTTTGATAAGTCACTTAAAAAGATTAAGAATGAATTTGAGGTTTCCCGACAAATAATTGATTTACTTGAAGAAAAGTATCTTGAAAAGTATTGTGAGTTTTGTGGTAACAAAGTACCAAGCGAAGGAATTGTTTTAAGAGTTGATAAATTATTTAACTTTGATGCTTACAAATTAAAATCATTTATGTTCCTTGAAATGGAATCCAAACATTTAGATGATAATATAATTGATATTGAATCTGAACAATAGAAAGTTATGAGTAAAGAACAAGAAGAATTATTGGATGAGGCGTATGAGAATTACTTACAGCACTATGATGATGAATATAACGAAGAACAAAAGAAAATCCAAAAAAATCCTTTACATTGGATGGAGATGGAATATACAAATATCAGACCATATCCAAAAGAAAGTTTCATTAACAAATGTAAAACAGATACAGAGTTCTCTGAAAAGTGGGGATTAAAGATTGAAGAAAGAGAGTTGAGTTTGGAGGAAAGAGCTAAATGGTTACAAGATAATAAAGGATACGACTTATTGGTTGGTAATTTAGACCACGACCATATAAGAGAAGTTGTTGAAGAAGAAGCACCAACCAAACTAATCACAATAACATACAACGATAAAACAATAGAAAGTTATGAGTAAACATAGTATACAAAATGACCCTGAAATTCAACAATGGACAAAAATTTCATTACCTTTGCCCGATGAAATTTCCTCTGAAGCGTAATTTTACGGTTGACTTTGAAACTGCTCTTGGTGAATTATATCTCATTCACAAAGACCTAAAAAGTGAGTTAATGAATGATGAATCATTCAATGATTACATGTGTTATTTATTTGAATTTGCATATCAAAAAATACTTGATAGAAATAAATTAAGTGATACATATATAATCAGAGAACAATACTCAAATATCATTGCTCAAGAAGTAAATGACTTATATGAATCTGAATATCTTGTATCAAACTCAATACCAACAAAAAATATAATTAAAGATTTTATTTCAGATAAAAATATTTATTTTTATATGGATGATAAAATCAAACAAGGTATAGAATTCTTTATTATTAAAAAACATGAGTTAGATACTTTAAATTACTTGGGATTAGAAAATTATCATTTCATTGATACCAAGCCTGAAAAATTCGTTCAAGGTTGGTAATTTACTATTTAAAGTAAATGAGATATATTTTATTAATTTCTTTATTTTTTATTTTAATTTCGTGCCGAAAAGACGCCTGTTTAACCTGTACGCAGATGGTATCTGAAGATTATTATCCTGCAAGAGATGGCTATCCCAAAACCACATCAAGTAGTTATTATTCCTGTGGTCCTAATAATAGTTGGATTGGTAACCAAGTTAATGTGCAAAGGTTTATTCTCAATGATACTCTAGTTACTAAAGTTCTATCAGTAGATTGTAAATAATTTTTTTTATTTTTTTAGAATTTCAAAAAATACTCTTATATTTGCCCCATGAAAATGACCAAAAATACCATTGCCCTTTACAAAGGATTTGTATGTCTCTCTGAATCAACTGAGAGCAATCGCAGCTTGGCTTTGACAGTTCAAGCTAATCTAATGCAGTATGGTTATATGCTTTCAGAGGAAGCATTTCAATTTCTTGCAAATGCAAATAGAACAGATATCATTAACTTCAATGATGAGTGTATAACTTATCTAAAAGATATGATGGGTGGTCGCTATGACTATGAACCCATGTACAAAAACTTTCCTCAAGAAGTAATGTCAATGTCTGATTGTGAATTATTTTGGAATCAGATTATTCATTATCTTTCTAATGGTCAATGGATGCCTAGTTCCATTGAAATGGAAAGACCTGTTAAGTTTGAGAATATCAAATACACAGTCTTAGAATCTGTTTCACAAGAAAGGTTCATGCAAATCTTTACTGACCTATGTTCAATCAACACTTCTCTTACACCTGTTGATAGAGTAATTGTTGAATGGTTCTGTAAAGAGTATAGTGGTTCAATTAATAATCTTTTACCAAAAGAAGTTCCATTTAAGGAAACACTTTGTGCATTAGCATCATTGGGTTTAGATGTACCCGTGAAAACAGTTACTGATGTATTGCGTATTGCTGTTCATATGTCAGGTGGTGATGTATCATTACCAAAAGTTCCAAGAAAGACTGTTAAAGCAAATGCTTGGACTAAAAGACGCATTACTAATCCTGCAAGAGAACTTTTTAAATTTAAGAAGTTTACAAGAGCAGAAAGAAAATATGTTCTTTCATTGCTTGAAAAAACTAATTGTGATTCAAAGGAAGGTAGTCTTAAATCAAATCGTTGGGTTCGTTTAGGTGAAAGACTTCATCCAACTGAATACAAGAATAAGTTTCCAAAAGCTGCAAAGTTCTTTGATGAAATAAGAAATGAAAATCCAAAGAGTTGGTATTCAGATGTTGAGAATGCATTTAAAGTATCATTGGAAACTGGTCTTCAGAAACTATCTGAAAGGTCAGGAGAGTTTTCAAGAAGAATGGATGCATTGATTAGAACCAATCCTAATCATACAAAAATGATTATGGATTATTTTGCAGCATCAGCAGCGAAGTCTTCCAATAAAGTATTGTTTGAGGTATATACCCACTTTGAATCAAGAGCAAAGAAACAAGAGTATAGAAGAGTAATGGTTAAAGGTTCTAGGACTGCATATCCACTTCCTGTCCTTGAAGCACTTCCCGTGAGAACCATTGGTGCTATTCAGCAATCAATTTGGGATATATTGAGGAATAAGTTTTCATCTCTTGATAAACTTGGTAAGGTTTATATTGATGATGAACTTAGGAAGATTCCATTGCCAACAAATATGCGTTCATTGAATATGTCCTTGAAACCAAGGATTAGAGGACAAAGAATTGCATTTGATAATGTTGATGCAAAAGTTATTCGTGCATTTGTTTATTGGATGGATAAAGATGGTACTGAAGATTTGGATTTGTCAGCAACATTTATTGGCAAGAATGAAACAACTTTAGTTTCATTTCATAATTTAAAGTTTGAAAACAACCTTCACTCAGGCGATGTAAGGCATCATAAAGGTCCATGTGCCGAATACATTGACATTGACATTGCCGACACTCTTACAAAGGGCTACAGGTATGTTATGGTTGATGTAAGGAACTACAATGGTCGTTCACTTGCATCTGTTGAATCTGTATTTGGTTTAATGGAAAGGGAATATCCTGAATCAAATAGATTATGGTATCCTCAAACGATTGCAAATACTCAGATGTTACAATCTGAATCAACAAATACTCTTGTAACTATTTTAGATTTACAAACCAAAGAGTATATCTTTATTGATGAAGATACTGATGGTAGACCTGTTGCTGCACTTGATTCAAAAAGTATCATTGATGTGATTAATCATTACAGTAAGTTACCTGCTGTATCAGTATTTGATATACTATTATTACATACAGAAGCAAGAGGTATGCTTATTGAAAATAAAGAAGATGCTGATACTTGCTTTATGGTTAAGGACTTTACAAATTCCTATGAGGATATTGCAAAGATGATGCTATAGGTAAAAACAAAACCAAAATCTTAAACCTCTGAGAAATCGGAGGTTTTTTTATTTTTAAGACTATTTACAATAAATTAGTTTAGAATGAATTTAAAAAGTTTATTAAAAAGGTTAATTGTTGAGAAGTTAGGATATGTAAAAGAAGGTTTAATTACTTCACCATATGATACTGATGTAGATAAACCAGGAATACCAAATACTACAAATTTAATTGATTTAACTAAACCTCTTGAGGGTGGTTTTTGCGAATTTAATCCGCAAATTAATCAATTTTCACAATCTGGTCCTGATGAATTTGCGGAAATGATTATTTTTGTTATTGCAACAATATTGAAGCGTTGGTATGAAGTAGTACCTGCATTTCCAGCACTAATGAAAACTCTAAAAGAAAAAGGTACATTAATAGATAAATCAGACCCTGATTTTTTTGATAAAAATGTAAGAGCAAATTATTTTGCACATTTAGTACTTAGTAAATTACCATCTATAGATAAAGTATGGCAAGAAAGACAACAAATTTATTCTAGAATTAAACCATTAATTGATAAATATAATAGAAGTAATGGTATTGCAAAAGAAGAAGCTATTTTTGATATTTATTTAGCATTTTTACATGTACCATATCTTGGAATAGCTAAAGCTGCTTTTGCAACACAGCTTGCTATTGGTAGATTAGGTTGTATTGATTCAGTTAATATGAATCTTTATAAAGACCTTGACAAAAGTGGCAAACTTATTACTGTTAATAAAAAAGGTCATCCAACTTTTCAAGGTATTAGTAAAAGTACACCTAAAAAAACCAATATATTAACAGTTTCACCTGATGGTATAGAACTAGCCAAAAGTTATGTTGAGTTTTTAAAAGTTATCGCTAAACAGACAAAATCAGGTGAAGCAGGTGTTTCTAGATTTTTATGGGATTCATGGACTACACTAATTGAAGCTAAAATGAATGCTCCTAAAGGTACTAAATCAATTGATGTTATAATGCCTAGTGGTGAAAAAATTTCTGTGCCTAATGATTATACCGATGATACTAAAAGTGAAATAAACCCATTAACGACAGGATTTAGAAAACAATATAGCGGTAATATCACAGCTAAAGATATTTCTAGACAACATCACCCTAGAATGATGACAGAAGGATTTAAAAAATGGACAAAATATTTCTATAAAACTTTAAATAATTAAAAATTTTTAAAAAACCTTGGGAAAACTCAGGGTTTTTTTTATATTTGCCATATGATTTTTTAATAAAAAAATTATTAGACAATGAATAAAGTAATCTGCATTGATGACTCTGCCAAACCCAATGACATTAGTAATAAAAATTGGGTAAAGAAAAATGAAAAGTATACCGTTGTTAAAATGTGTATATCAAAACTTTCAAATGATAAGTATTTTGTCTTAGAGGAAGTACAACCCGAAAGTCCTTATGGTGGGTATAATATCAAAAGGTTTGGTATAGCACCTGAAGATATTGAAGAATTGGTTAAAGAAAAAGAATTAGAACTTGAAGAAGTAGATTAAAAAAAAATCAGAAAAATTTTAAATTTTTTAGCACTTTTTAAAAAAAAGTATTATATTTGTACTAGTTAAAATTATCAGAGAAAAGGCTACGATAAATGACTTTTAGCTAACACTAAAGTCATAGGGTTACTTCTAATACTAAAAATGGAAACAAACTCACCCATTCAATTTCCCTTCTCTTTTAAAATATTTAACTAAAGTTGGCCCGAAAGAGACGTTACTTCTAAATATACTACTATCGGTTAATACCGATACCCTCTTTACTCTCAGAATTCCCAACTTAAATTAATCCTCACTATCAAGTGGGGATTTTTTTATTTTATCGTATTTTATTGCATGAGATATAATCATGGGCAGAACATTTCGTAATAATACACCAAAAGAAAAGAACATTTCTAATAAGAATGCATCTAAGAAACTAAATACAAAAGAAAAAAGAGCAAATAATAATCAATTTAAAAAATTTGATTATACATCTAAAGATTATGACTAAAGTTAGTTTATTAGGAAGAAGTAGTAAAACAATACCTGCAATGAGGTATTTATTAAAACATTCCAAAGAATCGAATGAAATTAGAATTCCTTTATTATTTGTTAGTGCCAATAGAATGAATCATCTTGAAAGAGATTTAGATGATGCAATGCATAATAATGCTAATAATTATAGTAAGATAATGCATACTTATTTTGAACCATATGACTAATAAACAATCATATATTATTAATCCCACAATAAAGAAAAATATTAAAACAAATTGTATTTGTCGTGAAACATTAGTTAATGAAGAAAGAGTTAATAATATGGATGATGAAAGATATATGATTAGCACTTATGATAGTACTGAAAATTTAACCAAGTTTTTTAAAACAAGATATAGTAATTTTTTTATTTCCTTTCAAACCGATAAAAAAACTATTGCTGATTTTTTATAATTATTAGTTTAATATTTAACTATCTTTTTTTATGAAAATATTAAATCTTTTATTTTTAAGTAATCTACCATTACCTTTTGTATAATTATTTTCAAATGCTTTACCTTGACTTTGCCAAATAACACCATCTTTTATATATGTCTTTGTTTGACTACAATCAAATAAAAGTAAAACCACTAAAAAAGTAATTATTTTTTTCATTTCATAAATCTTTTAAAGATATTTTTAACATCTTTAAATACTTGTTCATTCATTACTTTATTCTTTTGATTTCTTTTTTCAATCTTATCAATTTCACTAATAATAAATGATGCAACACTACTAATAACTTTTAAGTTAGCTTTAATTTTATCTTTGTTAGCTTTCCATAATGCCAAGTAAGCAGGATGATGTTCAGTAGGTAAATCATAATTCTTTAAAACAACATAAGAAACACTTTCAGCTTGAAGTTCTCTTAATTCTTTATCTGTATTCTCTTGGTAATATATTGAGGATTTTTTCCAATGCATAAGTTCATGAGCAATTTCATGTACTAATGTTGAAATTTCACCTGCACCTTCTTTTTCTGAAGATATATTAATTTTATTTCCTGCCGAATAACCTCTTTCACCACGTTCAGAACTTGATTTACTTATTTCAATACCCATGTCTTCACATAGTTCAATAAAGTATTTATATAATTCAATGCTTCTTTCAGTTGGCTCTAAATCAGCATACCATTTTGGTGTTTCAGGTATTTCACCTCTTTCATCAATTGGTTCTGTTTGACTTATATCAAATACATAGCCAACACCAAATTTTGTTATATTTTTTGTTGTAATTTCTTCACCTGTTTCATCATCTTTTTGGGTAATTTTTTTGTCTAATGGAACAAAAATTTGAAAACCTTTTGCACCTTTTTTAACTCTTCTATGAAATTTTGTTTCCCATTTTCTAAATCCTTCAACTTTAGTTGCTTTACCACCTGATTGAATATATATTAACCATGTATTGGTTACACTACGAACTCTAAATTTTGAAAAGAAAGTTAAATATCTTCTAATTTCACTAGATACTGATGCTTCATCTGTTGCATTAGCTAAGTCATTGATATACATATCAATCTTACTCATTAAAGTAGGCTTCTCAGGGGTATCTTCACTATTAGCAACTATTTCCTCAAGTTCTTCTAATTGATTTATTAGATATTCTTTTTTATTAATAGTTTCAATTGTCTTCTTAGCTAAATTAAAATTAACATCATCAGTTTTCCATGATTTAATATCACTATCCCATTTAAAACCTGCTGATTTTAATGCTTCTTTATTTTTATAGGTTTCTTGTGATTTTGCTTTATCATCTGTTAAATCAGATTGAACATATATTGCTTTTTTAGATTGGTCTCTTTTCAATACTAAATCCTCATCAAAAATATCCTTCTTTTTAATTTCCATATTTTGCTTTTCTTTATATAGTGATTGGATAGGAAACTCCTCATTTGTTTTGCTTTTCTTAATTCTAAATGATTCTTTAATAAAATCAACAACATGAGGCACAAATTGAAAATTTTCTATCTCATTTTCAGTTATAAATCTATAATCCTGATTTTCATAATCTAAATTTATTTCATCAGAATTTAAATTACCAATGTAATAAATTATATTACCAGAATCTTGAGTCATCACTTGTTTAATATATTTTACATTTATTGGTGATTGACCAATTTCTTCATTTGTCTCTCTTATAACAGTTTCTTTAAAGTCCTCACCTTCATCAACTACGCCACCAACTATTGACCATTTATTTGGCATCCAAGGTGCAGTACTACCTCTTTGTAATATTAAAACTTTTCCATTATGAAATAAACTAATCACAGATGTATTATAATTACTATAATCCTGTTCAAAAATATTTTTCTTTTTGATTTCCATATCTTGTTTTGTTTGTTGATTTATTACTTTATTATTGCTATTGTGATTAGGTTTAACATAGTTATTCATTATTAAAGCAACATATTTATTTCGAAGACTTTGAGGAAAAGGTTGATATATATAAGTGTTGTCTCTAAGTTCTTTAACCTTGTTGGCGATATATGCTTTAATTTTATCTAGCGGCTCATTTCTCCAGTTAGATATTTTTTTATCAAATTCATCAAATATTTCTCTAGAGTGTAAGACAAGTTCTTGTCTATCATAATAGTATTTTTTCATACCATCTGGATGTGTATGATATAAACAAACTTCAACATCTTTTAGTTCCAAATAATAATGACTACATTCATGTTTTATTATATTAAAAATTTTATTAGGCAATGCTAGAACTCTAGAATAGGCACTTTCAACATCTTTTTGAATTATATATAATTGTATATAATGTTGCTCGGAATACCCAATACCAACAACTGAATTACTTCTCCTTAGTAAGAAGTTAACTTCTAACTCATAAGGTTTAAGACATCTATCTTCTGGTTTATAGATATATGTTTTAGTTGAAGGTAATTCCCCGTTGTTTTCATAATAATCTTTTAAATCTGACATTATTTGATTTGTCAAATCTGAAGCTGTTTCATTTATTGGTAATAAAGATAATAATTCAACCAATTCTTCTGGAGTTCCTGATTTGGCATCTTCATTGATACTTTTCTTTCCCCAAGACTTTCCTTTACCTCTTGTTTTACAAGCAGATGGAGTAGGTCTACAAGCAGGATACTTAGAACGCTTTTCACCTTCCTTTCTACCACAAGATTTACATTTACCATCACGACAGGTATTACAATCTACCCATCCTTTTGATTTACCCTTTCCACCTTGACGAGCAAACCATCCATGAAGACCTTGCTCTTTCTCTTTTGAGAAATCAGTTTTCTTTATTTCAAATAAAGTTTCTTCCTCTTCTTTTAATCTACCTTTGCAATGTGCTTTTTGAGAAAATCCTTTTGGGTTATTACAATCAATGCTTTTTTTATATTTCTCTGACCATTTTTCATCTAAGGTTTCATCTTCCTCTTCTTTT
>Ga0181356_1000782_pt1 | contig 13868 bp, 10 predicted proteins | sample Fa13VDMM110SN_FD_130104 | JGI IMG/M metagenome (GOLD analysis project Ga0181356, IMG submission 130104) | Freshwater viral communities from Lake Michigan, USA - Fa13.VD.MM110.S.N | ecosystem: Environmental > Aquatic > Freshwater > Lake | place: USA: Michigan | collected 2013-09-24 | reverse complement strand
ATTTTTAGGAGCAATCATTGGACAAATTTACATTTGTGAATTTACAAATTTAAGTTATGGATTGTGTTATTTGTTAGCTATTCCTGAAGCATTTATTGTAGCATTTGCAATGAGTCAATTAAAACTTGTTCATCTCTTTAAGAAAAGTGATGATGCAGACTACACGCTTTTGTCTCAGGTTTTTATTTTTATGCTAGTTATACTAGTGTTAGCCACTTTTGGCGGTCTTTCTGAAAGATAATTTATAACTAAAAACAAGATATAAATTTTTATAATATTAAGAATTTATATCTTTGTTTTTAATAAAAAACCAATATGAAATTTATATGTGTACAACCTGCTATATATTACTATACTTGGCAGGTAGAAGTTATGATTAATAATTTTATAGAAAATGGTGTAAATCCAAATGATATACAAATTATAGCAGCTTACAACAAAACTTTACCTGACATATGGATAAAGTTAAGAAACAGTTATAAAAATGTAAATTTTTATTTCTATGAAGATACAAGATATAAACCTCATTATATATCAAGTATAAGACCTCATATTTTACATAAACATTGGATGAAACATCCTGAGTTAGAAAAAGAGGTAATTTTTTATCATGATTGTGATATCATATTCAGTAAACCAATTGACTTTAAAGAATTAGAAAAAGATGAAGTGTGTTATGTAAGTGATACTGTTTCATATATAGGAGCACAATACATAAGATCAAAAGGAGAACATTTATTTGATATAATGCTTGATGTTGTAGGATTAGATAAACTGTTTGTAATTAATAATGAAAAAGATAGTGGTGGTGCACAATATATTTTAAAAAACATACCTGTAGAATTTTGGAACAAAGTATATTGGGATTCTGAAAATATGTACAAACCTATTGTAAAATTACAAAATGGTAATCATTCAGATCCTTTTCAAATATGGTGTGCAGATATGTGGGCAGTTCTTTGGAATCTATGGTTTTTTGAAAAAGATGTAAAAGTAGTAAAAGAAATGTCTTTTTCTTGGGGAACATCTCATATAAATGAATGGGAAAATCATCCTATTTATCATAATGCTGGTGTGGTTGGTCCAAATCAAAAGTTATTTTATAAAGGGCAATATCAATCAAGAAATCCTTATGATATTAAAATTGAGGATTTTACTAATGACAGATGCTCTATAAAATATGTTGAATCTATTATTAAAACAAAAGAAGTAACATGCCTAAAATAGGAATAGTAATACTAGCTACAAATTCCTATTTTGTTTTAGGAATTAGATTTATAAAAAAATTTATACATCATTATAAAGGTAATGCAGAAATAAAATTTTATTTTTTTTCTGACACTGATCCTAAAGATTATATACAGGATAGTATAAATATAGAATATCATTATGCTAAACATTCATCTTGGATTGATGCAACAAATGATAAATTTAAAAAAATTATAGAGTTGATTAATTGTGATAGTGATTATTTATATTACTTTGATGCTGATACAAATGTATCTAGAGATTTTACAGAAGAATGGTTCTTAGGAGAATTAGTGGGAGGGGAACATTATGGAAACAGATCATGGTTAGCTAATGGTGCAGGATTTGATAGAAATCCACAATCAAAAGCTTTTGTTTCTGAAAACACCACTTTACCATGCACTTATCATTATGGTGCATTTTTTGGAGGAAAGAAAGATAAAGTGATTGACTTTTGTAAAATTTTAAGAGAATGGCAATATGAAGATAAAAAGATTCCATATGAACCAGGTGTAAATGATGAAAGTTATATTAATGCTTACTTTCATTATAATCCTCCTACAACAGTACCTTGTGAAAAGTTTATGTTTGGTATAAGTGATAAAGGAGGAATTGGTGAAACTAGAAATACTAAATTAGATATTGCTTATTTTAAACAACAAATGCTTTTACATAAAAATAGTATTTATGAAATTGCTAACAACAAATTCATATTGATATGATAAGTGTAAAAGACATTCTAGTATATTATCTTAATCCAGATTTTTTTAATCATAGAAAAAAGATGATGGATGAGTTTTTAACAAACATTGGTTTTAGTTATGAAAGGATTCCATCTAACAGTAGTGATGAATTAAGACAAGTGAGAATAAATGAAGGATTTATAAAACTTGCAGAAAGAGCTATAGAAAATAATAAATATCCTTTTCTTATTTTAGAAGATGATGCAAGGCTTGTAAAAAATCTTCCAGAAACTATCAATATTCCTAAAGAAGCTAAATTAATATATTGGGGAATAAGTTTATGGGAATCTGGAGGAATTAAACCACACTTGCATATAGCTGAGTATAACAATGAATATTACAGAATGTATCATTCTTTAGGATGTCATGCTATACTTGTACCAAATAAAGAAAGTGCAGAACATTTTATTAAAATTAACAAAGACGCGATAGTAAAAAAAGATTATTCTGATATATACTTTGCAATTGATTCTGGTAAAGAGATATATCTAACTCCTAAAGATGGTCCGTATTTTTATCAGAATGATGCTCACACTGAACCAATAACTAAATTTCTTTGGAATGATTTAAAAGAAAAATATTTAATATGATGTTTTATCAAATGAGAGATGAATATTTGAATGAAGGACTTGTTTCTTTAATAGAATATATTACTATAGGTAAAAATGCAAAGAATCTTTCAATGATTGAAATAGGATCTTACACTGGCGAATCCACTCAAGTTTTTGCTAAATATTTTGGAAAAGTAATATCTGTAGATCCTTTTGAAAATGGATATGATATGAATGATGCAGCATGTCATCATGCTGATTTTAATGATGTATATAATAAGTTTTTAGAAAATATGCAATCATTTAATAATGTAAGAAACATTAGAAAAAAATCAGATGATACTGTAACTGATATGATAGAAAAATATGATTTTGTTTATATTGATGGTATGCACACATACGACCAAGTGAAAAAAGACATACTAAATTATAAAAAGTTAATTAAACCAGGAGGATTTATAGGAGGACATGACTATAGTGATTATTGGTTAGACGTTGTAAAAGCTGTTAATGAATGTTTAGAAAAACCTGATGAAACATTTAAAGACACAAGCTGGATAAAAAAATTATAGAAAATGAAGGTTTGTTGGTTTCCTTCAATAACTACCCCCCGATGTTTCTACATCAGGGGTTTCTTTTTTATACAATATTAAAAATTATAAATTATTATGAACTTAAAATTGCAAATAAAAGACACTTTAAGATTAAAAAAATCTAATCAATATTGTGCTGATAGATTAAATATTTCTTTAGAAAAATATATTGAAATAAAAAGACAAATATTAGATGAACTAAATAATAATAAATTTAATGAAAAAATTATAGAGTTTAATGAAGATTTAGAAAAAGGAACAGCAAACATCAAAGGGGTATTTACAGATGAACCACGTAGTCCTGAAGATATTATAAAAGTTTTAAAAATAGACACCACTAAATGGAAACTAAGTAATTATTGGAATAAAGAAACAAATGGTAAATGGGTGGTTTCAGCATTAGTGACACAAATAAAAAAAGATAATGCTAATGATTTATTGATTAATGTACTTAATAATTTTAAACCTAAATCTTATTCTTTTTCAGAACCTTACATAAATAATAAATTTGAAAGATCTTGTGTAGGAGTGTTATCAATTCAAGATTTACATTTTGGAAAAGATGGTAATGATAACATTATAAATAAGTTTAAAGATGCCGTTATATCTTTGATTACTAAATCTTATTTTTCACACAAAATACATAAAATTATATATGTTATAGGTGGAGATTTATTAAACATGGATACATTTAATGGATCTACAACATCAGGAACACCCGTAGATAATAATAAAAAAGCATATGATGCCTATGCAGATGCTTTTGATAGTTTGTATTGGTCTATAAATTATATAAAACAATTTTGTGAAGTTATACAAGTTGTTTATATACCAGGTAATCATGATAGACTTAGTTCTTATCATTTAGCACATGCTTTATCAAAATGTTTTAAAGATGATGAGTCTTGTATTTTTAATGTTGAATACAGTGAAAGAAAAGTAATAACTTATGGAGTTAACTTTTTTGGTTTTGAACATGGTGATGTATCTAAGAAAAATACACCATTAGTATATGCTACAGAGTTTGCAAAAGAATGGGGTGAAACAAAATATAGAACATGTTTCACTGGACATTTTCATTCTAAAAAAACAATAGAATATGTCACTGAAAATGAACACAATGGTTTTGCAATAAAGCATTTACCAAGTTTATCTAATTCAGATTATTGGCATTATCATAATAAATTTATAGGTTCAAAAAAACAAGCTGTTATGGAAATTCATGATGAGGAATATGGAAAAATATCAGAGTTTACACATAATTCTAAATAATTAAACATGTTAAGTTTAAATAGGAAATATCATATATTTTTAGTAAATTAATAGTATAGAATGAAGGAATTTAGAAAACCAGATTTAAATGCTCCTAGATATAGAGCACAGAGAGAAACAATTCTTAATGATGAGTTTTATACTTTATTTAAAAAAACATATCCTCAATATGGTTTAAGTAATAAAGAAATAAGAAACATTGTAAAAGAAGTAAATGGAAAGATTTGGGAAACTGTAATTGAAGAAAGAAATGGTGTTGAGTTACCTGAACAACTAGGTTATATATTTATAGGAAGTTGTCCAGCACCTAAAAAAGAAAATACAAATTATTATTTATCTAAGAAATTAGAAAAAATAATACAACATAGAAATTGGGAAAGTGATCAATATTTAGCAAAAATATTTTATACAAATGCCACTGCTAAATATAAATTTCAGTATTCTAATTTGTGGGGCTTTAGTCCAGTGAGACAATTTTCAAGAAAAGTATCTGAAAAGTATCCTGAAAATTATAATAAATATTTAGTAGTGGATGATTATAGAAGAATACATTATTTTTTTAGTAAACAATTGCATGGTTTACATATGAAAAAAGTAAATGAAGAAATCATATCACTACAATATAATGAGTTTGATTTATAAAAAAATATTATGCCAACAACAATAGGAGAAACTGTTTCAAGAATAAGAAATCAATTAAAAGCTGTTAAACAAGATGCATTTTTAACGGATAGATATATATTCAGTCTTATTCGTAAACATGCCTATTGGTTAATGAAAAGAGAAGACTCTAAGAGTAAACTTATGAGATTCAGTTCTGTAATTCAAACTATTGGATACATAGAACTAATTGATATAGATGTAGTTGAAGCTTGTTGTGCAGGAATAAAATCATCATGTACAATAAAAAGAACTAAAGATAAAGTTCCTACATTTATGCAGGGATATTACGGACCATTGATTAGAGCTATTACAAGTATAGATGGTTCTGAGATAATGCAGCCCACTACTCCTTCTACATATGTATCAGCTTCTGCTTCTACTAAATTTAAATATAATAAAACAAAATACTATTGGTATTTAAATGATTATTTATATTTTCCAAATTTAGATTGGGATGCTATAAAAATTGAGGGAATATTTGAAGATGACATTACAAAATTAAATTGTGATACAATAGATAATTGTGTTCCAAGACAAGAACAATTGTTTAATGTACCTGATTATTTACATGGTGAAATTGAATCAAATGTTATTAAAGATTTTGGTATCACTTTACAAATACCTTCAGATTTAACTCCAGATAAACAAAATATATTAAGATAATATGGCAAACTTATTAAAAAATTGGAAAACATATATAATTATTGATTTTCAAAATAATTTATATGGTTTTATAAACAGTGCATCTGATATAAATAAATTTTATTCTGATAATGGTGTAAACATTGCAACATTAACTAGAAATTCAGATAATGTACTTACAGATGCAATCTTAGTAAAAATAAAAACTAAAGAAGAATTTCCAATAAAATTTTCTTCTGGTAATACATTGTGTATCTAATTTAATAATTATTATGACTCAATTACAATATAAAACATTCAATCAACTTTTAGATGAAGTACTTGTAGATTTTCATACATTTAATTTAGAAGGTATGATTGATCCGCAACAACTAATTAAAGTTGCTATAAGAGTAAATTATGAATTAGGTTTGAGAATAAACAAAACAAAAGATGTTTTATTAGATATTGAACATGGTAAATCAAAATTACCTGATGATTTTTATGTATTGAATTATGCTAATATGGTGGGTAAATACACAGTGCAGGATCCTGTTGTATCTGGAACTCATATTGAAGAAAGACCATTTAATCCACAATACACTAACGACTCACCTTGTGTTAAACCATGTGTTTCAGCTTGTGGTAATTATGTTAATTTAGTTCAAACTTTAAAATCTGAAGTGAGAACATATGAAGAATTTACACCATTGGAAATTGGTTCAGCAAAAGTAATAGCTGAAGATTCTCCAAACTTATATGTTAAAGCTCATAATAAAGCTCAAATTAGAGATGGTTTTATTTTTACAAATACGGAGACAGGTAAAGTGCATTTAAATTATCTTGGTAATATGGAAGATGATGAAGGTAATTTACTTATACTAGATCATCCAATGACAAATGAATTTTATGAATATGCTTTAAAACAACGTATTTTAGAAAATTTATTAATGAATGGTGAAGATGTTTCGCAAAGAATACAACTTATTGAACAAAGATTAAGAGCTGCTAGAAACAATGCTTTAACTATAGTGAATATGCCAGACTTTGCAGAGATGAAAAAGTTATGGGAAACCAATAGAAAAGCAATGTATGGTAAATATTATAATATGTTCAAACGATAATTTAAATAAAAATATTACAGTGTATGGCAGATAATTTACAAAATACAACAACAAACACAAATAATAGTTTTACTAAGGGTATGTTAAAAGATCCTTCTGAAACTTTTTTGGGTGAAGGTGTATGGACACATGCTAGAAACGCTGTTAATAATTCTTTAGAAGGTCAACTAGGATTAATAGGTAATGAACCAGCTAATAGATTTTGTGAATATGTACCTTATAAATTAATTGGTGCAATATATTTAATTGAAGATGAATGGGTGCTGTTTTCATCAGATGATATAAATTCTGAAATTGGTAGATTTGATGAGTCTAAATGTAAATACACTAAAATAGTAAATGACAGATGTTTAAATTTTAAAACTGTTAATTTAATCAGAGGAGCTGCAAAATCCAATTTTGATTGTACATGGTCTGTATATTGGGATGATGGAGATAATCCAAGTAGATTTTTAAATGTTGATGCAGTACCTTATATACCTGTTCCTAAAAAAAATAATGGAGAAGTTTGTTATACACTTGAATATACAAATAGATTAGATTGTGAAGCATTAAGATTGTCACCATTAATCACCACTCCATGTTTATCTTTAAAAAAAGGTACTATTGGAGGCACCATGAATAATGGTTCATATCAAGTGGTGATTGCATATACTATTAATGGTTTAAAAATCACAGATTATTTTTTACCATCAAATGTACAATCTTTATTTAGTCATACAGATGTAGCAGGTTCTTTAGAAGTAGATGTTACAACAATAGACACTAAACATTTTGATGAATTTGAATTGGTTTTAGTATCATATGTAAAAGAAAATGTAACAGCTAGAAAAATTGGAAACTATTCTACTAGAACCAAGAATATAATAATTGATAAACTTGATCCATCTTTAGCAGTTGTTCAAATAGATAGAATACCTATAAGAACTCCTTCTTATGAAAGGTCTGACAATTTGCTTGAGCTAAATGGTTATTTAATAAGAAATGGTATTTATACAAAACCTGACTTTAATTATCAACCACAAGCAAACACTATAAAAACAAGTTGGGTTGCTGTAGAAGTTGATCCTGATTATTATGTTAAAGGAGGAAATGTAATGTCTTATCTTAGAGATGAGGTGTATTCTTTTTTTATAAGATGGGTTTATAACACTGGTGAAAAATCAGCAAGTTATCATATCCCTGGTCGCAAGTCTATCAATAATGAACTAAGTAATGCTGGTGGTAAAGATGCAATAGAAAATTTAATAAAAGATGCAGACCCTGCTTTGATATGGGAAGTAAATGACACATCCACAATATCTTCATTAAATAAATATACTATTCCTGAAGGTAATGTTGTTGCAGAAGGAGAAATGGCTTATTGGGAATCTTCAGAAAGTTATCCTGATAATAAACCTGATATATGGGGTGATTTATGTGGTGAAAAAATAAGACATCACAAAATGCCTGATAACAGCACCACTAATATTTATAATACAGTTAATAACAAAATTGTAATATTAGGAGTTAAGTTTGATAATATCACACACCCTTTAGATATTGATAAAAATGCAATTCAATCTATTGTTGGATATGAAATATTAAGAGGGTCTAGAGAAGGAAATAAAACTGTTATTGCAAAAGGGTTGCTTAATAACATGGCAGAGTACACAATTGATCCTGATATAACAAGTAGAAAAGGTTTGTATTCTAATTATCCTTTTAATGATTTAAATCCAGATCCTTTTTTATCCACTACAGAAGTAAAAGGAGGATGTCAAGGAAAAGGATATAATCCAATGGGAACTTTTAGACAAGATTTATTTAGTTTTCATTCACCTGATACACAATTCAGAGATGTATTTTTAAATCCATTTGAACTTAAAATTCATGGTGAGGTGTTCGGTAGTGCTGAAGGAAGGTTTACAGTGGCATATCGTCACCCTAAACATAAATTAATTAGAGATTTTGCATTATGGGTTTCAGGTATTGTAGCTACAGGTATTGGTATGCAATCTTTAAAAGGTAAAAAAACTACAACATCTATAGTAGAAGCACCAAAATCATTTAATGCTGGTGTATCATCTATAGGTCCTGTTGTAATTACAAGTTTAACAAATCCTACTCCTGTTGTTCCTACATTAAACCTTGGAGCAATTGGTGCAGGTACAACACAAAATACTACAGAAGAAGCTTCTGTATTCGGTGATAATCAAGTGATGGCACTTGCTGCTAAAGCTTTTACATTTACATATTTTTTTAGTGTAGCTCAAGATGAATCTTTAAGATCTATTAGACTATTATTACCTTATGAGCAATTTGGATACCAGTATGATGCTCATGGTTATTACAATAATTATATAGCACCTCAAAAAGGTGAACGTAGAAGATTAGTATTAGATGCTCAATATGTAAATCCATATTTACAAAATTTAGGAACTACAGAAAGAATTAATAATCTATTTAGAAATAGATATGTAGTGATTAAAACTAAAAACACTTTTAAAAATCCTAAAACTGTAGATGATTCAAGAGTGACTATAGGAATGTTAAAAAAGTGGGAATCTGCTGATAAATCATTTTCTAGAACTACTTCTGCATATTATGCCTCACTTAAAATAAAAATGGCTAGTCAGTATGGTCAATTAGATGGTGTATCACAAATACCAATATCATCTTGTGTATACAATACAACGGCTGTTGCTAAACAAACATTTTCATCACCAGTATTATTTGGAGGTGATGTTTACATAAACAGATACACTGAAAAAAATACTTTTCCATTTTTTAATGATTTTTTGCTTGGTCAACCAGATGGTTTTGAATTTGATTATATGCAACATGTTAATATTCCTTATCCTAGATATTGGATAAATACAAGAGAATATGATCCATCTTTATTAATGCAACCATTTGTAAATACAATGTATGGTGCTGTAATAGGAGGAGCTGTTGCAAATGGATTATCTGGATTATTTAGTAAAGAATATTTAGCAACAAAATTATTTGGAACCACTATAGGTAGTGTATTCACTATTGCAGGTGCATTACTTGGTGGTTTAGCAGCAGGTGCTGTATCATTAGAAACATTTAAAAGTCAAGTGTTACCTAATGATTTTTTTCATTTAGATAGACGTAATTCTGAATGTACAAGTAAAATAGGATTTGGTGTTAGAAATGGTTATTTTTATTTATTTGCAAATGGTGTAAGAGACTTTTATTGTGAATCAGAAATAAATATAGCTCAAAGAGACTGGGGTGAAGAGATAGCACAAAGACATTATGATACATACACATACACCGATCTTCAATCTTTGTTTAGAAGTGACATTATAAAAGCTGATAATTATTATAAATATGATTATAGTTTATCAGCTAATAGAATGTTGAACAATTATATATCATGGGGGTCAATGACACCAAAAGATTTTGATCCTATTGTATCTGCAACATGTTATGCATATTATCCTTATAGAGCGATTTATTCATTACCTACACAAACTGAATTAAAAAGAGACAATTGGAAATTATTTTTAGCAAACAACTATTATGACTTTGATAGTGCTGTATCAGCAATTAAATCAATAAATCAATCAGGAACTATTATCCTATTTAGAAATGGTGCTCCATCTTTTTTTGCTGGAGTAGATCAATTGCAAACTGGAAATGGTATAAAAATTACTATTGGAGATGGTGGATTATTTGCAACACCGTTGCAAACAACTAGTAACGCTGAATATGTATATGAGTATGCATCATGTCAATCATTATTTAGTGTAATTAATAGTCCAGCAGGATTATTTTGGATAAGTCAAAACCAAGGTAAAGTATTTCAATGGGCTGGTCAAGGTGGTCTTGAAGAAATTTCTAGAAATGGAATGAAGTGGTGGTTTGCTAAATATTTACCATCACAGTTGTTAAAACAATTTCCAGAATTTACTTTGACAGATAATATAGTGGTGGGTATAGGAACAAGTATAGCTTATGATAATACAAATGATATTTTATACATTTGTAAAAAAGATTATAAACTAAAAGATGAATATTTAAATTCAATTGTTTATAAAAAAGAAAATGAGTTTACACTCAACAACACTGGATTGGTTTTATTAGGTGATCCTATTTATTTTGAAAATGCAAGTTTCACTGTAAGTTATGATGTAAAAAATAAATCATGGATTAGTTTTCATGACTGGCACCCTGATTTTATAATTCCATCAAGAAGTCATTTTATGACTGTTAAAGATACAGGTATATGGAAACACAATGACAGATGTGATTTATATTGTAATTTTTATAAAACTGATTATCCTTTTGAAATAGAATTTGTATCTAGCACTGGTCAAGAAGTCACCACACTAAAGAGTGTTGAATACCAATTAGAATGTTATAAATACAATGTATCATGTCAAGATAAAAACAACATACTAGATTTTAATTTTGATAGAGCAGTTATACATAATGCAGAACAATGTTCAGGTGATTTAAAATTAATTCTTAAACCAAAAAATGACCCTATTACAATTTTAGATTATCCAATTATCAAAACAAATAATATTGATATATTATATTCTAAAGAAGAAAATAAATATAGGTTTAATCAATTTTGGGACATCACTAGAAATAGAGGTGAGTTTAAAGAAAACTATGAGACTATTTGGAAAACAGCATCTAACGGATACATTAGAGAGTTAAATCCATTGTATTTAAATTATCAAAAAAGTCCATTACAACATAAAAAAATAAGACACTACCTAGATAAAATATTACTAAAAAGACTTGTTAGTGGTGATGTTAAAATGTTATTTAGATTGTCTAATGCTAAAGTAACAAAATCATTTAGATAATATGAAAAATGAAAGTTTAAATAGATTGATGCAAGAGATGTCTAAAAAGAAGACACCTGCTAGAAAAAATAATTCTAATATAATTGTTGATCCTATGGGTCAATGGGCACATCCTGGAAAAAATACTAGAATTCCATCTAATCAAATCACTATGCAAGGTGTTCCTTATCCTGTTAGAGGAATAGACAATAATGGTTATGAACAAATGATGTATCCTAATCAAGAATATATTTTTCCAGGAGCAGATTATGTTGATGAATTTCCTCAACTAAAAAATGGAGGAAGTAGTAAAAGTATTGTATGTCCTAATTGCGGATGGTCATGGAATGTTGATAAAGGTGACCCTGATCCATTCTTATGTCATAAATGTGGAGAAATGGCAAAGATGCAAGGAGGTGGTCAATATGGTTATCCACAATACCAAGATGGAACAAGTGTTAAAAAACAATTAAGAGATATACGAACTCTTGCTGAAAAAAAAGCTGATGATGCAAAAGCATTATATGAAAGATCAATAGCTCAACAAGCTTCGTTACAACAAGCTTCATCTCCAATTAATGATGAAAGAAGAAGACAATTAAATGAAAAATACGCACAACAAAGTGGTAAAAGATATAACCCTACAACTGGTAATGTAGAAGATAGATTCACTCCTCAACAAGACAGAATGCTCAACAAAGCATATGAAAACATTGTTGAACCAATGATAGATGCAGAAATGATAGCAAGTGCTGCTCCATTAGTGCGTAAGGGTGTAAAAGCTGCTGGTAAATATTTAACAGAAGAAACAGCATTAAGAAATGCTTATAAAATAAATCCTAGGGCTATAAAAGAAAACCCTGAAATGTTTTTATATAGAGCAAGACCTGTAGGTCAAGATCCTAATATTAATATGGCAGCCCAACTTAGAGCAAAAGAAGCTGCAGGCGAACCGTTGAAGTGGTATCAAAAAAATTTAATGAATCCTCAAACTGATCCTCGAATATTAGCTAGAGAAAAATATTATGGACAATGGTTTGAAAAAGATCCGTCAAGATTAGATTTTTATGTAAATCCAGATACAAGAAATTTTGCAGACAATGATGTTATAGAAATACTAAGAAAAAAATTACCTAAATCAGAAGCACATAAATTAAACGTTTCTCAATTTGATGATGCTAAAATTTTATCAGCATCGCCTGAAACAGAATTTATTTTACCTAAAGATGCAGTGGGATCTGCTGAAAGATTTCCTGAAAGTTCTTGGCAACAACTTATACAACAAGATAAAGAATTTAATACTCCTCATTGGTTAAGAGGATATAAAGAAGTTCCTACATCTAAAGTTTCTAATAGTATAATGCGTAATGCAGAGGGACAAATACAATTTTTAGATGGTGATGCTTATAGAAATGCAATTGTTGCAGGAAAAACAAATGTTACAAATTATTTATCAGATCCAAGATATGCAGCTGTTGTTGAAAAAAATCAACAAATGGCAAATAGGTTAGGTCTTAATAAAACACTTCCTATTCAAAGAGAAATGCAGCAGCCTTCATTATATCAAGCTAGGTTAGCAAAAATTAATGAACCATTAAGTATAAATGATCCTAGAGCATTAGAAATGGATATAATTAATAATAACTCTAATGTAGGTGCTCAATATACAAGAACTCTTGATGGCAAAGGATTATTAACTATACCAAGAATACATGCACCTGCTGAAATAACAAGAAATACATCACATGAAGTGATGCATCATATATATCCAAACTTAGGAGAAGGATACCCAAGTTTTACACCTTTAGAAGCTGAAAAAGCAAAATCTGTATTTAAAAATAATGCTGCATTAAGAGAAATAGAACAACAAAATAATATTCCTTTATGGTATCTAGATGATGTAGATGAATTAGTTCCTAACTCTTTTGATTTAGCTAATGACTTAGGTATTCAAAAGTTTCAAAAATATCCTGGAAAAGAAAGTTTTAAAAACATGCTAGATTCATATTCAGGAAATAAAACATTTATTAGAGATGCTTTAAAACTAGATAACAAAAGAGACTATAAAAGAGCTTGGGATATGTTAAGTGGTGTAAGACTAGGTGTAGTACCAGCAGTAGCTGGAGCAGCAGCACTACAACAAAAGAAACAAGGTGGATTATATTATCAACAAGGTGGATCTATTATAAATTATTTAAAAAGTAAAGGACAATCTTATACAAAAGAAGCTCGTAAAAAACTTGCT
>Ga0181356_1000781_pt1 | contig 13916 bp, 21 predicted proteins | sample Fa13VDMM110SN_FD_130104 | JGI IMG/M metagenome (GOLD analysis project Ga0181356, IMG submission 130104) | Freshwater viral communities from Lake Michigan, USA - Fa13.VD.MM110.S.N | ecosystem: Environmental > Aquatic > Freshwater > Lake | place: USA: Michigan | collected 2013-09-24 | reverse complement strand
TGGGTCTAGGTGGTCTCAGTGTAGGGACAGGCACAACCCAAGCAAAAAGCCCCCCCAAGCGGGAGGGCCAGAGCTTTGCAGCCGTCAGAAGATGCTCGACCGACTCAGCTTCTCCTGCACCTTTTGCTGGTACGCAGGGTCGTTGCTGTACTTGGGATCCGACATGGCTGCCACCAGCTGAGCTGTGCTCTCGAACTTGTCGGTGTTGCCTTTGGGGGCACGGCCACCGATGAGCTTGGGCTCCCGACCCTCGGCTGCTGTGTACCTGGCGTGCAGGCCACTGATGGCCATCTTCACCGCAGACATCGGCTGGGTGTTGATGATCTGGTTGAAGCCCTCAACCTCGTCGGGCGACAAGGTGGACCCAGCCCACTCGATCATCTTGGTGTACTCGGCTTCACCGCCGAGCGACGCCTTGATCGACGTCACCTCCTTGGTGGTCAGGGCTGTGTCTTGGGACGCCTTGTACTGCAGGCCCGACAGGTACGCATCGACCATGCTCCGGTCAAAGCCAGCTTCCGCCAGCTGCTCGTAGTCCCCGGACTCCAAGGTGCCCGACTGCTGCCAGCGGGTGTTCATGTCGCCAAAGTCGATGCCGGCTTCGTCGAGCTTCCCGCCGATCAGGTCGCCATAGATCTCCCGGGCGTTGCCGGTGACAACCTCTTCGGCCTCAGCCTCAGGCTCACCGTCGTCGTCAGCCTCAGGCTCAACGGTTTCCCCACGACTCATCTTCGCCTGGAGCTCCTTGTACGCCTGCTCCAGGTCCTGCACCGACTTGTACTTGCCGGCCAGCAGTTCACCTGGTTCGTCCTGTCCGCCTGCCATCGCGGCAAGCATCTCTTCGTTCTCAGTTGACAGTGCTGGGGTCTCGGTTTGGCTGATTGTGATTGCTTCAGGCATGGGTCTCAGTTGATGGTGATGGAGCCGTCATCGCCAGTGGTGACGACGGGCGTGGGGTCAGGTTGCATCTCGGGCATGGTCTCGACCACGTCGATGACGATGTCAGGCGTTGGGCCCCATTGGGGCACCTGGGCCGGCGGGCCCACTAGGGATACCTGGTGCTGCTGGGGGGACGGGGAGGGCGTTGGGGGCAGCTCCTGGTTGTCCAGGGTCTGCTCCTTCTGGGAATTGCGGACCATACGGGGCTCCAGCTTGGGTGTAGTTGTTGGCGACTTGTGCCATCGCAGATGACTTAAGGCCAGTCATCAGCATGTCACGTTGGCTGGCCTGCTGCTGCTGTTGTTGTGCAGCTGCAGCTTCTTGTTGTAGTTGGTCCTGGGTCTTGATGAGGTTTGTGGTGTCGATGGATTCACTGGCAGCCAGACGACGCAGTGCCTCGTCGACGTTCATGTACTTGGCCAGGGCTTCAGGCCCAAGGGTTTGGGTAGCAGTGGTGATGAACTGGACCAGCTTGTTGCGGTCGTCGCCACGGCCGATGGCTTCAAGGCCAGTCACGGGCCTGGGGTTGACCAGTGGCACACCGCCTTTGCCCTTGGGGAACGCCGCCAGCTTGCGCTGCTTCCGCAACACATGGAGCAAACGACGCACCAGTGGTAGCTGCAGCTCCTGGGTCAGGATCGAGTACAGGCCACCGATGCCAGCCTCTAGCTCCTGGCTCATGTACCTGATCTCTTCGGCGGTCACCCGTTCGCCAGGTCTCTGGATGGCGGTGTTCAGCAGAAACGCAAACTGCAGCCGGCCCTCAATCCGTTCGATGGTGGAGTTGGCGATGCCTAGGTCTTGGGCCTTCTGGGTCTGGATGACCGTGACGTCAGCAGCGTTGCCTTGCACGATGGCCCCGTTCTCAGCGTTCGCCAGGGTCTTGGGCCGGGTCGTGCCGTTCGGGTTGACCAGAAACAGAACCTTGGCCGCGGCCGCCGAACCCTCAAGGATCGCCTGATACAAAGACTCCAGCGCCAGCAGGTCCCCGTAGTACTCCTCGATGTAGGAGCGCCCGTATTCCTCGCTGTCGACGCGGTTGAAGCGCAGCGGAATCCAGGGATTCACGTCCGCGTCGCACATGCCGTGGGACCCAGGGATCTCTTTGCCCTTGGCCTCCTGGTACCAATGCACCTTGCCGTCTTCGTACTCGACGTGGGTGTAGAGCTTCACGGTCTTGGAGCTGCGACCTGACTCGTACCCACCGTCCTCGTCCTCGACGTCGTCGTACAAACCAGGCGGCAACGCATCTGGGTACACCTCCTCCTCAACCACGATCTCGGTGACGGACCCCATCGGGTCACGACACACAACAAACCGGTTCAGGTGGATAACCTTGACGCCTTCTTCTGCCACGTACAGCAGCACGTTCCCACCCACAAGCAGGTGCTTGAACGCTTCGTGCATCGAGGCTCTGCCATTGGCCACCTCGAACGCCGACATGCCAGCCCGCTCAACCTTGACCAGCGCGGTGTCGAGTTCGGTCTTGATTTCTGGTCCTTGCTCCGCAACCCGCAGGGCCAGGTCGTCGATCTCAAGCTTGAAGAAGCTGGAATTCGGGGGGAACAAAGTGATGAGTAGTTTGCTGGCCAGGTAGTTGACACCCCGGGCACCCAGCGATTGGTACGGGGTCTTGAGTCGACCACGGTCCCCCTGTCCCGCATCCGGTATCAGGCCTGGGATCGTCACCTTGCTGCAGTCCCGGGCCCGTTGCAGGTACGCATCACGGTTGGTTTGCAGCTGGCCGTACCTGGCCGCTGCCGTGACGTCGCCTTGGCCAACGCCTTCGTCGTTGTACGGGTGGGACTGGCGATCGACGTTGCTGGTCAGGTTCAGTTCCATTAGCCAACACCCGGGATGCTGAGCCCGGCACTGGTCGCGTCTGTCCGCAGCTTGCGACGGCCGACCCCGGCCCGGATGTTCTGTGGGCTGGTGGCCATGGGGTTCTCTAGGGCTGCTGCTGCGGCTTGGGCCACCGGGTTCGGTGCAGGCGGGGGCGGTGCTTTGCTGATCGCTAGCTGCTCCTGGTACTGGGCTTTCTGGGCATTGGCCTGCTCCTGTTGCATGGCCATCTGCTCCCGCTGGAGCTTCATCTGCTCCTGCTGCATCCGGATCTGCGCACTGTTGTCAGGCGCTCCGCCACCACCTCCACACATGGGTCATCCCTCGTTTTGTTGTTCAAGATAGACGGCCCATAGCATCCGGACCAGCTGACGAGCACCAACCTGCATCCAGATCTCACGCTCAGTAGCGTTGGGATCAGCGCAGGCCTCGGGGTGGATCTCGTCCAGCCGCTTCAGCAGGGCTTCATCGAGCGGGGGGAACAGGTCATCCATTGGCTTTCATGGCGGGGTCACGGTCTGGATCCCACAGCTCAACGCTACCGGATGTGAAGTCATAGTCCCCGTACCGCAGGATGCGGGCCATGCGGGCATTGAGCAAAGCATCGCCAAAGGTCTCACCCCCCTTTCTGTAAGCACCGACGACGGCGTCCCACATGTCCGGCAAGGTTTTGCAATCGGCCAGCAACTTCTCCGCCTTGACCGGGCCGAACCCTTTCAGCCCTGGGTAATTGTCACTGGCGTCGCCGACCAGGGCCTGGGTCATCCAGTTCCGGTTCGCGTCCCCGAGGGTGTTGACCTCCATCTTGTCCATGCGCAGCAGCTGGCCTGGGATCGTGCGCATGTCTTTGTCGGCCGTAACCATGATCGGGTCCCGGTACTGGCCACTGGTCATCAGGATCCCCATGACGTCGTCGGCCTCAAGGTTGTCGTGGCGCCGGGTCGGCCACTCAGCCGTGACCCAGGCCCGTAGGTCCTTCAGGCCCAACGGCTTACGACGGCCCGTGCGGTTCGCCTTGTACTCGGCGGACAGCTGGTGCCGGAAGGTCGGGTAGCTGGACAGGCACATGACCACGTCGTTGACACCCGTCGCCTCTTGCCACTTGGTGACCTGGTGGGTGATGTAGCTCTTGGCATCTGATTGCTCTAGGTGCAATGTGTTGATCCATTCGTCCCACCGAATGTCACATTCACACGCAGCACACGCGGCGTACAGCAACCAGTCAGCGTCAATTAGCAGAGCCATGCTTGGTGTGGGATGTAAGTGGTTTGTAAACGCAGCACTTGGACGCGAACGTGTACGCAGAGCTCAGGCACTCGGGGAACCCGAAGTCACAGATGCCGGTGTCGTCGTTGAGATGCAGGCAGGTGCGACACGTGAGCCGCACCACTGGCACCACCGGGTCAGCCTTGGGCCGGTGGTACTTGTCGCCACCTTTGTGCCCAGGCTTCGGGATCGCCCGCAGGTCTTGGTCCTGGCCCGCCCATGACTTCCAGTTCACGATGCGGCTGACGCAACTGACGTTCACGCCTAGGTCCCGGGCGATCTGGGACGCAGAGACCATGTCGCAGAGATGCTGCAACCGGATCTCGCGCACGGTCTTGGCGTCGAAGAAGGAATTGGGGTTGGCCATCCCGTAGCTGGCGCGTAAGGTCATCAGTAAGAAATCCCCACGCGAGCCGTCCCATCAAGTGGCACTTGTAAGCGGTACGCAGCACCGGCTGACAGGTCAATGCTGTCGCAGTCGCACCGGTCACGGATCGGCACAACCAACGACCGGCCGGCATGGGTGACGCGGACCAGGGTTCCGCATTTGATGGAGGCATGTGCTGCCGACAGTCCCCAGTGCTGATACGGTTTTCCCGTGCAGTAGTCAGGCTGGCCGTTGAAGTCCGGGTGATAGACCGTGGCAGTGACGGTGCGGGCCTGGGCCGGTGCCGCAAGCATGGCCAGCAGAATTAAAAGTTTTCTCATGTTCCGAAATAATGTGACATAGGTATAATCAACCGACCGGTGTCTTGGTTATACACCAGCTTGTCGCATGGCCCTGTTGCACCAGAGAACCGGTTCTTCAGGACCCGTAGCTGCAGCTCGTTGCGTTCAGCTGCGTCACCTTGCTGGTTCCGTTCTGCGCCGACCACCATATCCGAGAGCTGGGCTATTCCTTGGCTGCCCCGCAAATGACCGAGGCTGGTCTGGGCCCCTTCTTCGTGGCCACGGCCCTCTGGTCGCTTGAGGTGTGAGACCAGCACCAGCCCAATGCCGGTCTGTTCCACCACCTGGCGCAGCTTGGTGCAGGTCACGTCGATCGCTCGTCTCTCGTCGAGATCCGTGAGTCCAGAGATGACGATGGTGAGGTGGTCAAGGACGACGACGTCCACCCCCTCAGCATCTGCGAGATACCTGATCTTGCTGATGAGATGGTCGGGATCCATAGATCCGAAGTGGTCATACAGAAAGCAACGGCCAGTCCCAAAGACGCGGTCAAAGCCCGCTCTGATTTCAGTTTCATCTGCAGCGTTGGGGTCAAGGTGGATGGGTTTGTTGAGCTCGATGCCGACGATCCCCTGCATCGTGCGCTTGGTGGATTCCTCCAGCGCGATGTACCCGACCCGTAGCCCAGCCCGCAGGAAATGGTGCGCCCACTCTCGACAGATGCTGGACTTGCCGACGCCGGACCCGGCACACAGGGTGACCATCTCGCCACGTCTGAAGCCACGGGTCATGGCGTCGAGCGCCGGCCATGGGTACGGGCAAGCTGAGTCGGTGCTGGGCTTGATGAGCTCCGCCCACAGGTCGTTGGCATTGACGATGCCGTCGGGCCTGGTGGGTGTCGCCTTCCAGAGCAGGTCCCGCAGGATCTCCCCTTCACCGGCGAGCAGCATCTCGTTGGCGTCTTTGCGGGGCAACTGGCACACGGCCACCTTGCCCAGCGGCAGCACAGCCACGCAGTCAGCTGCTGCCTTGACGCCTGCTTCATCGGAGTCGAAGCACAGCACGATGCGTGCGAACTGCGACAGCCAGGTGGCGTTGGCAGCCAGGTACTTCTTGGCGGATTGGGCCCCGTTCGGCAGCGACACCACCGGGTACTTGTTGCCTTGCACCTGGGACACCGACATCGCGTCGATCTCGCCTTCGGTCACGGTGACGAACAGGCCTGTGCCACCGCCGTGGCCCTGTCGCCAGAGGTGCTGGCCCCACAGCTGCAGGTTGGCGCTGTCCCCCAGCCAGCGGAACCGCTTGTCGGCGGTGCGTATGTGCTGGGCCACCACCTTGCCAGCCTGGTTGCGGTACGGCGCCACCTGCACCGGTGTCCCGTTTTGGGTGGAGGACCCGTAGCCAAACAGGGTGCAGGTCTCAGCCGTCAACCCACGCTTAGGCATGGGCCGGGCTTCGACGAACTCAAGGATCGGCGTTACGGGTGGCGGGAGTGGTTCCATGCGGGGTTCGGGCTTGTCGGTCTTGGGCTGCTCCTGGTACCCGCATCCGAAGCAGGTTGCGTGACCGTCGTCGTAGCGGGCCAGGTTGTTTTTGGATTCGCATTTGGGGCACGCCTCATGCTTCAGGAACTTGGATGACATCGGTCCATGTAGTTGGGATGTTGCCTTCGCACCAGGCGAACCCGTGCCTTGTGGCCCACTGGGCGTACGTGATCGACCGGGGCGCTCGACTCAGCTTGACGTCCGCTTTCTGGAAACAGAGCCTGATGTCCAGGGCTGGGTGCTGTGCCTTGACGGCCAGCATCTTGCGCCTGTCATCGGAATCAAACAACCCCTTGGTCTCGACGATCACCCCGTTCGGCAGCACAAAGTCAGGGGTGTAGACCGACGTCAACACGTACGTCAGGGGCACCGATTCGTACTCGAACGCCAGCCCCCGATGATTGAGGCTGGCTGCGACCGATGCCTCGAAGCCCGATCGGTACCGACTAGAAGTCGAAGCCCTCGTCGGACGCTGTTCCGGTTGAGTCGAACGGGACCGGGCCCTCGACCGACGTTGCCGCCCAGCCGGCTTCTTCTTGAAAGCCGAAGGCGTCTGCTGTTCCACCGGATTCCACCAGGTCGATGATCTGTACCGCTTTCAGCCGCATCGACAAGCCAACCCCGATGCCGGGCTGGTAGAAGGGGCACGCCTCGAACGACACACGGCCAGTGGTACCGGACCACATGCCACGCAGGGACTCACGGTCCTTGACGGCACCACCCTTGGCATCGAACAGGGCAGGGGCAGCGGACCAGGAACGACCGTCACGGCTGATCCCTTTAGCTTTCATCTTGGCGGTGATGACAAAGGCTGGCTCACCGTCCACCTCCTCGAACCCAAAGCTCGAATCCACCAGCTTGTACTTGGTGGTTGGTGACTGCGCCTTGAGGCTGGCTTTGTGGGCTTCAAGCAACGCATCGAGCTGGTCCGCCATGTCGGTAGCATCAGCCGCCGGGATGATGGCAGTGACTTTGTACACACCCTCGGGGTTGAACTTGGTCTCAGCTTCGATGAGCTTGGGGTACTTGAAGGTTGCTTTGGGGGTGGTGAGCTTCAGCTTTTCCACGTACTGAACGTTGTTCATGAGACGAAGTAGTCGGCGTTGTTTACAAGTTGGGGGTTGAACCCACCCAGCACTGGGCGTGGCGGGATCTTGGCCTGTACTGCTGGGGGTAGCTGGGCCACAAGCTCATCAGCGATGGGCGTGAACCAGTCCCGTGCGTACATGCCAGCAAAGGTACTACGGATGCAGGTCCGCAGTGTGGCCATCTCTGCTGGCGTCGTGGCGAAGCAGTCATGGATGCCGCCGAGATTGCGGATGCCAGCTGCGAACGCCTCGATCGTGACGGCTGCCATGTGGCTGGCGTCAAGGCTATGGATGACGTTGGGGCTGAGCCCGTTGGCCATCCGCTTGGGGTTGAGCTCGGTTGGTTGATGGTGGGTCATCAGCTCCATCGGCACCGACGACATGTGGTACAGGCGGATCCGGACACCCGTGTAATCCCAGTATTCCTGGGACACCAGTAGGCCTGATGGGCTGTGCCACTGCAGCGCCAGGCCCAGCTTGCCTGCTGCATGGCCGACCTTCTTGAACCACGTCATCGCTGCTTTCGCCGGGCCGATGTGGTTCGACGTGTGCCGGTACAGGATCGTGGCCATGTAGTGGTGACTGACCATGGCCCCACGCTTGAACGGCCAGGAGTCACGGCCGACCGTATCCATTGCCCGCTCCCGGGCCCAAGCGCAGCACTGGTCCACGACGGTGAGCCTGGTCGCTGAGTACGGCAAGGTCATCACCACCGGCTTGGCCAAGGTGCGATCGGGGGACAGCTGCAGCCACTTGGCGGCGTGGTCATTGCCGGCCGCGGCATCGGTCCGTAGCTCAGCCAACACATGGTCCAGCACGGTGCGGTAGATGTCCTGGGGGGTGTCGCTGCTGGTCAGGTTGACGAGGGCTGCCATGTCCTCGGACCGAAGCAGCGCCGCATAGTGCTGGATCCCTGAGCACGTGCAATCCAGCACCACTGGCTGGTCGCACACCCAGCCGTACCCGTGGGCGCTGAACTGTTGATACGCCCGGCAGAACGCAAGGAATTGCCACGGGTCCTTGGCGCTGGCCCAGAACTCTTGGTGGTTCCAAGGCTCCACACCCACTGCTTCGATCTGCTCCTGGTGCTCATGCACCCAAGCGATCCGGCTGGCCCAGCTCAGCTTGCTGTACCCATAGGTGTTGGCCCCATGGATGCGCAGCCAATCAGCCTCAGCGTCGCTTGTGATCGGCGTCCCATTGGCGAACACCAGCAACGACCGACCCACGTCGTTCGCTTGGGGCTGCATGTACCCAGGCCGGTAGTAGTACCGACCCCGGAAGTCCAGCTGCACCGGGAAATACAACACCTGTTCCCGTGCCATGCGACGTGCAACCCATAGCTGCTTGGCGGTCACCATGCGCTTGGAGTTGTCCCGGTCATTGCGTTGATGCAAGGTGCGGGCCACCATCTTCCACTCCAATACACCTGGGTCGTCGTCGGCCAAGTGCTTGGGGTACGGCGGGATCTCATGTGGCAGGCGGGACATCAAGCTGCCGATCATCAGCCCCTTGTCCCACGCATGGCTGACCTGCTCCAGCATCCAGCGGTTGACCTTCCAGCCAACGGTTTGCTGCAGGTTGGCAGCCACCATGAAGGTCTCGTCACCTGTGGCCTGGGCTGCAACCAGCTCGGCATTGTGCTTAATCAACACGTTGCCGGGCAAGCCTTCAGTCCAGTACCCACCGGTCATCGGGTCTGACCAGTCCCGAGGTGGGACGATGGTCGGCAACGCAAAGGGACAGAGCAGGCGCTGCTGGTCCTCGGCGTTACGCACCCAGTCGAGTGCAGCCTGGGTTGCACGCACGGTTTTGATGCTGCGCATGGGGCCACGCTCAACGCAGACCTGGATCAGCCCGGTGTGCAGCTCAACCAGATGGATGAGGAACACGCCGACGCTGAGCCGCTCTTGTGGCGTCCAGATCTCTGAGTTCTTCATGCGCATGGCGTCCGCCTTCTTGTGCTCGAACCCAGCCCGCTGCTTGTTGTGGACCTTCAGTTCGTACTCGGACGCACGGGCCAGCATGGTCTCCAGCCACAGCCGGTCAGCCAGGAGCATGGCCAACGCATGGTGCTTGGGTACCTGGCTCAGTTGATCCAGCGTCACCCGCATCGCCACTGCTGCCACCTTGTGTGGTGACAGCTGCAGCAGGGGCCCCATGTGCGCATAGCCACGGCCAGCCTTGCCGTCGCGCATGTTGTTGCGGTGCCGACGTAGGTCAGCGACGATCTTGTCAACACCAGCAGCAGCAATCAGATCACCGTGTTTCGACAGGCTCTCCATCTTGTGCGCACGATTACGCACCATGCGAGATGAGAAAGTGTCGGCCCCGATCTGCAACATCTCCCGCTCCAGTGCTAGCTGGTCGCTAAGGCTGGCCACGGTAGGTGTAACCACCATCAAACCCAGATCTCAACAAGGCCACAGCAGTGGGGTCCAACTGGGTAGGGAACTGGTCAAGCCAACGCTTGAACGCAGCGTCACGCTCAGCCACGACGTCGGTGACAGTTGGCACCTGCGGTTCATCAGGGATCCTTGCCCAATGGCTGGTCCCTTTCCAATGCTTGAGCTGAAACCAGCCCTTGTACCAGCCGTGTTCAGGCGTAAACCACAGCACGTCGCCTCGATTATTGGCGTCGCCCTTGCTAGGTGGTGCGGAAATCGGGTTCACACCAGCGGGTAGATTAGCGGCGGCGTTTGTCATCTTGGATCTCGATGTTGGTTGCAGTTGGGTAACGATTGGTCGCAAACTTGATGGCCTCAGCCTTGGATGTAGCACGGATCAGCTCAGTCATGGGCCGAGCTGCACCAAAGCTAACGGTGCCCCGATACAGCTTGGACCCGGGGTCCTCGGTCCTGGTTAAACCTAAACCAACCACGGCTTCCCGTAGTTCTTGTTGTTGCAGCATGTAGTTGCTCTTGTTAAATGCCATTGCCGTCGACCTTCAATCTGTTGGCTACAAGCTGTGCGTACCCAGCGATGTCTGCCCAATGGTCAATGACGCTGGGGTTACCCGCAATGATGCGTCCGATCTTGTGGGCGATCATGTCCAAGGTCTCCTGCATGTCGTCGTCGAGACCCAAGGTCAAGTCTGAGATGTGATGGCGCATGGTGCTCTTGAGATCCTGGGTGATCTCAGCGTGCAGCATGTAATTGCCGTGGGTCTTGGCTCGTTGGTCGAGCAGGGCTTGGGTCGTGTCGTCGCTGGTCATGCTGCCTCTGGTGGTGGGTTGTGTCTGTTGCCTAGAAACCTGGCGGCCTGTTGCCGGTCTCGACGACCAGCATCTGTCAGCAGGTACTTGGCCTGGGTGATCCGAACCAACTTGCTTTGGGCCAACGCTTTGAGTTGTGCCTTGAGCGTTGCGTTGAACGTGATCTCGTCCTGAACGGACCTTGTGGCCAACGCATGGGCCCGCAGTTGCCCAATGCTTAGGGCAGTCGGGAACGAGCTCCACATGGCGTCGAGCAGGTCCGAGCGGAGCCGGGCCAGGGCGACGGAGTCGGGCTGGGTCACGGGTTGGCGCGGGCTTTCCACTGGTTCGGTCCGTACGTGGCGAGCACATGGCGGGCCCAGTGGGTAGCGGTGGCCACGGCTGCGGCGTTGGGCGGGTGTTTGTAGGAGTCAAACCACCAGGCCCGGAAGGCGGCGGCTAGGTCTGCGTCGGTGGGCATGGGTGAGGGATGGGGCAGGGATGGAGTGGGGCCCGGGCTAAGGGGCCCCGTGCCGGCTTCAGGGTCCGGGGTATCGGGTCAGGGTGGAACGGTCCGGGATGCTGGCGTGACGTGGCTGGCTGAGCTGGGCCAGGGCCCCTAGCCATACGGCCAGGGACACCAGCCAGACCAGGCAGGCGGTAAGAAGGGCCCGGTTCATGCCGCCACCAGCGCGTCGAGTCCGGACAAGATGGCGTGGGCCATGGTGTCAATCGCTTCCCTCTGGCGGCGGCCCGCCAGGTCGGCGATGTCTGAGCCGTCGGCGCCTTCAGCCCAGGCGTCGACGTCGTCGAAGTAACAGCGGCTTACGTTGTCAGCCAGCCAGGTCAGCAAGGCATGGGTACTGGTGTCGACTTGGAGCTCGACAATGTCGCCGACCCATTCCCGGTAGTCGTCAAGGGTGACGGCACAAGCCAGGGGCTGGGAGTAGTCAAGCAAGGCGTGGCACAGGTCGTAGGTCATAGCAAACCGCCAGTCGTTGGGCAGCTCGCCGTCGTGGGCGGCCCTGATGATGTCCTGCAGGTCGGCGTGCAGGGGGCAGTCTTCCCGAAGCATCCGGTATTCGGTGCCATCGGTGCGGGTGACAAGGATCAGGCTTGATGCCAGTAACTGGAGGCCTGCCTCGATGCTGGACACGGTGGGGATCGGGGCGGTGTTGGTTTCCATTGGTCGCGGTTCGGTGTGGATGGCTGCCGGTGAGGGCAGCAGAGGGCCCAGAGTGGGGCCCAGTGCTGGCTTCAGACCAAGCAATCGGCGCTAGCGCGTGACAATGCGGCCATGAGTTGTTGGGCAGCGTCCAGGGTCCAAAGCTTGGCGCTAAGAATGGGGGTGGCTCTGCCTTCGACGTAGGCAACCAGAAGCCAGCCTTCGTTTGATCCAGGGCGGACACCTAGGCGCAGCAGTGGGCCTGTATGGGCCAAGAATTGATGGCCCTGGCCGTCGGCGTAATCAAGCCAATAGATTTCATTGCCGTTGATGGCTAAGCCGTGCTCGGTCCGTAGGTTGAATTGAACCCAGGTGTCTACCGCGTCGATGATCTGGCGCACGGTCACCCGGTGCTTGTCATCCGTGGCGATGGTGTGCAGTTGGTGGCAAGCGGGGCTAGGAGCAAGTGCAGTGGCGGTGGCGAAGATGCGAGAGGCCATTGGTCGCGGTTCGGAGGGATGGATGGATGGATGGGGGCCCCGAAGGGCCCAGGGTCGGTGCCTAGTGGGCACCCAGCAGCAGTAGGACCGACAAGATCCCTACTAGGGCCCATAGAACCAGCTGCCGATCCTGGAGGTCGGCAATGGTGTCGGCCTGGATGGACACCAGCTCAGAGGCTGCGTCGATGATCTCGGCTTTGGTGCTGGAAGCTGTGACGTTTGGGGTGTTCATGGATCGCGGTTTGGTGTGGTGTGCAACTGCTGGGCCTGGGGCCCGGTTGCTCGCGCATCATTGCCGCCGGCTGGGCCCATTGGCGGCCCATAGTCGCAACTCTTCATAATCCCGTTTGGCGGTGGGGAAAGTGGGGTTTAGTTGGGGAGCGGTTTAGGTGGTCGGGTAAATTCTCCTGCATCTACCCATACCCCATCGGGCAACCGTGGATCCCCCTGCCCCAGGCCAGCCCGACCCCCTGCCGCCCCCTGTCCACCCCTTGCGTACCTGCTGTAGACACAGGTACGCAACTGGCCAAACCCCTTGGTATCACTGGCTGTCCAGAGCCCCAATGGACACAAGATCCCCCCGGGCCTAGCTTAGATCCCCGCAAGGGCCCCCCAGGGGGGGTGTCCGGTCCCCGCAGGGTATGCGTAACCCATTCACATTTTTGGGCCAAAATTCTCACCCCCGCTCCACCCCAGCTTCCATTCACATTTTTGGGCCAAAATAGTCACCCCAATCCCCCCCCCAACTCACCCCCATTCCACCTACGACGCACACCTGGTTAATAAAGGTACCCAGGAATTGCACAAAGGTGTCTATGGGGTGTCTGGCTGTTGGTCTTTAGGTGCCGGCGTCAGCCGTCCAAAACCTACAGGGAACTATGGGTACCTATGGATTCTTATTCTTATACACATAAGACATAATCCATAGTATCTATAGGTATCTATAGTCTAACTACACATAGGTAACCATAGGGAGCTATAGGTCCCTGTACCGCTCTCCTTCGGAGAGCTATTAACCATAGGTAAACCATAGGTAACCATAGGGCGGAGGTGGCCCTCCTTTCTCTACATACACATACACATGTACTACTGCCCCTGTCGTCAGCCCCATGGGGGGTCCTTGGGTGCCTTAGCCTGCCGGCATTGCTCCTGTGTCCCCCAATGGCCGACACCACCCGTGTCCTGTCCGACCTTCACGCCGACCTGGCCTACCACCTGAAATCCAAGCTGGACGAAGGCTCTATCAGCACCGCTGAGCTCAACATCTTGCGCCAGTTCCTCAAGGACAACGGCATCTCAGCCCAGCCCGTGGCCGGCACCGGCTTTGGGGACCTGGTGGCAAGCCTGCCGGACATGGATAAGATTGTGCAAATGCCGCGGCGCAAGGCCGCCTGATTCCCCATGGCTGATCCCGCTGACATCCCGTCTGGGTTCTTCATCTCCACCGACACCAACAACCGGATCGCAGCGGCCCCTGCGGTTGGTTTTGGCCCCGCTGCGTTTGGCACGGTCACCCAGCTCACCAGCAAATCCACGACCGTCGTCGTCAACGCCAAGGCCGGCACGATCACGATGCAGGCTGCGTCCCTGGCAAGCGTGACCAGTGTTTCGTTCACCTGCACCAACAGCGCCATTAGCGCCACCGACGTCGTCATCGCCAACCAGGGGTCCGGTGGTACCGCCGGTGCGTACCAGGTGGCGTGCAT
>Ga0181356_1000776_pt1 | contig 13952 bp, 7 predicted proteins | sample Fa13VDMM110SN_FD_130104 | JGI IMG/M metagenome (GOLD analysis project Ga0181356, IMG submission 130104) | Freshwater viral communities from Lake Michigan, USA - Fa13.VD.MM110.S.N | ecosystem: Environmental > Aquatic > Freshwater > Lake | place: USA: Michigan | collected 2013-09-24 | reverse complement strand
GGTGTCGTTGATAATATCTATTGTTATGTTTTATACCTTAAAACATATTCAACAAGACGCTAAATTCTTAATCATTGTTCCTTCTATAACATTAGTAACGCAGTTTTATGACAATATAATGGAATATAACTGGGGTATAAACAATTTAGTTGAAATGAAAGAGAAAAAAATTGATTCTATTTTAAATAAAGATGCTAAGTATTCACCATGTGATGTTCGAGTTGAAGAAGTTATGTCGGAAAGACCTAGAAAACATTCAGGAACACAAGATGCTAATATTTATATAGGTACATACCAATCTTTAGAAAAGTGGCCCAAAGAATTCTTTCAACAATTTCATACGGTTATTACAGATGAGGCACATGGCGCAAAGGCAAAAACAATTACAACAATTCTTCAAAAAACATTCAAACATGCTTATTCAAGATTTGGTGTATCTGGTACTTTTCCAGATGATGATACTTGTGAGATACTCACAATACAGGCGGTGTTGGGTCCAAAAATTACCGAGGTTTCAGCAAATGAACTAAAAGAAAAGGGTATAATCACACCAATGGAAATTAGAGCAGTTTTAATGAATCATAATGATAAAGATTTTGATGAAAGAATTCAAATAATTAAAAAAAGTGGAAACGGAAAAGATGCATTTGAATTAGAAAAATCATATATACACATCTCGGATAAAAGGTTAGATTTTATTAAAAAAATTGTTGAGAAATGTGATTCAAATACATTATTACTTTTTCACACAATTGACTATGGTAAAAAAATATTAGATAAATTACAAAAGGAATTACCTGGTAGAGATTATTTTTATATTGATGGTGAGATATCCGGAAAAAAGAGAGAAGAAATCAAAAAACAAATGGAAGTCACAGAGGGTAATATTAAAGTACTCGTTGCTTCTTACGGTACTCTTTCTACAGGAGTTTCAATCAATGCGATATTTAATGTAATATTTGCTGATTCATTTAAATCAGAACAAATTATTATTCAATCAATAGGTAGAGCTTTAAGATTACATGATGATAAAAAGAAAGCAAATATATTTGACCTAGTTGATATTTTCGACGCAAACAATATGTCAAATATTCTTTTTAGACACTTCAAAGAACGTGAGAAATTTTATCAAAAAAGACAATATCCTTATAAAATTATCAAAATAAATCTTTGATTTTTACACCAGCTACTCTAAAAAATATATATAGTATAGAAAATATTTTATATTTATGCCGAGTATTATATTTGTTGGTGGTCTTGATACAAGAAGTGGTGATTATACAGTTAAAGAAATTATAGATAAATTTCTATCAAAGGGCTGGGGTAATGGCTTTGAACTAATATGTCATCCAAATTGTCTTGGTGGTCCAAGAAGTCAAACTGACAAGTTAAATAAATATAACGGACCAAGTGATCCCAACGGAACTGCCTTTAGATATAGTGTTGACACATCTCTGATATTAAAAGCGATAACTGATAATCCAGGAGTTCCAATTATAGTATTTAGTGCAGGTTGTTCGAAGTCGGCAGCCATTGCTAAACATTTAAAGTCGATGGGTCAACCACTTTCACTTTTACATATTAATGAGCCATATAAATGGTCTAACTCTTCTGTGCCACAAGGTGTTCCAGCTAAGAATGTTTATTCAGGTGGTTATATTGAAGCGGGTAGTGGTGTAGTAGGTGCTACTACCTTAAAGGATAAGGGTAGTCACTTTGAGTCAAATAAAGCCTTAGCTAAATTTATAAGAGAAAACCAAACTTCAACACCACAAACAACGACACCCACAACAACAACTCAATCTGATAAAGATAAAAAAGACGATCAAGATAAAAAAAACAAAGCAGACGGTCAGTTAACTTTAGATAAATCAGCAAAAGAAGGTCGTCTTGTAAATTCAAAACTAACACTGAAAAAAATTTCTGGACCGGGTGAAATTGTTGGCGTAACTGAACTAGATTTAAGCCAAGGAACTGCAATTTTTCAAGGTTTGCAATTTACAGAACCAGGTGTTTATACAATTTCAGTAGTACCATCTTCATCACAATTAGAACCAACTGAATTTACAGTAACGGTTCAAGCATCAGAAGAAATTGTTGAACAAGAACCTTCTGGAGAAGAAGAACCAATTTCAGGAACTAGGCCAATAATTGCCCAAATAGATGAACCTAGTGTTGTTCTATCACCCATGACTTATAATGCGTCCACTACAGAACAACCAGATTCCGGAGTTACAACTAACTTAGGATTTCTACCATTTGTTTATTACGGAATGACCGAAATTAGAGTTTCGGATATACAAAAGCTAAATATTTTCTATGATGAATTTGTACCAAAATGTGTAATGGTGTTTCAAGACTCATTTGGTCTTGTAAATTCACCAGATACATCACCAACAGCAAACTCTACTATAGAAATATTTTTAAATTCAGGATCTGAACAACTTAAATCAATACATCTTAAGTTCCTAATTGACCAGAAAAAAGACAATAAAAATGGAACAATTACAATATTTGGAAAATTAGACTTAAAAAACTTTTATAAAATTGATTATTCATCATACACTGGGTCATCATTTGAAGTTTTAAGAAGTATAGCCAAAGAATTGGGATTAGGTTATAATTCAAATATAGTTCAAACAAATGATGGAATGAAGTGGTTAAGAAACGGAACGAATCAGGAGGCATTTATAAGAAGTATCATATCAAAGTCTTATATCTCAGATGATTCTTTTATGGTTGGTTATATAGATTACTATTATTGTTTTAATTATGTGGATGTTGAAAAAGAATATAATAGAGACAATAAGACAGATATATCTATTACTTCGACTGGCATCAGTACGATATCCTCATCAACAGATGAATCTAAAACAACAAAACTTTTCTTATCAAATGATAAATCAGCAAATAATAGCCCCTACTATTTCAGTAAATACACTTTTATAAATAACGCAACCACTCAAATTACAAATGAGGGAGTTACAACGGATTCTAAAGTCTATGATAGAAACAATAAAAGCTTTTTAAAGTTTAACGTCGATTCATTATCTTCTCAAGATGATACATTAAAAACTTTAAGATCTGAAGATGACATCAACACAAATTTTAGAACAGAGTTTACCGGAAAATTAGACACTGATAATGTACACGAGAATTATCTATATGCGGTTACTCAAAATCAAAGAAACCTAACAAATTTAGCAAATATTATGGCGGACTTGCTACTACCGATACCCAACTTCAATATTTATAAATTTCAGAAGATAAGAGTTATCTTTACAAATGAAAGACAAACTATCACGGAACCTGACAAGATTATGACAAGGTACACTGGTGATTGGATAATAATTGATATTTCATATACTTATCAAAAAAGTGCTTTATTTCAAACAGTAAGAATAGCCAGAAAAGAGTTAACAAAAACTCAAAAAGAAATTGATACAGAAACAACCAAACAAGATAATACTCAAAATAATGAAATAAATGAAAATCAAGAACCAACAACAACCCCTGCTGTCGCTAACAGCATTTACGAGGTAGGTCAAGAAGTTTATATCGAACAAAACGGCGCAATGTACATTTTTGTTGTTGAGGTTGTATCTGATAATGGAATAGAGATTTCAGGAAAAATTAAAAAATCACCTATAGGAGTACCTTATGGTTATACTACGGTAACTCCTGGTCCAACTTTTAGCACCGGTTCACAATCTCAGACACCAACCACTCAAAATCAAAGAGATCCTAATATAAAAGCTACACTATTAACATCGGTATATACAGAAAACGGTGATATAATTCAATCAAATGCTACCTTCTTCATAAATGATACTAAAGATGTAGATGGTGTTGGAACCGCATCAATTTCAATTTCAACATCAAAAGGCAAAGCTAAAGAAAATGCAACTAAAGCAGCAGAAATAGATGCTATAAATAAATATAAAACTAATAATCCAATTGATCCAAATAGAAACTATAACTTACCTACAGGAACAAGTGGTACATCAGGTGGAAATGGTTCAACGTCAGGAAACGTTATACCAGTTGGATCTGGTGCTACATCCGGTACATCCGGTACATAAAATTAATAGTCAATAAAAAGGCTAATATATAAAAAAATTTAAATATGATTAAAATAGATTATATTGTTGGAGATAGCATAGCGGCAGGAATTGCTATATCCGGATTCAGCCTTAAGAGAAGTTCATCTTATGGAATTAAGTCTACAGATGAAAAGGGAATTTCAAAAGTTGGTGCATCACCTCAAGAAGTTCTTGGTTTTCTCAACGAAATTGGATCTGATAAATTGAAGTCTAAAAATGTTATTCTCTCTAGTGGTATAAGTAATGGTGCTACGAAAATTGACACCGTAAAAAAACAATTAGAATTTCTAAAAAGTATACAAGCTAAAGTATATTTAGTTGGTGTTTCAAATAATCCACCATCAAATATACCCGCACTAAAAGGAATGAATGCCAAACTTGAAGAGTTAGCAAAAAGTTTTGGGTATAAATTTCTTGGTGAATTTAAACCAGTTTCTGACGGAGTTCATCCAGAGTATGGTAAATACTATAATAGTAATATTAAACCTGTTTTACAATCAAACGAGCAAATAGATCAACAACCACAACAAAATACTACACAAAATACCACACAAAATACCACACAAAATAATGAAATAAATGAAAACCAAGAACCAACTCCACCTAAAGCAGCAGAGTTTGATTCAGAAAAAATTTATGTCTTTAATGTGGAAAAACAAGGATTCTTATCAAATAAAGATATAGGTACATTTAGCATAGTTCCTATAAATGTTGAATTTGAATTTGAAGGAAACGAAGATGAGATTTTACTTGATGACGAATATATTGAAGTAGATTCCTTTGCTGAAGAAGAAGAGGATATAATTTTGCTTAATATCAAAAAGTATGAAAGACCGACTACAGAAACGACAAATACAGAAACGCCAATAGAGGGCGGTGATTTAAAAAATAAATTTATATCTGGCTCAGGAATACAAATACTGAAAGATTTTATATTCAGTGGAGAATCCTCAAGCTATGATGCTTTATATCCTTCTACCACCTACAAAGCAAAATTTGGAGTGACATGTATGTCACAAACAATAAAAACAGTAGTAGCTAAGACCAGTACGGGAGTAAATGGAAACCAGACAGCTGTTGGTAGGTATCAAAACCTAGCCTTATATATACTAGGAAGAGCCACAACATGTGGTATCAGTCATAATGCTTTATATAATGAAAAAAATCAAGAACTTATGGGAGAGTCCTTAGTCCAGGTAAGTGCAGGTAATTATCTCTCTAATAAACAGAAAGGAACTAAAGCAGAGTTAGAAAAAGCCGTGCAGAAACTAGCTCAGGTGTGGTCATCTCTACCAGCTATTACAGAGGTCAAAAGCAAAAAAAATCCAAATCCAAAAGTGGTCGGATCTGTTGAAACTGGTAAGAGTGTGACTTTTGGAAAAAAATTCAAAGGTGCCTATGCTGGTCAAGGAGGTGGACATCAGGTTGGAGAACTAGTTCAGGTCTTAATTCAAACTAGAATAGCTCTTGGATTCTCAAAGCCCTCATATATACCCAGTTACTATAAGTCTTCTTAAATACAGAATTCAATACTCTAATAGTAAACCATCACCTTCTTATATAAAGACTAATTTTAACACAAGGCTTTTGATATTTTAATATATAATTCAAAATTTATATTTAATTAAATGTTACCTAGTGAAATGGTATTTGGTCAACCTTGGCCACAGACACAAACTCCTTCTGGTGAATTAAAATTCAGATATCCAAATTATAAAACAAGAGGATTTTTACCACCAATTTTAATACCACCATTAACAGAACTTCAGAAATCTGAAACACCAGATCCACAAGGTTCTACACCCAATTCCTCACAAAGAGTTGCAAAAGTTTTTGGTCAATATGTTTATACTGATTGGAGAGGTCAAGTATTAAATCTATATGAAGGAACTGGTTTAGCAGTTGGTGATACAAGGGATAAATTTGAGGTTAGTAGAGATTTACCTAAAGGACCTTCTGATATAGTTAGTAAACCATATACAACTAGAGACCATTATTTAATTTTTGGAGACACATCACAAGATTATTTTAGACATGGTCTACAAATATTGGAGAATATAAACCCCACACCGACTGCTGATTTCTGGGACACACAAAAATCAAAGGAAAGTGCATCAAGAACAAGATTAGGAAGTTTTGTAAGCACGCCATTTGAAAATAATGATCCTGTAATTTTTGGTTTTGATATAATATTTGATGATATAAGTTCTCCTTTATTAAATGGATCAGTAAATGACTTTTTAGAGCTTTTTTCAGGTAATATAAGTGAGATTAATGCAAGAATTCCGATTTATGAAGAATTTAAGCAACAATTCATAAAATTCTTTAAAACAAAAGCAACTGTTCGAATAGATGGTCAACAAACACCTATGACTTCACTGAGACCAGCTGGGTATGCCGATGCTGAGAATAACACAAATCTATTTAGTGGTGGTAGAAAAGCTTATATGAACTATTACTTGAAAAAGGTTGTCGGTTTATCAAAACTTATAGAAGCCAATACAGCCGAAACTAAAAACTTTATCACCGACTACAATAAAGATATAATAACACTAAGTTTTACTGAAGACGTGAGTTTGAGTGTGGGTACATTAGCACATCTATATAAATTGCTATATTGGTCTAGACCAAATGCAAAAACAATGATACCTGAGAACTTACTCAGATTTAACTGTGATATAGTAGTATCAGAAGTTAGAAATTTTAATAGAGTTAGAAAATCTTTGACCAATGGTGATATACAAGTTGTGAAAGATAATGTATCAAGATATATTTACTCACTTAAAGAGTGTCAGTTTTATTTCAATAGTATGCCACATGATGATACAGTAGATTTAGGTGCAATAAAGACATTTGATAGTTACGATATACAATTTGATTATAAATATTCTACTGTAAAATTTGAAAAATTTGTACCAGTTTTTCCAGGTGGTGTTGGTACATATGTTGGATATGATAATGCTGCTATGTGGAAAGTTGGAAATGCCGGGTCAAGAGAAAGTCTACAATCAGGTAATGGTTCAGGTGGTGCAACACCATCTAAATATGGGAAATCAGTACCAGCGTTTTATACAGTGGGTGCAAATAAGTTCAATCAAAATGGCGTTTCATCACCTATCATAATGTCACTACCAGGTAAATTACCAGGTGAAACAAATGTAGTTTATGAGCCACTAGAAGCACAAAACTTTCAAACAGGTGATGTTGGTAGTAACTCCGAAATAGATAGTCTTAAACAAAGCTCTAAACAGAATAAAAATAAAACAAATCAGAAATTAGAAAATCAAACACTTGAAGCTAAATCAACATATCCAAATTATTCGGTTGGTTCGGATATAACTACAGCTTTATTTAATAAAGAGCTAGATGAAATTTACAGCACAAACATATATGGTAATTCGAATCAAAAAAACTTACTTGATAAAGAGCTAGATGAAACTTACAGCACAAGCATATCTGGTAATTTGAATCAAAAAAACCTACTTGATAAAGAGCTAGATGAAATTTATAGTAGAGAAATGCCACCAAATGTATTAAGTCTATATGGTGACAGTGTTAATATCACTACAACAGAAGAGGCTTTGAAAAAACAAAAACAAGGAGTAAAACTCGGAACTACTTTAAGAAATTCTTTAAAAAAGGAACTACAGTCTGCTATAAATACGAGAGTCGGTCTTTTAAATAAATCTTTGAATAAAATTTTGAACTCTGCTGGAATCACAGGGGTTTCTGCTCCAAAAAACATTTATACTGGCGCAGACACGGCTGGTTCAAGAATATTTAGAGATGTGAGAGGACAATTAATGAATTTTTTAGGAAACTCATCAGGAAACTTATTACAATAAAATGGCATTAGAGAAACACAAAACTTACATAGGTGTAGTAGAAGATAATAATGATCCAAAGAAGCTCGGTAGATGTAAAATAAGAGTTATGGATGTTTTTGAAAACCTTCCGGTAGAGGATATTCCATGGGCATTTCCTTGGAAAGATCTTAATGGAAACGGTTTTAACCTACCTGAAAAAGGTAAAGTTGTGGTAGTTGTATTTGACCAAGGAAACGCAAATAGTCCAGAATATATATATGCGGATCACTACAATGTAAATCTCGAAAAAAAACTAAAGTCTCTACCGGAAAAAGATTATCTTTCAATGAAATCTTTGATTTTTGATCACAAAACTCAAATATATGTTAATGATACAGAAGGTCTAAAAATAGACCATAAGTATAACAATATTAACATAACAGAAAATACAGTAGACTTAAACCTTAAGGATAATAATAGAAACGTGAATATTGGGGATGCGGCTGCATCTCAACAAGCAATATTAGGTAATCATTGGATGGATTGGTTTGATGAGTTTGTCGATAATCTACTTGGTACAAATGCTGGTCCATTTCTTGGAAACTTAGGTGCACCAGTGATAGCAAACCCTGCTTTTATAAGTTGTCTACTCAGATATAAAGCTTTAAGAGATCCAGTATTTCTTTCACATCACGTAAACATAGTTGATAACAATAAGGTTAAAACAGTTTCATTATCAAAAAGAGAAGATGATCCTGTATTAGGAGATGAGTGGACTTCTACAAAAGAAGAAAACAATTTAACAAAAAGAGTAGATGAGGAATTTAAACCAGTTGATGGTCCGAAAAAAGAATTTGATGATAGTCCCACAGCGACACAAGTGCCGAATGGCTCTACATCATCTTCAGTACCAGATAAACCATCACCTACTTCAACTCAGTCTGATCCAAAGCTTGATAAATTAGTAAAATTTTTAGCTTACAAAAAATACACGGTGTATGGTGAAACAAATGTATTGAATATTGTTTCGATGAGAACTAAAGATGATGGTAGTGTTACAAATAAATTTGATGATACATTATATGTTTTTTATAGAAAAGATAACGGAAATTGGGAATTATTGGAATATCCTATAACATCAACACCTGGTTTTTTACCACAAACACAATCTGAAAAAGAATCAGGATCACCTCTATTATTACCAGAAAATGTCAAACTACTTGCATTTGGTCAATATAGTGACCAATTAACACTAGAAACATTTGGAGGTGATCCATCAATTAAGTGTTTAAAATTTGAAAATGCGGCTTATTATATAAATGATAAAAGAGATAAGTATAATTGGAGATCCAAACTTGAACAGGGTACAAATCACACATTTACATTAAGAAGAGCGAGTGACTTAGGTACAGTAGAAAGTGTTTTCAATTACTCGAATGATGGATCACAAGTATTTAAAAATCTGACACATTTTAATCAGTTTATATCTTTATGCGAAACACAAGTAAAAACTAAAGGAAAATTCTCATACACAGTATGTAGAAAATCAGAATTCGATGATTATGTTCCCAAAAAAGAATCAGAAAAGGCAAAAACAAATAACTCTCAAAATAATCAACAACCAAAAAAACAAACCGGTGATGAAAAATTAGATGTAATTAAGAATCGACTTGGAGATTCCGCAATTGAAACTAAACTTTCAAATGGTGATAGAGTTATAGAGGTATATTATAACTCACATAAAAATATAATAACATTCTACAATAATGGTAGATTTGCGACATTTGACGCTGCCGGTGGTGGTTATATATCAAAGGGTAGCTTCGATGATGGTGCTCGAATACTTACTGTAACAGATGGTAAAAAAACCGGTCAAACCTTTAAAACCTCAAATTTCTGGGAAACTCTAACTTTATATAAAAAATAATATTTTTTACTTAATATATACTAAATAAAAAATAATTAAGAAAAAACATGCAAAATCCTAAGTATCTTGTGAATATCTATTACCAACCACTTCAAATGACTGGACAAGAAAAAGTTTCAATTAGTGGCACCACATATTCATTACCAACATATTCTGGTAATTATTTTGTTGCATCAATGCCGGAGGTAAAAATTGTTGCCACTGGATCATCGTATAATACCGCTTTAACTAATTTATTAAATATAGCAACGGCATCAACAACTGATTATCCAGGTTACCCACCGCTATCTTTCAGTTAACTAAACTGGTGCACTTTCACCTTTGGGATATATCAAAACAACACTTCTTGGTGTATTTGCACCTCCTTTGACTTTACCGTTTGCAAATGCTGCAACAACGCTGGTTAACTTATAACCAGGATCATTTATTCTCATATAACCTTCGCTATCTATTCCAGTAGCGACCATATAGTGACCACTTGTTGTTTTACTTATTGCAGTACCAGTGGGAGTGAATCCAACATATTGTTGACCACCAATAACCACAGGATAACCTTTTTTTAATGCTTGATTAAGCTTTTCTTCAGCTAAAAATTTCCAAGTAAGTCCGAAATTATTTTCCAAATATCTTTTTACACCATCACTCATAGCAGAACCAGCTCCACAAACTCGACCTCCATTCCTAGAAAAGGCATCACCCATTTCTCTTGGTGTGGTAAATTTACCACCAGTTTTCCCCTTTTTGGCCCAGAAGTTTATCACCATTGTTACACTTGTAACACCACATCCAGAAGTTTTTAAATTACTTTCCACTCCTTTATCTTCAAAACATGTCTTAATTTTAGCACCACTTGAATTTTTCACAGAGTAGCCATCGGAACCCCATCTACTATCCCATTGAGCATAGTAAGGAACACCATTGAATTCCAAAGGAAATCTTAGGTCACCACCAGTTCCACCGGCTGATTTAGCAGGCAGATTTGGATTTACCTCACCTACAGGTGGTAAAGGCGGTAGAACCTCACCACTTTCTTTTTGTTTTTTAAGCTCTTCATCAATATCAGCTAGTTCTTTTAGAGTTTGAATACTTTCACCCTCACCTTGAAATTCAACCTCTCTATATTCATCATCCAGTAAGTATAAATCATCAAATTCATCTTCGTCAAATAAAAATTCACCTTCTTTTGGTGGGTCACCTACATAAATATTCACATCTGGCATATCTTGACCGGCTTTTATGGGGATATTTGTATCATAAACAATACTAAGTTTAAACTTTACTTCATCGGGTGTATTTTTAACAATTGCTTGATTGTCGTTAGATGGTGTACCTGAACTTTGAGTACCCACAGGACTTTTAAAATTCAAATTAGTAACACTTGGAAAATAACTTGGCTCGCATAATTTTAAATCATAGTTTGGAACTTTATTTTTCCATATTCCAATAAACTTATCAATAATATCTAAATCGTTTACGTTTCCTGGAAAAATATCCGGCTCTGATGATGTTCCAAATAATTTTATATCATTTGAAGATAATACAAACATTTGATTTCCTCTAGTATTATTAAGAGCTATAATTGTTTTACTAATCTTCTTCTTTTCCTCTTTTGAAAATTGAATATCAGATTCATCTTGAACAAATGGAATAGAAGGAGTTTTACCAGGTTGGTATAAAAATCTGTTGTATGTTTCAGAACCATCATTATTACTATAATTCACACCACCAGTTAAACCCTTACTATACTCTTGATTAAAATATGAAACACTTTGACTACCTGGTAAATACCAATTTATTGCCAATCGTGTACTATCATTCAAAAAGTAATTATCAACACCATAATTTCTCTGAAGAGGTGGCTCATCTTGCCATGGGTCTTGAATTATTTGATAATAAGTACTACTTTCATTAGTAGCCGATTTTATAGAATATTTTCTAGATATAAGTTCGCTATATGCGCATCTACTAATAAAATCAGGCACGATATAATCAAGAACTTCGGTTCGATTATCACCGTATCTAGAATAACTATTAGAATATTTTTTGACAATATCAGGTTCAGGTGCTTGTCCACTAATCGCTAATTTAGCAATTTTTATAAATTTTAATTCAAACTCATCATATGATATTGGTGCAGTAATTGGTTGACCAGGGGGTGGTGTGATTTGTGGTTCGGAAATGGTCTCAACGTAAATTTCTAATCTAACATCAGTAAATCCACCTTTATAAACTGAACCTGTGTTATTCATAGATAACCTTTCATCAACAGTTGCCTTTGTTGCTCGCAATCTTAAAACCTTTATTAATTCCATAAGCTATCTATAAAAAAAATTAAAGCCCACCAATTTTTATGACACCATCTTCTTGCCTTATTGGTGGTTTAGGTATAGCTAAAGCCACTGGTGGTAAAGAGAAACCATTTTTTTTATATTTCTCTCTTGTATTATCTTTCTTAGTTGAGACATTTGGAACGGCCAGTAATGGTGTTTTAGTCTTAGACCTACTATTTTCATCTTCTAAATATCTAAATTTAGAAATATTACCCAATTCTGGATATTTTAAAAACATTCCTTTTTTTATATTTAATGGGTTATCTATTTGGTTTATAAAGAGTATTACATCTATCTCAGCTAAATATATATTAACCTCATTTGGCTCAAGATTATACATTCTCTGAAATATTAAGTCAATTCTCATTTCCTCCCAATCTTGAACTTCAAAATCTAAAAGAGGAATATCAAGTCTATAAATAGTATACCCCTCAAATAGGTCAAATAACCCATCTTGGTCTAAATTTGTTTTTATTTTTGAGAATATTTCAATGTTCATTTTAAATTATATATTTTTTAAATTTAGAATCCACCACCGAAAACTGAAGAATTAGGATCTAATCCAGTAATTGGAGTCCCGGGAGATGAAAGTAGTGCGATATCAGCACCTGTGTCTTTCCTAGTTTGCTGAACGACCGTTACTGACACAGAACCATCTTCTGATGGTGATCCGACTTGTAAAAAATCTATTGTTTGATACTGAGTACCTAATGTGGGATCTTCTACGATTAATAAATTTTGATTCGAAAGAGCTATAGCATTTAGAGTTTGCTGAAGAGTGTCTGGACCGGTATTCGAACCAGCTGTAGAAGGTGATCCACCGGATTCTGGTACCATACTCTTACCATATTGGTCAAATACACCATCAAAATATGTACTTTGCCAATTTGTTAAAGCATTTTCAGCAGCACCATCATCGTCAGGAATCTCTGCCTCAACAAAGTCTTTTCTAATATTCACAGTTCTTAAACTACCCATATTAAATTTACCTAAAATCTCTTGCATACCCAATGGTCTAGCATTAATTAATGTGAATTCAACTTTTATAGAAGAAGGTAAATCATTAAAAGCTAATTGAGGTCCAAATTTAACCGTGATGTCGGTTGTTAACATATCACCTGAACAGAAAAAGGGTCTTATAGGATTTCCTAATGTAATGTGCCAAGGTGTTGATGGCGAACCAGATAAAGCATTAGCAATACCCATAATTTCTATCTTATATTTTGAGATAGTCTTGAAAGCAGCTGCTACTATTTTACCGAAAAATTTATTTAACTGTGCTTTAGCTTTATCGATTAAATTTGAATTTTCTTTTTCTTTTTCCTGTCCAGTTTTCTCCTTAGTTGGTGAAATTGCTTCATTCAAATTCGTAAGAGCCTTAGTAGCCTGAACATCGATTTCTAATATAATTTTTTCAACCGCTGTTTTTACAGACTGAATTACTGTTTTTACTAATATACCTGGATTAGTCATCCATCTATTTAGATTGCCCTCAAATTTTTTTGATATACCATACTGAGTACTATTAGAAGTTCCAAAGATCATAATATTATTTAAAATATCTTGCCATGCGGTTGATGGATCAATACCTGATATAAATTTTTGCTCATATTCACAACTCATTTTTATACTAATTGTACATTTAAGACCGGCTCCTGCTTCACCATAGCCTATTGTCTTTCTTCTTTTAGCCATTTTAATTAGATTTGGATTTCCGGATGGAAGTGGATCTCCTAAAACCTTAGAATCAATCACGTCTAATTTTGACAAAATTTCTTTTTGTAGT
>Ga0181356_1000771_pt1 | contig 14026 bp, 1 predicted proteins | sample Fa13VDMM110SN_FD_130104 | JGI IMG/M metagenome (GOLD analysis project Ga0181356, IMG submission 130104) | Freshwater viral communities from Lake Michigan, USA - Fa13.VD.MM110.S.N | ecosystem: Environmental > Aquatic > Freshwater > Lake | place: USA: Michigan | collected 2013-09-24 | reverse complement strand
GTGTTCTGGTAAATCTTTTCTATCTAATTCAGCTTGTACTACATCCAAGAAATTATCTAAGTTACCAGAATACTTTTTAGTTTCCGGATTATACTCATAACCAATTTCATTTAGTAATTCAAGCTTAAGAATATTACTATAGCCTTTTACAGCTGTTTCATATCTTTTAACTGCAGGCTCATTCTTAGAATTAATAATCTCACCATTACGGTACATATCCCCAAGAATCAACTTTCTTAACTGAGTAGCAAATACAGTTTTACCTTTATATTTATTAGGGACACTAGTAACATTCTTAAGATATTCTAAATGAACAACATTTGGAGTAAACTTAATATCTTTTTTAAGTGACTTTTGTTCTTTGTCATTATAAATCTTATCTGCTACTGCTTCACCTTTATCATTTACTTCAGATGTAACACTACCTACTTTAGAACCTGTTTGAAAAGTAACATATTGAACTCCTGATTTCATCATTTGTTCATGTAAAGATTGTAAATCTGAATCTCTAACTACAGATGGAATAAGTGGAGCTAATGCAAATTTATGCATTGCTGTTATTGGCAAACCTGTTAATCTAGTTTCACCAATTTTACTAGCTAATGGACCAAAGTTTTGTGCTTTTAATACAGGAAACATTTCTGTAACATCTCCTGCAGAAATATCTAAACCTTCTACTACTTTTTGAAATAATATTTCTTGAGCATTAGACCAACTGTTTTGTAAAATATTTAATGTACGGTATCCATCAAAAGTGATAAAACCTTGACCATCACCCTCTTCCATACCAGTAAATTTTTTAACTTCTTTTGCTACTCTTCTATCAATTTCTGCTTTAGATACGTTAGTCTTAGCATATCTTTTTTCATAATCAGCTCTAAGACCTTTTTCAATCTGATTTACATATACAGAGTCTCTTTCAATATCTTGAAGTATAGCTGTAGTGTAAGTACCATCATAACTAATAGGTTGAATATCATCATTTTTTAATGAAGCTGCATAAGATGTTTTTGCTACATAATCATTTACAAATCTTTGAGCATCTTTATCTGTTCTATAACCAGGACCTCCAGAAGTAGAACCTGTATTTCTTTTATGCATCTCTTCTTTATCATGATTATACTGTACAAAGTCTCCATAAAATAAAATACCCATTTCAAAATTATGAATCCATGCATTGTAAGTATAAGCTTCAATAAGAGTTTTTTCTATTTCTTCTTCAGTTTTATCTGATTTTTTAAATCTTTCATATAAATCTGGACTTAAGTATTTTGATTCTGAAAATAAACTATAGTTTAATTCAGTTTGATCTTTAAAAGATTCTTTAACATTTGCTCTAATTCTATCCATTATTCCTTTTGGATTAGTAGAAACAAAAGTTTTTAAATCAAAATTTGTTTTTTCTTCAATAGCTTTGTCTATAGCAGCATATATTTCTTCTTTAACAGAGCTTGATAATAAGTCATCAAATATTGTAAAGACTTCACCAGCCATTTTACCATCTCCTATCTTTCTATTATAGCCTGCATAGTTTTTATACTCATCTTTATTTTGTCTAAATCTAAATATTCTATCAGCTTCTCCTTCTATATAAGGAAGTATATGTGCTTTTAATGCATATTCTCCAGCAGTATTTTTGTCAAACATATCAATGTCAACCCATAACTGATTATCATCACCTTTTTTTCCAGGTTGTGGAACAACACCACCATCAACATAAGCTCCAAATGAAGATGATTTAGATGCATGTCTCATGAATTCTTGAACACCACCCTTAAGCATAGTGTTTATTTCTTGAAGCATTTTACTATTAACATCTAAAGAAGTTGTATTCTTTCCTTCAGCAGAAATGTTTGCATCATATTGAGTACCAGAATCCATAAATAACTTTAAAGACTTGTTTTGTCTTTTTAGTTGTTGTGAACTATTAACATCAAATAGTGATCTTATAACACCAAGCTTTTTAGTATATGAATTAATAGTAGGATCTAAATAAGACATGTAACTTAGTGAGTCATCTGTCCATAAATCAGAAAGTTTTTTTGCAGCATTTAAACCATACACTTGTTTACTAATTGAATGATTATCAATATGTTCAAATACTAAATTTCTTTCTGCATTAAATACTCCAAAGTTAGAACCTTCAGAACCATATCTTACTTGTAATTCAGCAAGGTTGTTAAGTTGTGTCTTTTGGTTTATTACACCCTTACCAGCTATTCCTTCTGGAATACCTTTTATAAACATACCAACAGGATCTGTTTTAAATTCATTAATTACAGTTCTAACATTATATGGTGTAGTACTTAATTTTTCTTTTGAATGCATTTCACTAATGGCATCAAATAAATAAGGTAAACCAAATTTCTCAATAGCTTTAGTATCTTTTTTAAGAACAGACTTAATAATAGGATTATCATCTAGACTTATACCTATAGCTCTAGCAAAATCAAAAGATTGAGCCTCATCTAAAGTGCCCTTAGTATTTGAAAAGGTTGATATTACTTTTTCTAAATTTAAAGTAGGAATATTATCCTTACCAATTCTATCTACAAATGTATTTTTAGTATCTCCTTTAAACTTATCTTGAAAAGTTTTTATAGCATTGCTTGCATCTATTGAAGCATCTGTTACTGCTACACTAAAATCATATACTGGAGTATCTGATTCTGTAACAACAGGTATTGGATTACCATTCTTATCTAATTGGTTACTCATTTGAGGAGTACCAAATATAGTTAACTGTATATATGGTACACGCGGTTTGTTAAAGTCTTGCCAAAAAGAAGTAGTTATCTTAAATTCAAAAATATTATTACTTGTATTTGGATTAGGTAATTTACTTAATAGTTGTTTAAATACAGGAACAGATACACTTTCTTCAATAATAGCATCATACATATCTTTTGGATCTTGTAAACCACTTAGTGTTCTTACTGTGTTATTCCAAGTACTTCTAAAATCAGCAAGTTTTTTGAAACCTAACTCATTATACTCAAACTGACCTTTATCATTTACAGCATGTAAACTTTTTAAAAGATATAAAGTTTCTTTACCAGCAAGTTCAATTAAAGACTTATCTCCTACTTTTTTATCACCATATCTTTCAGTTTCTGTACCAGCAGATGGATTAAATAAATTACCTTCTTCATCTAATTCTAGATTAATATACTTCTGACGGATTAAATCAAAAGAACTATTTAATACATGATATGCTACAGTACCACTATCAGTATTACCATAGTTATCAATACCTGCTTGTAATATTCTTATTCTATTGTTTAATAAATCTTTTTTTATTTCAGTCTCTTCTGTTTCTTCTGTATTTTCTAATTTATTTAAATCTTCTTTAAGTGACTTTAACTTAGCTGTAAGTTTAATTTTTATAAATTTATATAGAGGTTCTCTATTTCTAGAATCAAGTAATATACCTAATGATTTAGATTTATCATTACTATTCTTATTCTGTTCATCAACAAGCTCTGATATTAAAGAGTCCATACTTTCCTTAAGTAAGTTAGAGTCTTGTCTATTTAATACTTGTACATCTTGTGTTCCTGGTTCAACAATACCTGAATTTCTTTCAAGAACATCAAACATTACATTATCCACAAGAGGTGTATAGTTATTCAAGTCTTTACCTAAGTATAACTTATCAAACATTTCAGCAACAGTTCCTATCTCAGTTACATCAGTAACAGAACCTTTACCAAATAGTGATTTAATAAAGTTTAATATTCTTCTGAATAAACTATTTTGTTTAGGACTATTTTTTTTTGCTTTTGGATTTTTAGCATAAGTTCTAAAATCTTCAGCTAGTATTTCTTCTATCTCAAAGAATGTTTTATTACCACCAAGTCTACCTTGTACTTCTTTATACAAAGCTTTTTTCTCTGCTTTAGTTAAGAATAACTGTGTGAATCCGTGCCAAGCTTCATGATATACATCAACCATTGAACCTTTCTTAGCTAACTCAATTGTACCTAAGTTACCATTAAGAACGGAACCATGTTTTATAAACCTAGCATATGCATTAGAGTTGACTATGTTTGCTACTTGTTTTAAATCAATATATTTATTTAAAGGAGAATTACCCCACCATTTTTTAGCTTCATCAATTTGTTCTTGACTAACATCTGATGGTAAGTTTTCAGATCTATAAAAGAATATATCCCCAGCTCCATCCTCTTCAGGAGAAGGTGTATTGTCTGGAGCAATAATATTATTTATTTCTGCTTCAATTTCTTCAATAGACTTTTTAACAACTGGTTTTGTAGTAAAGTCTTTTGTAGCTCTAACATAACCAATATTCTTATTTCCTATTCTTACTTGAACTGGATCTTTAAATACATCTCCTTGTTCTGTTATGATATTTGGTACTAAATGTAAAGTAGCTTCTTGTGTTAAATCTTCTTCAGTTATATTTTGTTCTTTATTATAAAACTCTACTACATTACCTTTTTTAGTAGTCAGTTCCCATCTTGTTCTTGAACTAGCAGGTTTTGAAATAATTCCTTTTAAAGGATAACCTTCTTTTAAAAGCTCAACAACTCTTTCTTTTGTTTCAATAACTCCTAAAGTAGGAGATTGCTCATCTTGTGGTACCTGGTTTTCAAAAAAGTCATCTCTTATGATTTCTGTTTTATTTTCTTCAGCTTCATTAATCTGCTTAGTTATTTCATTTGGTAAAGCAAAATACATATAACTATTAAAACTTCTACTTTTGACATCTAGATTAATAAACAGCTTAGTATTAGGTAGTGTACTTAACAAAATAGAATAAGAAGAATAAAAATCATCAATAGTATTAGTATCAAGATTATAATCTTGGTATTGCATATTCTTTAACAAAGCTGCATTATAAGTCATCTTAGCAGAAAAATATTTACCATCTTTACCTGATGCATTTTTTAATGCATTATATATTTCTTCTTGAGCAGTTGATGATTCTAAATTAACAGTAGTAAATTTACTAGCATAACCTTCTTGATATGAAGTTGGTGAATATGAAAATACTAATGTATCCGTATTAGGTAAATATGACAACACATGTTTTCTTGTTGCATCTGATGCTTTCTCTGATAAGAACTGTGTAACAAAATCATATCTATCATTCTTAGATATATTAGGATTTACTAAAACAGCAGCAATTTTTTTAATTAAATCATCTGTTAAATTAGGTCTATCAATTTTATATTCAGAACCTTTTAATTGTATAACAGCTTCACCTTTAGAAAAACTAGAACGTCCAGACTTAATAGTAGTTATAGTTGACATAACATATTCTGGATTATCTACTATCTCTGAAAGTGTAGATAGATTAATAGCTTTTGGAGCATACTCACTAATTCCATTACTTATATCAGTAATGTTTACTAATGGAGTTTCACCTTTTAATAAACTTTGTTTAAAATCATATAACTCTTTAAACTCTTGTTGTTGTGTTTTATAAATATCTTTTACTAGTTCTTCATATGCTTCTTTTGATAATTCTTTTTTTCTATTAATAGCATCTGCAATAGCACGGGGACTTAATATAGTATCAGTTTTACCATATATATCAGTTACTCTATATCCTTTACTGTCTTTTCTTACTTCTCTTAAAAACTGGTAAACTAATTTACCACCATCTTCCATAGTAGAAATATCTCCATTTTCTGAAAAATAAACTGGCTGACCACCTTGATCAGTCATTATCATTAAGAATAGCTCATCAGGAGTAGTAACATTAGCTTGAGCTTTATTTATTTTATTTAAATACAAAGCTCTATTTAATAACCTAGCTGTAGATTTATCCAACATCTCTGCTGGAATATCTGACAATCTAATTGGTTTTAGATTAAGCTTTTTATTTTGATACATAATACTTTTTAAAGAAGCATTATTATCCATATTAGCTTTAATAGCTTTTAAAGTATTATATATAACTTTTCTACTACTGTCTAATGTTTCTAATTGTTCAGCATTGTTAGGATCTACTTGTAAAAATTCTTGAAAAGTTGTAGATATAGCTGAGTAAGGTTTATAATCTAAAGGATCTTTTACTATATCATCTCCTGTTTTCTCTTCAATAACAAATGCTTTTTCTTCAGTTTTTGCTATTAACTCTGCTTTAACTGCAGGATTAGAAATAGGATCAAAATATTTAACTACATTATTTAAACCTTGATCTTCATTTTTAAAAGATTTGATTAAAGGTCTTAAGTTATCTGTTTTTATATCTAACTCTGATAAAGATGGTCTAAATGAAGCTGTACCAATTAAAGTAGGAATTTGTTGTAAAAACTTAGCTGCCGTGTCGGCATCTTTTGCTCCAGCTATTTTATTAAATAGATCTGTCATATAAGTTTTAGTGTCAAACTCAACACCTTTTTTTATACTATCAATCATGTGACCATACACATGAGCATATAATTTTTCAATCTGAGATTGGCTTAAAGCACAAGTAATTTTCATATCTTAACAATCTAAATCATCTAATAATTCTTTATCTAAGGTATCTGTTGTTTTGTTCATAGATGCCTTTTCAATTCTATCTAACTCTCCGTTTTTATTTTGTATTAAGCCTTCAATAAGATCTATTGATTTATCTACCATAGATTTTTCTGCTGATGTGGTAGGTGTTTCTGTTGGATTTGTAGCTCCCATTATTACTTCTTTAAGATTAAATAAAAGATTTAAATTATCAAAACTTATTTCTTGTTTTGCAGAAGTACCTAGATTAGAAACAGTTACAGTTTTTGCAACTTCATTTATTGACTCTATAATTACTGTATCATTCTCCTTAGCAAATACTTCATTTGTAGGTGTAAAGATAGTAGTTTTTGCAACAAATTGAGAATCCTTTTGTAAAGATGTTGGTACAATTTTTATAGCATTGTTATCAATGTCTTGTTTTTTAGCCATCATCAATTCAGACATTTTCTCTAAATTGTCAAAAGCAATATTTCCTTCAATTACCTTACTCTCTAATAAGTCTTTAAGAGCTAATAATCCATCCATGTCATTGACTTTATCTAATTCTTTTTGGAAATCAGTTAAATCAAATTCAATTTCTGGACTAATATAAGCATTGTCTATATCAGGACTTTCTGTTGGAGAAGCAGTATCATCAGAAGACTCTGCATCAGTAGGTACTACTGAAGCTGGTTCTACTACTATAGAACTTAATGGTGCATTAGGCATTGGTATAATAGAGTTAATTCTATCTTGTACATCAGCTTTATTTAATGCAATTAAGAAATCAGAAGATAACAAAGTTGGACTGGTTGGTTTACCAGCAGATGTTATTCTACCTGTTTCTTTTTCTCTTGTCATTTGAACTGGTAATAAAGCTATGTTAGGATTAACACCAATCATTCTATTTAATAGATTAGCATATGCAGTTTGTTGTAACTGATAATCCTCCATCTTAGAATTTGGATTGTTCTTTTTCTTAAAGTTATCCCACTTAGATTTTTCACCAGTCTTAACATCTACAATAGTAATCTTACCTGAAGTATCAGCTACAAGTAAATCTATTTCACCTGCAATTTTTAATTCTTTATCAAATACCCTAATACCTTGAGAAACAATATATATCTCACCATTATCAACTCTTTTCTTAAGAGCTGTTAAGAAACCTTTTTCTCCAAATAAATCATCAAATGCTTCTTGAGTAATATTTTTTTCATTAAACTCAATTGGTTTATTTCCTTCAAATAGTCTTTTAATTTGCTCATCTATGTAGTTACCAGAGATTCTAGACTCTTCATAAGTTTTTTCAGATACTACTTGCTGTATTTTGTTTAGTAAATCTTCACTTGTTAGCTTAGATTTTGTTGTATATAATTCATCAATAAGTTCTTGTTGTAACTCATTATATGTAAACTCACTAAAGCCAGATAAACTTCTACTTCTAAGTTCTTGAATAAACTCATTAATATTAATTCCTGTTAAAGTAGTATCACCAATAGTTAAGTAAAAAGCAGTAGCTACATCTTTAGCATTAGTATATTCATACTTATCTCCTTTTAACTCTTGAATTACTCTTGTTACTCTTTTATAGACTTCACCATCAATCATATAACCAGCAGGAGATTGTTCAATTTCTCCTTGCTTATCTTTTAATTCTTGTATCTTGTTAATAGCTTCCTGTAGCTCAGGAGTCATTCCTTTTTTAGCTCTGGTTGCAATTAACTTTTCTAGATCATTAACAACTATAGTATAGTTATTTTTGTTGGCAATGTCTTCTGCTGTAGGTTCTTTAATAGCATTAATATCTTTGATTAATGTATTTAACCTTCTTTGGAATACTCTTAATTGAGGTAAGCTTTTAGTACTAGTGTCAATTTGCTTACCTTGATAAACAAACTTAAACTCTTCTTTTTCACCTAGTTCTTTTGTTGTCTCTTCTAGTTTTAAAGATTTATTGTAATCTTCAATTATTTGTTTAGCTTCTCTATCTGATTGTAAAAACTTAATGAATACATTCCTCATCTTTTCAGCATCAAAACCTAGTTCTATATCTTCTTCCTCTGTAAGTTTTGATAAATATTTTTTATCAAATAACTCATAGAGTTTATTATACAGTACTGGATCCATATCTTCTGGTGCAGTATCACTAGATACTATAACAGGTTCTTTAGCTATAGGTGCTTCTGCTATTCTATTATTAAAGTCATTAATGATTTGTTCTCTATATCTTTCAAACTTTTCTTCTATAGGTTTAACTAACTCTGGATCTGGTTCTTCTCTTAATGTGTATACTCTTGCTTTAGTAAATTCTATTGCAGCTGTAGTGGGATCAAATTCAGCACCTTCTTTTGAGTCTAATCTAAGAGTGCCGTCCGTATCCATATAAAATACTAATGGAAATTCTCCACCATATTCTACTTCAGCAAAAGAATCAGGTACCATAATCTCTGGTAACTTAGTAAATGGGATATCTAAACCATCTTTAGATTCTAAAGTATCAATAGTTTTTTCTACTTCTTTTTTAGGTAAAGCATCAAGTGCTTCTTGTTTTTGTTCTTCAAGTTTATCTAATAGTCTTTTTAATTCAGCATCTAAACTCTCAGGTAAATTAGTAGTAGGTTCATCTTTTATTTCAGAAGCTTGTTCAAACAACATATAATACTCTTCATACTGTTCTGTTCCTTCAGGAATGATCATTTTTGATTCATGATCATAGAACTCAGAAGGTGGTGTACCATCTTTTTTCCAAGCTTCAAAGTCTTCTAAGCTAATATAAATACCTTTGTTTGCAAGAGCATTTAACAAAGCATTATCAACTACAATTCCAAATTCATCTTTAACTATTTTTTCATAGATAGAACCTCTTCTAGCATATAAATCCTTCATCCATTTTCTATTTCTATCTACTAAGTCTAAAAATCCTCCTGGATCATGTAAAAGATTTACATATTTCATTATCTGTTTAGCTTCTGAATCTAGTTTTTGATGGTCAGCTAATAAATTAAAAGACTCATCTAAATCTTTATCAAATACAAAGTCATCACTAAGACCAGCTATAGTTTTTAAATAATCTCTGTAAGCTCCTTCATATTCAGAAAACTTTTCTATTTTATTATCTTCTGTAAAGTCTCCAAAAAATTTATTTAATACTTCATCTACTTCTTCATCAGTTACAGGAACATCACCTTTTTCTTTTTGCAATTCTTCTTTTACAAGACCTGCTTTTTCATATCTATTAAAAAAGTTTCTGTACTTAGCTGTAGACTCTGCCAATTTTTCTAAAGCTCCTAGTTTTCTTTTTTTCTTTTCAAGATCTTCTCTAGTTCTTTCATCAAGTTCTAAACCATCAATTACCTTTACTTGATCTTTTAATAAAGCTATTTCATTTTTTAACTTACCATAATCAAATAACACTTCTGCATCTGATTGAGTCATGTTTTTAAATGGTTTTTTTGTTATGAAATTTTGTAATACATCTGCTTTTCTCTGCATAGTATAGTCAAAAGTCTCTCCAAAATAAACAGCATTTTCTGTAGCTTTATTCCAAGCATGATGTAATGCTACAGCATCTTCATATTCAGGTGTATTTTTTGGAGGTAAATTTTCTTGAGTAATTGGATTAGGAAATTTTTCATTATAAAAATTATATCTTTTCTCAATCCTTTTAGTTTTGTTTATTACATCATCTATCTTATTAAGATATTTTTCTCCTTCACCTTTTGGTATGTTTGGAATATTTTCTTCTAACTCAGCAGGTGTTAATTGTTTTAAGTCTTCTAACTTAACTCTAAACATATCTAAACCACCTTTCTGAATTAAGGTATCCATTTGTTTTAGAAAAGCTTCATCTGTAGCATCTACTGCTTCTTTTTTACTACCATTTTCTTTAACTCCAGCTACTAAGTCTTGAACACCATAATTAAAAGGTCTAGCATTTAAGAATTCATTTATATCAATAGAATTTAGATTACTAACTAAATTCTCCATTATAGCTGTTTTTTGTTGTTTAAACTCTCTGTAACCTTCTTTATTAAATAGTTTATTATAACCTGTTGATAAAAATTCTACACTGTTATTCATAGGAGAAGCTAAAGATCCCATTGCAAAACCAGAAGCAAATGTTTCAAAACCTCTACCAGTTAGTTGATTTCTTGCTTCTTCTTTAAAAAAATCTAATTTAGATTTATTAGCTAAGCTGTCTACAGCTTTAGAATATATATTTGATTTAAGAGCTGGACTATCAAATGTATCTGTATAATATTTTTCATTAGCTCCTGATACAATTTCTTGCATACTTTCTTGAATACCTTCAGAGAAGTTTCCTTTAAAGTAGCCAATAGTATTTTTAGCAGATTTATATATAGGTTGTCTACCCCAATCTTTTACATAATTGATAAAGTTATTTTTCTTAAAATTGAATTGTTTCTTACCTTCATCATATACTACAGAACCTAACTTACCAAACTTACCACTAGATACTTGTTGAAGTTCTTTAGAAGTATTTCTTAAAAAACTAGGTATACCACCTTTAGGACCAACTATATTTGGAAATGTAATTGCATTACTTGCATATATTAAAGCTGTATTCCATTTAAGTGTACTTAATGATGCTTCTTTAGATTGTTTAAACATATCATATTGAACATCATTATCAGGAGCTTTACCGTTATCTCTATAGTATTTATTATAAAGGTTATCATATACTTGATTTTCATTCATCCCGGCTTCTAGTCTAGCCTCAGATAGAGCCATGTTTATACTTCTTACATCTTTATAAAAACCTCCTGCTGTCTTATAAGCTTTAGCAAGATTAGTTAAGTTATATAATTGATCACCTTTTTTTACAGTTTCACCAAGACCTTTTACAGCATAAGCTGTATTTTGAAAAGGACTTAAAGAACCTGTACCAGTTCTTTTAGCTGCTTCCCAAAACTTTCTAGCATTAGATACACTCTCTACACTTTTTAAAGTTGTGTTTACAGCTTTATAACCATCTACAGCCATGTCAATTCCTTTAACGGCTCTAGCTGTATTTTTTAAGAAATTAGCTGATGTTAAAAAGAAACTTCCTCCTAATGTTTCAGGGGCAAGTAATACACCAAGTGCTTCTTCAGTAATAGCTTCTGCCATAATACCTGCAGAATAACCAAAGTTCATTACTAAATTATTTGTAAATCCAAAGACTCCTCCTTTACTAGATTGACCAATAGCTGCTGCACTGGTATAAGCTTCAGCATCTTCAAGATCACTAGAAGTAAAATCTCCTTGAAGCATTTTACCCATACTTTTCCAACCACTTCCAAAACCTCTACCAAATAATGGTATAAAAGAATGTTTCATCATTCTAGAAAAGTCATCTACTTTACTAGTTCTAGAATTAAATAAAGCTTCATTATCTCTTAGTGGTGAGAAACCTATCTTATCAAAAGCTTCTTGTCCATATGCATTATATCTCTTATAAAAAGCATTACCATCAGGTCCAGCATCATAAGAATATATTTTTGCATAACTATTATTATCCTGATTAGTTTGTATCTTAGCTCTAATATCACTACCTAATGCATTTTTAATATCTTGAAAATTAGCATTTTTAGGTACTCCTGTTTTATTAGGCGGTTGCTGTACTAATGTTTTTCTTACATTCTGTTGAGGTTGACTTAAACTATCTAAGCCTGGTAGTGTAGGAAAAAATTTATCTTGTGAAGGGAAGTTTATTTTGGGTGTAGAAATCTTGTCTCCTTCAAAAGCTGCTAAACCTTTACTATCAATTGTGGGTGCATTAATTCTACCATACTCTGGTCCTAAAGGATCTAAAGAATTAAAACCATCATTAGTACTCGCCATTTTGTAATTGTATATTAAGGTTATTAATTTTTGGAGTTATGTCACTTGCAAATTCTTTTCTAAGTCTTTCTATATTATTACCATGATTAGTAGTATTATTATAATCTGTTATCATTTCATATTTACCTTTCTCAGGATTCCATAATGGATAATTCATAGAAACATTATAATCACCAGTTCCAATTTTATTTTTTTCAATCTGTAATTTATAATTTGGATTAGCTGGATCACTATAAGTATAAGAACCATAATAATCTATATAAGATGCTAAGGGTGAATTAAAAGAACTGGTATATAAATCATTAGATAATTCTTTAGAATCTGCAATATAAGATATACCATTTTTCATAATAAGATTATACTGATCTCCTGATATTATACCAGGTGAAGTATCACCATCTTTATTTTTTGTATAGACATAACCTTTTAACCATTCAGCATCAGGATAAATTACCATAGCAGCTTTGTTTACACTACCACCAGCTATAGGTGCAACACCTATCTTAAAGTTACCCATTTTACTTTTAGGTTTCATCATCTCAGATCTGATAGCATTTAATATAGAAATACCAGCATCATTTCTGAAACCTTCTTCAGCTCTTTTATCAAAAGCTGTTTTGCTAATACCATCAAATGTAACACGGTTTTTATTTGTACTGCCCCAATCTATTTTATCAATATCTCTAAGCATTTGACCAAACTGAATATTTCCTTTTGTATGTACTGCTTTAGGATTAACAAAAGTACCAGTAAGACCTGCTGAGAATAATCCAGAACCACCCATTTCACCTAGTTGATCTAAACCTGGTAAAGAATTTGCTGTTTTTGCTATTCTACCAGAAGAGTAAACTTTACCAGCTTCTTTAACCATTTCATCATAATCTTGTGCAACAGAATTTATTTCAACTAAATTAGTACCACCAATTACTTTTTGAATCTCTCTTCTTTTTTCTAACAAGTCTTGTACTCTTGGATCTGACTTAGCTCTTTTTGTAGCAGCAGCTCTTTCTACTAAATTTCTTGAACTACCCGTCATATACTCATCATAAATATTACTTAACTTATTACTAACATCTTTTAATTGGATAAGCTTAATATTTCTATCAGATGATTTGCTGCTATTAGCTCCTTTTGTTAAAGAGTTTACATATTCTTCTTTAGTATTTAAATGACCATCTTTATCATATAAGTTTCTAGCTTTTTCACCAAACTTTCTTACAACTTCATTTTCTACAATTTTACTACTTTCTTTTGTCCAATCTTTATTTGCTTTTAAGTAATTAGTATAGTCTGAAAAGTTTAATGCTGATGCTTTATAATTATCATACTCTTCACCTTGAAAACCACTTAATTGACCATTTTGACTAATCCAAGTACTCATTTTATTTTTAATCTGTGACAAGTCTTTTGTACCAATTTCAGATGTAATGAAACCATAACTATTAGAACCATTTAATTTTTCAGAAAATTTATCTAAACTGATATTTTTAAATCTACTATAACCTAGAATTTCGGTAGCCTGATCTTTAGTCATCTTACCTTCTTTCATAAATCTTTGAATTAAAGCAACTGTATTTGATAAATAAGGAGCTGCATATTGATCAGTTTGCATTCTTGCAATCTTAGAACTAACTTCTTTTAGATTTAATCTATCTGTTGCTGTACCTTTATCATTAGGTATTACAAAAGTTTCATTAAAACCTTCAATAGCAACTACTTGACCATT